>JAAUYG010086469.1_pt1 | contig 16797 bp, 17 predicted proteins | sample 7278091 | NCBI WGS metagenome assembly JAAUYG01 (sample SAMN14350201, study PRJNA611818) | marine sediment metagenome | isolation source: surface marine sediment (0.6m) | place: French Polynesia: Moorea | collected 2018-08 | reverse complement strand
GCCCCTGTAAGGCCTGAAATAAGGGACCTCCAAAGGGTGACCAATGACAGAAACTGCATGGCACCTTTGAGCCACCGTAGGGGGTGTGTCCCAAATGAAAGGCGACCAAGCTTAGCTTGGCACAGCCAGAAACAATTTTACATGGCAAGAGAGTTTTGTGAGTTTGGTCACCTAAACATGCTAAATGTAGTTTATTCACTGCAGACCAGTGGCTATGGTGTTGAGTATGCCTGCCCCCCATGGCCCTGAGGATGCTGCCCCACAATATCAGCACTTGTTCCAGAATGTCACCACGCACAGGTAACAGTATGTGTTAGGGACTGATCACTCTGGCAGATGGATGTAACATTGAGAGGGAGAATTTCAAGATGCTTGAATTGCTGTTCCAAATCCTACAGATCTTTTGACATGTTTGACATTATAGTGTCTTGGATTTAACATTAGCAGTCAACCCATTCAGCATAATATTAAAATAATAAGTTCTTTTGTCTAAAACCGTCATTGTGTAGCTTTAACCATATTAATTGAACAGCATAATATTGTTTGATAATCATGATAATATTCCTGTTGACCCTTACTCAGGTCTTGAAAATCTGTTTATGTATTTGCCTACCTAAATGCACATCTAAGTCTTTCTCTTTCTAATGGGCTTTGCAAAATTTTATTTTGTGCTATTCACTTATCATATTTATGCTTTGTACCGGTACATTTATAATCAAGGACTCCAAGTTGGAATGTGGCACCCAACCCCGACAAACAGTGGATCCTACAACACACAGGCAAGATGGAACCGATCCACATAGCATTCACTGACATGCTACACCAGAAACGCCTGCAGACACTGCAGAGTGTGGATGATGCTGTTGAAAAGGTGTGACCTGACAACTTGATTATTGAGCTCACTTATTCTCTAGAGAATGTTCATGCTCCTTGATAAGTAACGGTCTTGCTGTGTTTGGCTTGTACATGTTTTTGTATTAAATACTCTTGATTCTTGCAATTGTTAAACGCTAGAGCCTCAAATTGTGGAGAAGTATAATATAGTATTCACCATTAAATTTTTGAAGCTAGCTCATCTATTCTTATGAAAGGAGACTTCTTGTGCATTTATTGGAGGTTGATTTATTAATTTGCATTTGTGTGATTGTGACTGAATAAGTATTGAATCATGTGGTTACTGTTAGACACAAAGACGAGGTCATATATTGGGTGTCCATTGGTACAATGAGATTTGACCTTGAGTGACATTGAAAGGTCTAATTTAAGGTTTCAGATTTTGAATGCTTACAGCTCATAGAGGAACTCATTTTAGGCATAGTGGTTTTCTGCTGTCCCAGAGTCTTGTATTATATACAGGCATGTACATGTACATATGATGGTAGGTACTATTATGCGGAAAGTATTACATTGTATTAGATGATGTGAAGTATGACTTCGGTTCCACTTTATATTTGACAAGAGTTTTGTTTTTGTATATCCATGGTATCAGTTGTATCGTGAGCTATGGCACCTAGGTGAACTGGACAATACGTATTTCCTGTACACCTCGGACCATGGCTATCATCTGGGACAGTACGGGATTATCAAAGGAAAGGCGTTTCCGTATGATTTCGACATCCGTGTACCATTTCTGATGAGGGGGCCAAAGATTCCTCAAGGCGTGAAGTAAGTATTTTGGTTAAAATGTGAATATATAATCATTCTTTTGTTCTATTTTATGCTAGTAAAACTGAACTATTTGATTTAAACTGTACCAATGTTTAGGTGGATCCAATGAATGCATAAAAATACCAGGTTTTTTTTTTCTAAAAATTGCTAACATTATGACTCTCATTTATACCAAAGTTAGCCTGGAAAAAATTTCGTGGCTATGGCTTTAATATAATGCACTTTTTTGACATGGTAATATTGGAAGACTAAATACAAAATGTCAATTTTGACATCTAGAATCTACCCAAGAAGTATCCAAGACTGAGTGTATTGCTTGAGGGAGGTGATAACAAGTTATCTTCAAGTTGATGGTAGTAGTCACTAGTCACAGTAGTTATATCAAGTGCATTCAATATCCCTTGGACGCATGTATATTCATTGGATCATTGATAGGATCTATTATAGCATTCTGGGGGATTTTCAGCATCCAGAACATCGTGTTGAACATTGACATAGCACCCACACTTCTGGATATGGCTGGGGTTGCCACTCCGGAACATATGGATGGCAAATCTATTATGGAGCTCTTTGACAACTCCGGAAGACATGGAAAGTATGTTAAATAGAATGTGATTGGTTGAAAATTGTTATTATGTAAACTGATTACAAGGAATAAAACCTTCTAATACATGTGGTAACAATCAAAGTTCTTTCTTCCTTCCTTCCTTCCTTCCTTTCTTCCTTCCTTCCTCCTTTCCTTCCTTCCTTCCGTCCTTCCTTCCTTCTTTCTTTCTTTACTTATTTCTTTCATTGTTTGTTTCTTTTTTTTTTTCTTAACTGATCTATTATTAGTAACTTTATTCTATTGTTGAGGAAAGTGATGTGAAAATTTTGTTTAGGAATGAGATTTTAGCATAGAATTTGAATACTAGTAGTTTATTGGAGTAGCCTGTTAGCCTTGATATGTATTTCTGTGTTTCAGTGTGGTTGGTGGGGTGATGAAACATAAGAAAGCCTGGAGAGATAGCTTTCTTGTGGAGAGAGGGTGAGTGTACTAACACACCTGTTATTTGTCATAGTGTGATCTCCTTGGGCTACATTCCAGTTACCCTTAAAATAATGACGTCACATGATTGGCACATATGTCACCTATAAAATATGGTACATGTATTTGATGGAAGTATTGTAAATTTGTAGCTAGAGTGTACATAACAAAATGTCATTGTCCAGAGTTGTAAGTAGGTGAGTTGGCTTACTCAATATGTGCTTCATTTGCATTCCTAAAAAGAAAACGCCTGTGTGAACCAATGGCCAGTAAGTGGTCTACTGCCAATAGTTACCGAAGCCATAGCTTTCTGTCAATTAGTTTGCTTTTGGATTTTTTAGGAAGGTGACGAAAAAGAAAATCCGTATTCGGGAACGCTTGGAGGCAGAGGCCAATGAACTGGTCTTGTCAAAACAGGAACGACTAGAACAGGAATGCAGGAAACCAGAATATCAGCCACCATGTCGTGGGAAACAGGTGAGGGATCACCCACGTGGTTGTGGTAGCATGTGAGGGATCACCCACATTATTGTGGTAAAGAGGTGAGGAGGTTATGTTGTTGTGCTAAGCAGGTGAGAGATCAGCCGTGATGTTGTTGGTGTAGGATCAGCCATTTGTGCCATGGTGAACAGGTGACGAATCGGTTTGTAAGAATATGCAGGTAAGTGAGTGTCATTATGAACAGCTGGTAAGTTAGAATCCTATCTTTGTTAATTAATATGCTACCGGTAATTGAGTCACAGGTATTCCAACTTATTTTTAGCTAAATGTTGGAAAGTGGTGATTTGCTATTGAAATTAAAAAAAATTCAAATCTTTTGGTGCAACAGTACTGCACCACAATTGTCAGGTGTCCAAATGTCCACCATGGCCTAGTAACCCAGACCCTACTCTGTTTTGTTCCCCAGCAATGGGCCTGCAGTTCAGCGAGTGGCAAACTACGTATCATCAAGTGCCGTTACGACAAGTCGACAGAGAACGAAGTATTTGTTCCTGGTAAATGCCAGTGTCCACCTGGTCAGCAGCCCCGATGGGTCAGCACACAAGGCAGAGCGGGGCCGCTGCTGGATGATGCCGACACACTCAACAAGGCAGAGAAACGTCGTCAGAGGCAGTTCCTCAGGGATCACGTCAACCAGCGTGAGTCACGGTTATCCCCAGTCCTTCCACAGTAGGGGATGCTGTACTGTATGTCCGATGTCGGCAATCTCCTGTTTGTCCGATTTGATTACTGGTATCTCCATCCCTTTCACAGTAGGGGATGCACCACATGTATTGCGTAACATCTGATCATCCATGTCCCATACAAAGTGGGGGATGTTGTATGGTGTGTTTGCTCCATCTCTTTCACAGTAGGGGAAGCTGTATTGTATGTTTGACCATTGCCATACTGTGCGTGGTAGTCGATGTTATACTGTGTTGAATTCCCATAGATAACATTTAACATTTAATTTCTAGGGGTGCAATAAAGTGTATTTCACCATGTTGAAAAACTCAGCTTTAGCTGTTCGGTTGTGGATTCACTGTTACATTGATTAACTGATCTACCGTAACTTGAACTAGGTCACACTTGGCTTTCTCAACCTTGATTGTAAAGGAAGTGTCTCGGTGATTGTAGGAATACAATCTCTCACATTTATGGTATAGTTACGCTTTGGTATAAAATTCTGAGTGTTCAATTTGGATCACACATGTTCTCAGCCATATTGTTGTTTGTTATTTCAGCCAATATGCTCAAACCCAAGTTCATACGGGAAAAGCGAAGTGAAAGAACGGTTTCGGATGTTGTGACACCTGACGATCCCTCGGTAGGTGATGTGGATGCTGAGATATCACCCGGAGATCATCATCCGGAACCCGGGGAATATTTTGAGCAGAATGACAGCGAAGACGACTACGATAATGACAACCACGACAGTCTGGACCCGCAGGGCAGTGGGCAATCTGTGTCAGGTCAAAGGTCAAGCTCTGGGATCCCAGTGGAGGATGACACTGTGGCAACGCCGTCCCTGACCCAGGGACCTCAGTCTGTCACAGCGGAGACGGGAGACTCCTGGTTTGTCAACACAGGTTGGTTGCTATGGTGATGTTTACTGTCATGGAATATGAATTATTTGTAGGATTAAGATACAACAGTTATGAAAGGTCCTGCTCGCCTATGTATTGAAATTTGGGACTGCAAGAACAAAAATAATGGTATACTGGTCAGTTTGAACCATTTATCCCCCATATTGTATTTAGGTTACCATTGATCATGAATATGGTACTACCGTTACTGTTAATTAATTAATGTTCTCAGGGAGTAATGTTTGCATTTTTGAGACACAAACATGCTCGCGGGGATTAATATTTGCGGTTAGCTCAAGTTTTGTTAGTTATTTAATCTTAAGTACATGAATTATTTGTTTTTGTGATTTAAAGGTGGTCATGAAATTCACCAAATAAATACCTCGCAAACATTAATGAATTTACAGTAGATCATATGTCCGTGTGTGGTTAATAATCAGGAATTTCAGCCATAAGGTTTTCCTGCAGAAGATGTATCACAGTAACGTCACTGGCAGCAATCTGTGAAGTACATACCACAGTACCACGTAGTCCTGTATATTTACAGCCTGGACATGAGTTTTGAGGAAAGTGGTGTCCAAGAAGGAATTATATATACATCAAAATTGAACCCTGTGTATAAATGTGGGGATTGAACATCGGCTTTGCCGGACTGGTGTTCCAATTGTACTGGTATAGTATCAAGAACACCATGAAAAAGAACTTACTAATAGTACATGACTTGTGTATACCAAGAACATACCAGAATGACTGATTACTCTGTTCACCTCTATCACTTCTTAGTTATCAACATATCAGCATATCCATTGCAAAAAATAAATAGTTACAAATTTGGCCCATAGCTGCATAGTTGGTGTTCTCAAATTAAAGCCCATGGATTTGCTGGTAAGCTAGGATGAATTGAGTTAAGCTGGGCCTAATCTCAGTTTTCCCCCAGTGTTCCACTGTCACATCTATAGTCTATCAGTAGCTGTTGTTTCTCTGTCCACCAGGTGAGTTTCCAGTCCCCTGTCATGTGTTACCTGATGGTAGTATGCAGTGTAACCAGCCTGACAGTGTCACGGTCTGGCGCAGCCAGCAGGAACGACTACAGGACATGATCGCAGACATGCAACGGAAACTGGCCATACTCCAGGTAGGAGGAGGTGGTGACTAATACCAACTGCTGAATAACGAGCCTTCCCCCTTTATACCTGCAATGGTGGCAGAAGTGTGCCTCTGCAGCTATGATATATGCATTCTGCATGGTGTTCTGTACAATATTATAAAATTGTTGTTGACTTTCTCTTTCTCCCATTTAATATGTCTTATAAAAGTGGGCTCCGGTCCTGGGTGGAAAATAGTTACTATTTATAACACATCCCTTTTACGTGCAGCATAATACACAAGTCATTAATGTGATGAAATATTCAGATTACGATCAACATGTTTGTTAAGGGCGTATGTGTACATATTTTTAGGATGCCAGAGAGGAGTTAGAAGCCCTGCGTCCTGGGGGTTTGTCCACAGACAGAAGCTCTACCCAGGTAGAAAGTGAGGTGACCACACAACCATCCCCATCTCATACCGTCCAGCCTGCCGGCTCCCCTGATGCTTTTCCTGTGTTAGAGACGCCTACAGATTCCGAGGATGGCTACACGCCCCAGGAACCTGGACAAGTAGATAAATTATTTGAAGAGTTTGCTGAGGATCAGAACAACAGAGAGGAGAGCGTATGTGTGTGTGACTTCATGGCAGATCAACCAATGAGGTTTGTCTGTGTGATGTCATTGGGATCAACCAATGAGGTTTGTCTGTGTGTGTGATGTCATTGGGGATCAACCAATGAGGTTAGTCTGTGTGTATGATGTCATTGGGGATCAACCAATGAGGTTTGTCTGTGTGTATGATGTCATTGGGGATCAACCAATTAGGTTTGTGTATGGGATATCAAGGGAGATTAGTCCTTAGATGTAAATATATTTTGTTAATGCTTTTTGCACACATTGATGCATCAAATACATTTAATAAGTTTAAACTCGGCTAATTTATGTTGTTTATGTAGTCAGACTCATACCAGTATCAGAGTTAGTACACTCCACAAAAAACTTTGTACAATGTATATGTTTTTCACTTAATATTCATCATTACAATGGTTGTGTAGGACCTGCATGTTATTACTATTAGAACTTGGTGTCAAGTTTTTGTTTATCATTCTATGTTGCTTCCGTCGGTTGTTCCAGCCAAGATCGTCCACGCAGTTCCAGGCGACAGGAAGTTATGCAGGAGAGAGAGGAGAGACGTATGGCCAAGTTACGGGAGAGAGAGGAGAAACGTAAAGAGAGACAGAGGGAGAAAGCCAATAGGAAGCAGGATCGACAGAAGGAGAGAGAAGATGAGGGGGAAGGGACGAGTGACATCTTCTTTCCTGGTAACTCACTGGGCCGGTCACCCCAGGTCAACGACCCCACACGCGACTGTAACTCCGGGAAGATGAAATGCTTCACTCACGACAACGACCACTGGAAGACGGCCCCGCTCTGGGAATGTAGGTCATGATGTCATCCCGAAAGGATGTATGATAGAAACTTGAGATAATTTTAATAACATTGTACCTGCCATACATGTACATTTGTACAAATCTCTACTGTGGATGTTGAATTAGTAGGATTTTGAAATGTTTGACTGTCTAAATAATTGCCATATAATATGCTTGCCATACACCACACCAAACTGCACACCAAACTGACATCTAGGTTTGTAGATTTGCCACTCCAAGGAAAATTAGAAAGTATAATTTTGAAAAAAAATATGTATACTGCTCAACACGTCTGGAAAATATATTTAAAAAAGAACAGAGAGAAAGAAAGAGTAATTGGCCATTGCCCCTTCATCCATCAAATCACAAATTCATGCGCAATCAGGTATTTAAAGTGTTATAAATGCTGAAAGATATTACGCTTTTATTTCATTAATAAGTTTGCCATTCATTGTGCTCCTTGTTCTGCAGGCTGGCAACCAGCAAGAATGTTCTTTCATACAATGTTTGAATAGACCAAGCACATTAGGGCTATCATATTAAAGAGTATGGTGTTGGGGGGAACCTGAAAAGATAATAAACTATGTTGTGAGAGCTGTTATACCTTGTAGAGGGGGTGCAGAACAATGTATCACAGTGTGTATGTGTACTGCGAGAAGGGTTTGTAGGATGAGATTAAAAGTACATGTAATTGAAATATCTCGCGATGGGGGTTAAAAAATTTTCAGTTCCCCCCCCCTCCCCCACACTTTTTGATGGGATAGCACTGCCAATAAATTGCTCTGTCACCCAGGGCACTCAGAATTTATTTATAACACAAGATGGACTACCCAAAGGCATGACCTACACTAGAACAGTCAACCACAATGACAAATCCAAATTAACCACAGAACAGAACTTCCCTATGATTAACTGATGTCACATGTTTCAGATGGACCATTCTGCTTCTGCCCTAACTCTAACAACAACACGTACTGGTGTATGCGCACCGTTAACTCCACCCACAACTTCCTCTACTGTGAGTTCATCACTGGCTTCATCAGTTTCTACGACATGATGAAGGATCCATACCAGGTAAAGGCCCCCATTGGGTACAGCCGCACTGAGAAGCTCAGGGACAAACTCATGTTTACAAATGACCTTGTAAACACGGTCTTGTAACATCCATTTTGGACTTCATGTTTTTCAAGATTGGCTAAAGGGTAGTCATATACCCAAGGGTAGTCTGGCTTCCAAATTAAACTGGCTATTCATGATGGGACTTTGTGGTACCAAATACTCCCTATCAACCAATAATAATGATTCATTGATCATGCACTGTAATTTAACAGTAAGAACTTCAAAAAGTGGGAGAATAAATTGAGCGTCTGGGAAGCAAATCTCATGTGGTTGGTGTCTCTGTTTTTCCTTCAAGCTTCGAAATGCCGTCCACGACCTAAGCTATCCCATACTGCACCAGCTTCACAGCATGCTGGATAAACTGAAAACATGTAGTGGCTCCCGAATGTGCAACGTACGCCATCGTCCCAAACCAGGTTAGTCAAAGTCGAGAAATAATGTATACATGTAGATTTGTTTAAGGATGCAATTATCCTGACATATATAAAATTAACAAAAATTATATTAAAAAGAAATTAACTAAAAAAATGTTTATCAGAATAAAAATATTTTATCCTCTATGTAAAATTTTGCTGATTTTTTTTTCAGAGAGTAATGCATAGAGTTAAATGTAGAATATTAGTACAATAGATCCCTGTGCATTCGCTTTGCATTTTGCAGTAGTCCTCTCACAGCGAGTGCATGGAGGGAGACATTGAGACATCTATCAGTTGTCTATAGTGCCTTTAGCAGTGTGTGTGGGGGTGGGTGGGTGGGAATATAGAATGACTTCAGTTTACATATCCCTGTACCTGTGTGACCACTATGTAGAGGTGCATTAAGACAGAGAGTTGCATTGTAGTATCCATAGGGGCAACATTAAAAAATCTTGTGTGAAGGTGAAACACAAATAAACAGGGGGTGGCGGTGAGAGTATAGTATACAATTGATCCCTACTGGTGGTATATATCACTGACTGCTTCCAGAAACCACTCATGGCAAAAGAAAGCGAAGGAAATCTAGGCGCCATGACAGTAATCCCATAGCTGATGTTTCCATGTACGTGAAAGATTTCGTATGGCCAAGTTTGACCTTAGTTACTAATTGCTTAGTTTTCTGAACCCTTATATCTAGCCTTGTCTTCTCTGCATGAAGATTACCAATTTTCGCCCTTGCGAACACGTTTTCCTTGGCATGGTGATAGGTCTGTGTTAGCGGCATGCACCAGTATTAGGTACATGTATCTCATGGTTTCCCTGAATACTGTTTATATGCAGTACATGTACTTACAGTCCTTGTGTTACCGCTACTCTTTTCCTGGTTAACATACTACACTTATTATTATTGCAATCCGATTTTTCATATCCTGACACATTTAGTCTATTTCTTTTGCTTTAATCTAGTAACAATAATCTAAAAACAAAGAGATGTGCAAAGGCAGCATTTCACAGAGGGTAGCATACAGGTGTGACTACCCTCAATTCTGAAAACAATCAAAAACCTGACCGCTATGTAGTTGCTAGCTTTATCTCTAAAGGCTTCACACAATTAATAAAACAATGTAGCATGCTTCCTAGAGTATAGACCTTAGGCTATTAGTACCTAGCACCTTAAGGGTCCCTATTTTCTGTGCAGTACCCTTCTGCCTTCTTTAACACACTAAGCACCAGTACCTAAATAGTTCCCACATCGCCGCTGTGTGCTAGCTAATGCAGGGTGTAGGATATTCAAAGGGTGTGTTTTTTCTTTTTCCTGAATTTCATACATGCACATTTTCATGATGTTTGATCATCTGGCTGGTGTTATCATGGTGATCATGGTTTGAAGTTGCATGATTTTACTGTTGTGGATGTTGCTCAGAAAAAACATGTTAATGGGTTAATTTACTATTAACATGGTATATATTGTGAAATTACTGAAATTTTACACACCTACATATTTGACTGTTTTACATGTTTTGGAATGAATCCGTTTGTGGAATATTAAGTGTTTGTCCAATTGACCATACATGCATGTTTCTTATACCTTTGAGAAGTACTGCATTGAGCATAGAGTATGCATGTATTGACACACATCTATAATGTTTGTCGTTATTTCACTATCTCTCATATGTTATTTATATACTAGGAACAGTTATACTTGTATGATACCATAATGTTGCAACAAGATGCAGCCTTTTCCACATAAGCATCATTACATGTATATGCCCAATGCTGCACACAGATAGTAAGAGAGTGTTGAAACTGTATGGTAGATGATATTTGACCGGGAATAATAGAATAAAAGTAGTATCACCTGTAGATTATGGGCACTCCAGTCTAATTTAACCTGCTTTCGTTTGATTACATTTTGTACAGCACAGTAATTATCCCCTGATTATGGCATTGGCAAAATATACAAGGAGACATACTGCCCACCAGCATGGTTTATACGATTTGTTCCAAATTTTTGGTTGAATATTTCCACCTTCGTCAGGGAGAAGATTGCCATTGGTGGCCATTGGTGTCACATGACCTATCTGGACCATGTGACACAGCTGGGATGTCCAGGCTTACATCCCTTTTCAGTGTTGGTTACCAACCATTTTCCCCCTGAGGAAGGTGGAGTGATACGACTGAAAATTGGGACAAATTGTATAAGTTCATAGCTCTGTGGGCAGTATTATGTGCAACAATACGTTGATTTCTGTATCTTGTCTGTGAGTTTCCGTAATTTTACTTACATGTGGAATACCCTAGTATTATGGAAAGTTATATCTTTACAACTGTACCAGGTTTGTGCGAGTTTTGTGTGTGACGAATTTGAATTTGTTCATTCCTGGCTGTCTGTTTATAGGTCCAATCATTTTACCCATGTGGCTTTCTACCTTCTTGACATGGTCGAGAAATTATGGCGGGAAGAAATGTGACAATTCAGGACAAATTTTTGTGGGCAGAAACATGTCCGTTACTTGTGGGGAGTGTTGAGATGTTGAAGGTTAAATAGACCAATTGAGGCAGTACTTTGTGTGGTGTATACGGCACAGTGATAACCTTGGTTAAGATTTGCCACATTGGGGTGATACTTGCCATCCAATGGGGGCATACGGATTCACATGACATGCAAGTTCTCATCAACATAAACCACATCCCTGCTATGCATGGCATGGTTGCAGCTAATGCAGAAAAAATGCGGATATATGGTGATGACAAGTCAGAATAGCAACTTCCACTTCTTTACTAAGCTTTGTTGATTCTTAATGTTTCTCATCTTCATGGCAGTGTTTAATTAAGGCATAAGTACAGTCATTCTGAGGCCAGTTTCTTAAAGCCTACTAGTGATCTCAAGCATTGACAAGAAAATTGTTGCCAAGGTTGATAGTGAACTTTAACTTCCTTTCTAGACCAGAGTTTTTGGTGACTGGCCCCTCACATTTTACATCTTTTAAGACCACCATTTCAGCCAGCAAAACATGGTCTTATACTGAAGGTCACTTTTAGGTGGTCTTGAAGCTATATGAGTGGTGTCACCATGGTGACAGACGAGTGGTCTTAAAATAGAGGGAAGTGTTAAGTCCCCTGTCATATTACATTAGCTTCCTGCTGTAATGTTATATAAACCAGTCTGTGTGTCTCTCCCCTTTAGATGGAACTGAGTGGGAGGAGGACGGTAGCGGAGAGTTCTCTGGAGACGGGGACAGCTCTGGAGAGGAGCCTCTCATATTTACCACAGACACCGACACCTCGGGGGATTACGAACATGAACGGGAGGAATTCCTGTGGCTAACCAACATTTTCCGCCTTGATACGCCACACGATGCATTTGGAACATAACGGACGAGGCTCAGATAATATTTCCCATTCTCCAGCTGCATTGTCAGGAAGCTTTTTTTTTTTTTGCTGCTAATACTGTACCGTACCATGCTTCTGTCTGGCCTAGAACTTCTTTAAGAACTTTAGAGATCACTGTGGGACTTACATTGTATTAATGTCTGTGTTGCTAGCATACATTGATAGTTCTGCCTGTAAGAACAGCGTGCGTGTAGAGACCAAACAGAGCGGAAGATTTATAGAATGGCTTATGCTAACCCATATGTATCTCCAGCTGTATTACCGGTATGGCATCAGTAGTATTTGTCACATTGTTATGGTGCAAATTTTGAAACTTGGAAGGGATATAATATCAGGGTAGACTTTCCCTGTATAGAAGGATGAGGCATTGCGTAAGAAACAATGTTTTTTGTTTTATGCTTAAGCATTTTCAGAAGATGTGCGCTGTACTGACTGTATGGGAAGGTCTGTATATACATGTACTTGGAAGCTGGCATGCGTCTGCTCAGTCCTATTTCTCACACGTTGGCAATTGGGAGTATTTCGCGCCACAAAATCGCAACAGGAACAGTCTCTTTCACATGGATGCAAAGCTACATGTAAGCTACCCTTTGTCATGTGGGCTCCCTTTTATCCAATCACATTGTTCCTTCATGAAGCTTTGCTCCTTCTTTTCTCTTCTTTTTGGGGTATATTCAGGAAATTTTCCCGCTATTAACTGTGCTGAGGCATTTAAAATGCTCCCTAGTGTCTGTTGTCTATACAGGGAAGTGGGGGAGCTGTATGTTACCTCCCCAATCCCACCCCCATCAGTCTTCCATAGCTGTGTGTCAAGAAATAATTGGGATTCACAGAAAAGCTGGCTGAGGGTAAATAAGTACAACTAGTACAGTAGTCCCCCCTCTAATAGGGACACCCTTTTGCAAAATAATTCTCTTCCTTGTTAGAGAGGTGAAATTGACCTTTTCTGTCAAAAGTCACTGGTAAATGGTAGCTGCAGTTAAGCAAGTTCTTTTATCGGCTGCCTTCTGGTCAAGCCTATAACATTGATGGCCTTTGGTTGCTTAAAGTGTATTTGACTCTGTTTAAGGCCACATTGGTGATACAGGCCATTGGTATATATTATAAAACCTGGCCGATGCGGCCTGGAATCGTACTATGCAATCTAGTCAGCCCAGAGGATAAGAACTTTGTGATATGGCTTTCATACAGAACAGCTTTAGGTTGTGTTTCATCAGTCATCTTCATCTGTACATTAATCCACATTGCACATGTAGATATATACAAAACGTGTTTTTTGCTGTATATATTTTCACTTTATAATATGATTATGCAAGCAATTCTTTGGGAAGTTGTAGATTTTGTATTTTTCTGGATTAAATGTTCCACTCCCGTAATTGAGATTTTGACTTATGCATGTACATGTATTTAACCCATCACTGCAGAAGTTTGTCTCCGAAGCAAGCATAAATGCAAAAAACATATAAATATAATCAATGTTTAAAAATAAATCAAACATGAAAGCTTTATACTAAATTTCAATTGCAGACATCTTGTGTTATACCCCATATTATACTTAATATTATGTGTGTTCTGTATTGGCAAAATATTCTCTTTTTCAACCACCTAAGCAGCAGTGTCCACATATACATGTATTCTCATTGTCTCCAGTGTATACCTTCCTGCTGACTCGAAGATATAATTGTGTACACTGGTCCCCCTATTTTAAGACCACCTTAACTGTAACACTATTGATTTAGACTAATTTTAGTGCAGATTCTTTGTACTGTTGAAGCTTCATTTAAAACCACCTGTCATACAAGACCACATTTTCAAGGCCACGCAGGCGGTCTTAAAATAGAGGGACCACTATCAGCAACCTTTTTATAACTTCTGTATAGAGATGTATGCCAGCATATGGTACGGTATTGAGAGTTCTGGAAAAAAAAATCAAACGCAGAGTCCAATGCTCAGCTTCTGCTACCTATGTATGTGATGGAACTTTGCTGTTCTTTTTTATTGTGCATGCTATGCAATTATATTGACAGTATTTTTGTATGTTTTTTTTTGTATGGTATTTTTGCCTACCTTACAGATGTCCTTCTTCCATTGTATCTGTCTATAAATGGTAGTTTGCAACTATTGGCTTTGACAGCATTTGTAGCAGCTGTGGCTGTCCTAGTGGCTGTGTTAAGATGTAGCAGTTGTTTTGTTTCCTAGAAGAACAATATTATACATGTACATGAATTTCAGTACCCGTGTATAGCAAGAATGACTCTGCCACTGAAATTTCTTGGTGAAAAACATTGTAAGTCTGAAAGTACACTCCAGTCCAGTTATCTTCTTGGCAACCATGGTCTTTTCCCGTAACTTTAGACATTTTTTGCACTAAATTTTGTTTTGAAATCTGGTTGAGGGGCTGCATAGAATTTTATATTGGGGTCTGTTACATTTAAAACTAATCTGTACCTAGAATACATGTAGGTAAAAGGTTGCCATGTGTTTGAAATGTGAGGCCAAGGCATTGCGTTCATTCACAGTCTCAGTATAAAAGTTTAATGTAAGAGGATATACATGTACATGTACTCAGAAAGGGTGGAAAGAAAATGTAACTTTTTACTGTTATCTGTGTAATACATTTTTATTGTAGCGGAGGGCACAATTCTTTGGCCCTGGTCTTCTTCCATGCTTTAAATAGTGTAGCATTTACCGGCATTATTATTAAATCCTGCTGTTTTTGTGTGTCAACTGTTCGCTGTAAGGTATTGTCGACAGTAATCTCTTTACAAAACACAGCAAAGTAGGTAATATCACCTTATATGTGTGTATGAAGAAAGGTGATAATGCACGGTTGAAGAAGAATCCATAGATAAATGTGCAATATGGGGAATAATGGGGGAGGGGGATGCTGGCGGTTCTTCAATTGAAACACATCTTTGAACCACTTCATGAAGAGTTCTGATGCTTCTTCGGCTTCCGTATTAACATGATTAACCCTAAAACAAGTGATTTGTCAAATCTAAGAAGTAAATTTTGATGTGATTTAGTCTCACCTCGTCTCGCAGTTTCTAATGAAATTAGCCAGGTTACAGCGTAAATATCTTCTCGCAGCTGCAGAACCCTGTAATCATGCACATCCATTATGGAATGTTGTGTCTAAAGGTGCCAGCTCTGGTCTGCTGTACTTGGCAACTATTATTGTTCACAGCTAGTAATATGTTATATGCTTGGTCCATTCTTGGAATAGTCTTCTCAAAAGCTGTGTCACCTCTGTTCTATATTTACAATCTTCAGTGAATTACACGGGAAAACTGAAAAAATGTCTTATTTTATCATGCAGCTTGTTTCAGTGTGTTTTTGTATATGGGCATATGTAACCTAAAGACCGTTATTAAGTATTATTTTGATACTTTTATTTGGTAGGTCCAGAAAGATTTATTTTCAGTTGCACAAAATAAATTAGTCACGCACAATAATATTCTGAGTGGTGTACAATTAGATGATGCACAACCCAGCCAGAGGTGTTAAGATAAATTGTGAACACAGAAAATCTATAGAAGTCAGACCTCCAGAATTCCATGCTCCGAAAATGGAAATTTCATGCTCAGAAAGTGCAAATACCGCGCTGAAAAAATTTGCGAAATTCTGCACTCAAAAGTAGAAATCCTGCGCCCAGAAAACGCAAATTTTGCACTCAAAAACTGCTCAAATAAACAGCCCAGAATTTTGCACTCAGAGAAGTGAATTTTGCACGCAAAACTGCAATCATGGTACTCTAAACAGACCGCTAGAATTCTGCGCTCAGAAAATGGAAATTCTGTGCTCAAGACATTGAAATTCCACACTAAAAATTCCGCGAGCGCGGAATCCTGGAGGGACTGAGAAGTGCGATAATGTAGCAGTGATACAGCCCTGTGTGGCTGCTAGTAGATTAGTGCTATTCAGTTATAGATTATTACATATCATTTCCTGCATGTGAGGCTCTTAATCAAAGCATTGCTTTAAAATGCATAATATATAACATTTAACCTTTAATAGATTATACCGTGTAAGGTTGTGTGCACAATTTGTGTAAAGGTATCTTATCTACATGTACGAGTCAAAGTTTTATATGTTACATACAGTGTATGCAGCATGGCTACCTACATGTACTGTGTGTATTGCCAGCCTCAGCTGTTACATATATATATAGTATTACATGTATGTCAGCTCACTGTTTCTTGTCATGTTTCCCTTGATGTGATATCGCTTGTGGTTTGTTTTCATAACAAGTCAACGGACATTTAAATATAAGTTGAAGATGATGGACATTATCACCTGCACTTTTGAACAAAAAGGTTCACATGCTTGAGCTATTCAATTTACTAATATATCATTTTTTAGCTCTGCTTGACTCTGTCAGGAGAGCTCATGGTATGGGACTTTTGTCCGTCGTCCGTCGTCCGTCCGTCGTCCGCCCGTCGTCCGTGTCGCAATTATCTCTGAACCTACGGCACGGATTTCTTTCAAATTTCTTTGTGGCTTCTCCTGGACTATTCGCAGGACCATTTTTTTTATTAGGCATCCCGTCCGTAGGACGAGATGTCTTATAGTTTCGGCCGAGGTTTTTTT
>JAAUYG010295229.1_pt1 | contig 16798 bp, 8 predicted proteins | sample 7278091 | NCBI WGS metagenome assembly JAAUYG01 (sample SAMN14350201, study PRJNA611818) | marine sediment metagenome | isolation source: surface marine sediment (0.6m) | place: French Polynesia: Moorea | collected 2018-08 | reverse complement strand
TATCTTGTTAACAGACACACACACAGACACACACACACACACACAGACACACACACAGACGCACATGAGCATCGCAATAAACCCCGCCCAGCAGAGCTGGCGGGGTTTAACAAAATATTAGATCTATGAGGCCAGAAAACTAATTCTAAATTTGGCGCTTATAGCCATTTCGAAAGTGTGCTTGTTCTAAATATTGAATCCACCAAGCCTCATTTAACCAGCATTTGTGTGCTTGTTGCTCTGTGTGTAATGTCTTGTATATGTATCCTGCTCATCCAAAATTTGGTGCTTCAAAGTTTTTGTGCCATAAGACACTGCATTAGATCCTGTTTGAAAAAAAAATCAAACTACTTGAATATAGTTCTGCAGTTGATATTTTCCAGTAGAATTTCATAGTGATTATCTAGGAGTCGTGTTTTCTGGTGTACTGTTTGCTGTTGTCTATAGCGACAGTTAGCTATTCGCTTAAGCAGTTCAGGAAGTATTGATTTTACTGATTATATGTAAAATATATTAATTAGTCTTATGTGTAGGCAGGAGTTAATTAAACATTGTATGTGCATGTGTTTATCAGTTTATCAAGTCGGTGTTCAGGATTTGCCTGTTTCCATGTTATAGTAACTGTTATTGATTTAGTGCAGTGGAACCCCTGATCCAGGAACTCACTGATCCAGGATGCCTTCAGAACCGGAGTTCTCAAAAATACTTAGTCTTAAGTTTTTGACTTAAGTCAGTAATTGGACTGATGTGGCAAAAATCTGACTGAAGTCAAACCTTGACTTAAGTATTTTTGAGAACAACGGTCTAGGAGGGTATACATGGATTTATAGCTGTTTGTTAACAACTTAACTTGTTTCAACCCCCGTCCCCCTCTCCCCCTCGAATCAGTATTTTACAACCCATTACAGTGGTCCCTCTCTAAGTGGACACTCTCAACAGAGGCCACCCTCTCTAATATGGCCATAAATCTTTGCTGCTCTTGCTATCAATGTATTTACTTCTCCCTCTCAGTCACCAAAGGCCACCTCTCTAAAAATAGGGTGGCCTTATTAATAGGGTTGCCTTATTAGAGAGGGACTACTGTAGTCTAAAAGATTGGCAAAGTCCTGAATTCCAGTGCTCCCAATTCTTTGGGTAGTCCAAGCAGGTTCCACTGCACTTTCAAGTTACTTGTTCTAGACGTTCACCATGTTATGTTGACTGAGTTTGTTTGTTTTTTCCAATGTTATCATTCGCTCTGTGTGTGTGATTTCGTTATAACACTGGATTGATTGCTCCAAACCACCATTACTAGGCGAACCTTTTTATGTTCTTGTTTATTTTCCTGGCTACAGAACCTTGGTTGTCTGTTCTCTGGCTCCCCTCACCCCGCATCCTTGCCTGGCAACCCACCACAGCAACCAACAGTGGGATACCAGGCTGTCTCCCCACTAGTAAGTGTCGGCACATTCCGAGCCGCAATGCTGGCGTGCGTGTTTGTGCGCGCGCGTGTGTGTGTGTTTTATTTGTGTGTGTGGCCACATGCAGTATGAAGTATAGCATAGCACTGTGAGTTCTCCTGTAGAGGCGTTATATTTCTATGCATTTGCATACAGCATGTGCCTGGAATTACTTTGACCGCACCTGTTACGTTTATTAACAATTTAATGTTTTAGTTGTCAGGAGTTATAGTTAATATATATATATGTGAAGCAAAAGTAAACGATATTTTATAGCGAATACATGCATATCATCGACTTGCCTTGAGTAACATTTATTTAGCATTAATGGGTATTCTAGGTTATTTTAAGTTGCTTTTAAATACCATGTGGCTTCTGGTGGGTGATGAATAATTCATGAGGAACTGCGCAAGAAACATGAGAAAGCAGAATGTACGGGAGCCTTGATTTGCATGCACGTAAAAAATTAATACCAACTCAGAGCAATGGTCATTTTCCAGCTGTATCAAAACTACCGGTACAGTAGTCCCCCTCTAATAAGGACACCCCTTCTGCCAAAGAATTCTGTCCTTATTAGAGAGGTGTCCTTTCGTGAGAGGGAGCATTACATGTATTCATAGTACTTGCTGCCAGGAATTTGTGTCCTTTCTAGAGGGGTGTCCTCTCTAGAGAGTGTCCTTTAAGAGAGGGACCACTGTACATTGTCATTGTTGAATAGTCTCTCAAATAAGACCACCACATGATTAGGACCAGTTTATCATAATACAATGGCTGGTCTTAATTTTGAAAGTACCAATCCGCCCTTCACTGACCTTCCTACATTACTCTGTAGCCAGAAATGAACACATGATAACATCAGTTGACATTTCTTTGGCCAGAAATGATCACATAAAAACATCAGTTGACATTTCTTTAGCCAAAAATGAACACATAACATCAGTTGACATTTCTTTAGCCAGAAATGAACACATAACATCAGTTGACATTTCTTTAGCCAGAAATGAACACGTGATAACATCAGTTGACATTTCTTGATGTAAAAGCTACCATTCTAAGTCAAACTACATGTAACAAGTCCATCGTTTGTAGCTGACAATATATATTTATCTTTATTCATACTAGTGTAGAATGTAATGAGCAAATTGCCAAAATGCAAGACTTACAGTAGTAGGCTTGTAAAGGATAGCTGAGTAGATAGAAATGATTTGTTTGTTCTAGGTGACCGTGGCTGACCTACAAGTTGACGTCCAGGCAGCCCAGCAGATGCAGCAGCTCCAGCAGCAGGCGGGTTTACAACAGCCCATTGTCATGCCGGGCATTGTGGGAGTGCCCGTTACCCTCGCTCCGAACACCACAACCAGCGCGCCTAGTGTGCAAACTCAGCCAACTGAGGACCAAGCTGTCTACACCAGGTAGTGTGGGCCATACCTTAGTGTGTATTCTCTCCACAGAGAGAACGACCCTCTGATGCATTAAAGTCACCCTCTCGCCAAGAGCCGCCTGTCTAATGTGGCTACAGTTTCTTGGCAAGTCGAGTGGCATTATTAGATGGGGTGGCTGTTAAGGATTTTTGACATGAGCATAGACTGATATGTTCACCCCGTGACCCACTTGCAGTTACGTTTTTAGGGTAACTAGGACTTTGCCACAACTGACACTCTTAAATAGATTTGTAATCGGAGATGGAAATGTAACACCGATACATGATGTACCTGATTGACTGCACTGTTGAGTTTATGCAAACTGTGGGTGTTGAAAATGTTGTGATCTTTTGCAGTACCTCTTGCACTTTCGTTTGTGCTGCGTTTATAACTTTGAACACAGGTGTTCTCAAACTATAAACATAAAATATAAAAAAAAAACAGTTAATACGTATTACATGCAGTGTAAATGCCGCATATGAAACAAAGAGTTGCTTTATAAACACACACGAAAAATCATTTTAGTTAAGCCAAGGTATCAAAAAATTTTTTGTCAGTTTACATTTTAAAAATATTAAATAAATGTGTCTTAAAAATGCTTCCAGTGATGTAGAAGGTGGAAATATCGGAGAGAAGGGCAAACGGAAAGAACGTCCGAAGACCAAGCGTAAAAAGACGGACAAGGGCATGCCGCGTCTGTCCATACAGAGTATTGAACAGGACGGGGAGGTCGTTGAGTGTCAGCTAGAAACCGGGAAACACTCCGTCGTGTCCTTCAAGTTCAACAGAGATGACGACCAACCCGAGGATATTGCCCACAATCTGGTAAAAAATATTTGTATACCATTCATCTTTATTATGCAACCACCTCAGAATCAGTTAAGACAACTGAGCGTAATGTCCGACGGTGCCAGAAATAAGACCACCTCAACAGCTTAGTAGACTGAATAATAGTCTACAAATCTGGGGTCATAATCTGCGGTAATAATGTACTAATCCAGAGGTAAAATGTAGTACAGTGAAACCTGTCTTGAAAAACCACGGATTTCTGGCAGAAGGACATCATTTTAATATAACTGAACCTGTCACCAGAGACCACCTGTCTTGACAGACCACATTATTGTGGCCACTGGGGTGGTCTTTCAAGACAGGTTCTACTGTAATACTGAGTAATAATGTAGTAATATGGAGTAATAATGTACTAATCTGCAATAATAATCTACTAATCCAAAGTAATAATTCACTTATACAGAGTAATGTACTAATCGCAAGTAATAATTCACTAATCTGTAGCAGCGTAGTCTGACTTCTGATCTTTTGTTACCAGGGAGGTGATCATCTGTGCATATGTATTTTCAGATGGAAGAGAATTATCTCCAGAAGGAACATCTGGATATCTTTGTTAGCAAGATGGCAGAAGTAATCCACCACCTGAAGGATAATCCAGATGAAGCGCTGGCGCAGAGCCAGTCCCAGCTCGGATCCAAAGCCAAGCCTGAAGACATGGTCACCGTGGATGTCATGTCCCACTCCAGTCCAACCACCGCATCCGGAACTGCTCCGGCGACAGAATCATCGGCAGTGGCGACAAGCCAGGATTCTGGGATCGTCTTTACGGTCCAGAAAATGGGAACTCCAGACGCTAGTCCCATCACTCAGAGAAAGGCGTCGACCAGCGCCAGCCAATCACAGCCTCCAACAGCAGTACAGGAGGATTCAGTGGTAAGATCTGGATTAAGATAATCCCTGTGGATTAAGAAAATCCTTGTACAGATATGCACAGCTGTATATAGAATAGGGTGCAAGTTTGCTTGGCAGCAGTGATTTGACTAGTCATAGGTATATAGTTTTATGCTGCCAGTGGTTCGCTATCAAAATTAAATAAAAATAAATAGTAACATATTGCGTAACGGTCATAATCAGGCAAAATAAATCTTGTGTGTGCAATTCTGTTTTACATTGTATTCACCATGCTATGGTAAACAATTTATGGTAACCCCCAACATGCTCAAAGGTTGCTCGCATATTTATAAAGTTTAAATTTTTTTGGTCACTTAATGATAGAAAATTCGATGAATCACATGTTGTATTGACAGAGATTGAAATATTCCAAAGACCTTCACGTTCGATCTCATTCCTACATATGCAGTTCAACCACTGGCAGTATATGGCTCCGGATAAGCATAGCATGACAGGTTCTGATGCCTTGCGTGCTATTTGTGTTTTGGATGAATCGTGTGAATTGGGTGGCGTGGCTCTTTGGAATAGTTCACATCATCTTCAATACAGAAAAATTGTCATTATACAAGCTGAATCTGTTGAAAACTGAATACAGTACTCAAATTTTTCGGCATGTTTCTCGCTGCCTTCAGAAGAATTTGAAGATGGCAGCGAGGCTCTCACCAAAAAAATTAAGAACTGGATCCGGTTTTCGACTAATTCCAGTGTGTAGAATGCCAGTTTTCTATTGGGAATCCCGAGTCCTGTTACATCTATTCTCCTTCAGTGCAGTTTTTGTTGGTTGATTTGATAGAGCGCACCTGTGAATATCAATTCTTATATTATGACCCCATTCCAGTTCACTCTCCAGCCTTTCCTAGTCATCACTATGGGGGTAAAATGCTCAAGTTCGGTTTTAAATTTCATTTTCTGCAGTTTTATTTTCTGAGTTTTCCAGTTTGTTCGTCTTGCTCTGTTGGCTGATTTAACTTTCCGTTTCTCGTTTTTTTCCCTCCCCTGTATTCTTTAGTTGCAGAGTAAATCGAAACCCGAGGTAGTACCATCCGAACCACAATCCATAGGTGAACACGGGTCAGGAACTTTCAGTGTTGCCATGACTAACACTGCCGCAAGTGCTAGTGGAACTGACGAAGCCACGCCAGTAGAGCAAGCCAATATGGAAGTTCCAAGTTCGACAGCTGAGAGTGTCGCTACTGCAGAACAGCCCCAAGAACTGCCTTCGGCCAGCAGTGCACCATCCACACCCGCCAAATCTAAAAAATTTGCAGGTACGGGCGACACGGAACCCGTACAGCTGAAAGATGACTACCCTGTTCCTGAGCAACCATCTGCATTGCCACAATCCATAATCGAACAGATGTCGAAAGAAACACAGGATTCGAAAAATCAGTCGATTTCGTCCTCAAGGCAGTGTAGCTTAGAACCGGACCAAGCCGGGGCAGCAGCCCAAAGTAGTACGGAGGTCAAAGTTTTCCCAAAAGGCGAAGCCACCGCTACAGAACATGTAAGCGGGATCACGTCGCAGGAGAACACTTACACACGCAATCGCAGACAACAAATGGATTTCGAAAACCTGAAGCAGAAGCTGAATCAGCTGACGGGACCCAAAACGGAGAAAGACGGTAGTGTCGCCGGGCCCGTGGTTTCTTCAATGCCGTCAACTCCCGTGATCCAACAACCTCAAGGATCCAGTGCGGGCAGTGTGGGTTCATCTGGATACTATGCGTCTGGTGCATCCGTAATGAATGCTGCGGGAGAAGGGATATTATCGTCAATTCAACCCCCGATTAATTTACAAGCCGGAGGGACGACTGTATTCAGCACAGGTCTGAACCAGCCTGGGGTTGTATCTACATCACTGACATCCCAGCCTTATTCCAGCTCTCAACATTTGGCCAGAGGATCGACACCATATATGTTCCACAGCTCAGCATCCGCTTTCCTCTCCACAGCGGTGTCTGGATCAATGGGAGGGATCCAGGCTCCAGGGGTCCTGCATCCTGGAGTCACTGGCCTAGATGTGAACCCCGGTACGTTACCCATACCACCAAGCTCTCTGCCTTTGCCGAACATTTTAAATCTGCCGACTACCGAGAGCGTGATAGCCCCTGGACAACAGCCACTGCAACAACAGCCAGGGATTAACCAAATCCCTTCTGGATTAGCCAACCAGGGATTGTTACCAGGATTAGCACAGACAGGTGGTATGTTAGATCCCCAAGGTCTGTTTGGGACAGGGCTGCAGCCAGCACTTCTACAAGGACAAGGTCTTGGGTTACAGCCCAATATGTATGGAGTCGGACCTCAAGCTTCCAGTCTACTAACTGGACAACCGCCACAGTTACTGGGTCCAATGGCGAACACTTCCCACCAACTAAGCTTATTACAGCAGTATCTAGGCCTGCTAGCCTCACAGAATCCCCTCCAGGCGGCGCTGCTTCAGCAACTTCTACAAACACAGCAACACACCGTGCAAATGGGTCAGTCGCCCTTCGCTAACCAATCAGCAGCCTTGATACAACAGCAGCTAAGCCCGCAGCAGCAGCTAATAGCACAGCTGGTATCAGTGTCCGGGTTGCTGCCCTTGCTGTTTGGGCCTCAGCAGGGAGGTTCCGCTCCATTGCATTACCCTTATACCACAAACCTGTACCCTCCAATGCTTCAGCCGGGAGCTCAGAATCTCTCTCTGCCAGCCAGCTCAGGAAGCGGACACGCTGTGGATCTCAGTGGGAAATATTCCCCGCCCACCGCGCTACTATCACAGCCTCCAGCTCCCGTCATCGGGGAACATCTGCTGGCCCCTCGTCTACGTCGTCCAGTCCCGACCCACAATATCCACGAACTGGAGAAAGAGCTAATCGCGAGGCTGCACACCGGAGCTACTCCTGCTGCTAGTAGACGAGGCATGCTATTCCAGACTCAGCATAGCTTTCAGGATCACTACTCGGGAGTGTTACCCCCTCCTGTATCCAGCCAAATCCACGCAGTGCCAGTGTCGTCGACGATATCCCCACAGCTACCCATGTTTACAGGCCATGCGCAGCCCATGTCTGCTACGCAGGTTCCACAGCCCATACCTGGAATAGTTCCCATACAGACACCGCACCCGATCATCGTAAAGCCGAAATCGGACGAGGATCTACCTAAACCTGACAAGGGGAATACAGGCAGCTTGGGAGGCGAGGCTCCGGTGAGCACTGTAAGCGAAGGTAAAGCAGCAGCTGATCCTAAACCTGACAAGAAAATAGAGAACGAAGGGCTTGCTGGTACTACAGCCCCAGAACAAGCAGGTATTGACGTTACCAATACGCCCGTGTTACCCAAGGCTGAAAACCTCTCCTCCAAACATGTACAGGCAAAGAAAAAAAAGAGTCGCTTTAGTGTGGAAATCGTCAAAGACGACCCTCTGTTGAGTCCACGTAGTGAAGAAAACAAGTCTCTGACTGACCAATTAGAACATCAGGGGGGTGGCACAGAACCTGGAACAGCCCAGGACCCAGAAAGGGGCTCTGACACAGTCGGGGAGAGGATGGAACCGGAAGGATCCGCAAAACCATCGGCAGACTCCAACGTAACCAAACAGGAGGATCCTTCTTCAATATCCCCCGACACGTCAGCAACCCCAAGAACACACTATCAGAGACAGACTTCTCAGAGGAAAGGACGATTTCAAGTTCTTACGGTTCAAGATGATGTATCTTCCGGAACTAGCAGTCCATCGGTCGAGCAGGAACTAGCATTATCGAATGAGATGCGTATGAGGCATGCGTCCTCGTCCAGTCAGAAGGAGTCGAGTTTGAAGGATGTCGATGTTAAAGAAGAACCTTCAGCCCAGACTGTCAGTACAATATCGGAACCCAGTTCTGCTGTCTCGCCACCAGCAGAGGGCGTTCACGCAGGCAGTGTCGTACCTATGGTGGATATTACAAAGGCAAACAGCGCTGTTACCCCTCAAAGGGGGGATCCCAACCAGCCCGGGGTAATGGAAGTGGACGCCCCTGCCAAGTCTTCCCAACCCCCCACTCTACCCCCTGGCACCTCTGCTTCTACTACTACCACTGCCGCTCCATCCTCATCCATAGCATGTGTAAGTACTAACCCGGGGATAGGCCCTTGGCTGTACACTACTACTAACCCTCCCCAAACTGGGCTACCGGCCTTCGCTACAGGGACTCCGGTCGATCCCCTAACCTCTAGCATTTCCGAAATTAATCGCGGCGTTAAGATGGGTCGTTTGAATGTTCTCACCACTGGTGGTTTGCCGGCCATTCAGGAGGTGTCTCCGGCCGTTTCCCCTGTTAAGATAGGATCGCGTGAAGTATTGATCCGTCCCACTAACCTAATGACCTCTGGCTCCGTACTCCCGAACCTTCCGTTACCCCAGCTTGTTTCCATGGTAGCACCTCCCAATCCCTCAGTCCCCGCAATACCTGGCGTTGTAGCTGGTGAACAGCCTCACTTCTGGGTGGAGACCGTGGACTGTTTGGGCAGCGATACGACTGACGCCAGCTGCTCTAGTCCCAACAGCCAGGTCGATACACTTGACAGCAGCGGCAGCGGACCGAAAATTCGAGATCTGGTCGGAATAACCGCGTTAGATTGTAACCTAGAAAGTAGAGGTAGAAGTCGAGGGGAGAAGGTAGGTAGAACTAAACGAAGGAGTAGAACAGAACCTCTTCTCTCCTCTGCTACTTTCCCACCGGGTGCCACTGAACTTCCATCCATTTCTAATACTGTATCTGGTGACGCAGCAGCAGCTTCGGAGCTTAACAACAGTAGTGGTCCTCGCGCTAGAAACTTAACTCAAACAAGTAGACCTATAGATCTTAGTAATAACCACTACAAACAAAGCCTTCCTGATCCAACACCAGGTGGCAGCACTCAGCGGAGAGGGTCATTAAAACGATCACTAACCTGCCCCGCCTCCCTCACCCCCCACCCGACTACTGCACCCCCACCCTGCTCCTATTGCAAACACCCAACGTTTCAAGGTCTGCCCCAGCAGGGTTGGTCTGGTAGAGCTGGCAGCCGGCCGGTGGCATGTGGAACCCCTCAAATGCTTTTGGCACGAAGCCCCGATATTGCAAGTGCTGTGGTAGGTTGCATATTTACATAACCCCGCTGTAGTTAAGTGAGTTTGAAATCAATCGGGTGCCTGAAGAGTCAGCACTGAAAGAATTATCATGTTTTAAAGTGTCCATAACACTTAAATAGCGTAATTTATGTATTAAGAGATAGTATAGCATTCCCCCAAATTGGCCCTGACCTTGGAAAGTACTACACTCAGCTACAATATAATAATAAAGCTATTTGACAAATATTGTGACCAGTAAAAATGTGAAACAATTTCAGTGACTGATTATACAGGCATTATACAGGCATGGCATTTGAAGTTAATGAACAATATTTAAGTTTGATGTTTAAGATGCTTTGGTTTTGTTGCTCTTTTTACATTTGTCTATATGATTGATTAATATAAGTTCTGCCTGTCCTGCATGATGTTTAGATGCATCCCAAAGTTCTAGATAATAAGGGTGTAAAATGAAAATTTAAATGTAGAATGGGTTAATCAGCTTTCGTAGACTGCTTTCTGCATGTGTAAAATATTGCAGCATACCAGGAAAAAGCTCTCCCCAAGTACGGTACTTAGCAAACCTTAGGGACATGTAATGGTGTGTATGTTTGTGTGGTTGGGGGAGGGGGGAGGTGGTATTCAAAATTAGCGTTCGCATACAGCAAAACTGTTCGTATTTGTTTGCGGATTGATAGTGCAGGTTACCAGTGCACAACACAGTCCATAAGGATGCTGGAATGATTAGATTTTCAAGTAATTTTTCAAGTCATTTGCCGTTACAAATATATTTGTGCTAATAATTTTACCAGTCCCATATCAACTGTGTATTAGTAATATAAGTTATACTGACATATACTTATACTACTGTGGCATCTTACATGAAGACCACGCCTCAGATACTATATAGTAAGCCCTCTATTTTAAGACCACCCATGGGACCAAGAAAATGTGGATTTATATTGCAGGTGGTCTTAAAATAAAGGTCACTTAACACATAAAATTGCCCTTTAGGACCAAATCAAGTGGTCTTATAATCGAGGTTGGTCTTAAAATAGAGGGTTGTAAAATAGAGGGACTACTGTATTGGTGTACATACTCTAGACGTTACCAATTTGGGCTTACACATATTGTAAATAACACTTGGGTTTAAGCAACATTAATTCCTGGAGTTTCGCTAGAATTTCTGCTATCAATCGTAAAGCTGTTCTGGTTTTGTAGGTAACGGCGACTGTTAGCACAGGGTCCTCAGGAGGACAGCAGGCTGGTTTCCCGCCCCCTACCCAGGGACTGGGCACAGGAGCCAGCGGCCAACAGATCACCCACCAGCACCTCATGGACACTTTACTGTGGAGGTATGGACACGCCTGGCAGGCCAAGCCAGGGGGCAGTTTCTCAAAAAATTTAAAGTCCGCTAGCGATGTTAAGCATGGAAAAGACAAATGGTTGCCATGGTGATTTGTGAACTTAAGTCACTTTCTAGACTAAAAAGATTTTTCCAGAAACTGACCACTGGTGTTCTTGAAAAGACTTTAGTCTTTAACTTAAGTTAGTTTCTTAGCCAATCATACCCTTGAGAGGTCACATAAATAAAAACTTAAAGAGTTAAGTATTTTCAAGCATTCTACCCCAGGATCCAGATTCCCGTTTCTAGAAAAATCATACCGGTAATCTGAAAGGAAAAGTAAGTTCACAAATCACTTTGGTAACCTTGGTCTTTTTCTATTCTTAAGATCAGTTTCGGGCGTAAGATTTTGCTAAGTCCAACATGTCCAATGGCTCAGCGGGGAAGTCCTTTGTAATCGGTTGTTGCAAGGTCTTGTGCTAAGTCCCTATGTTTAAGCTAGGTGTTTCGGCAGCAAATTTTAAGTGCTTTTATCCACATGTATGCGTAATCATAATTGGTGATAGGGTGTAAATTACTATAAGGTTTGTAATATCCTCGTTACTGTGTCCACAGTGGTTGAATAAGAAATTTTGCCCAGCTATCGTACTGTATTTTGATTTTGCAATTTTGTTTTGGCAGGCAGCAGCAAGAGCATTTAGCATTGAAATCCCGTCACGACCATGAAGTACAGACTCTGATTGGTGGATCTCTGCAGAAACCTGGGGCTGACTCCGCCCACCACGTGTATGCGCAGCCCGGCGGGGCGTCTGACGGTGAATATTCAGTAGGCGCGGATGTCGTGGGATCGCATGGACATAGCGGTGGTGGAGTTACGCATCAACAAGCGGGATTAACTCACTCCGAGCTGCAGCATAACTTTCTGGCTAGTCACCCACAGCAGCAGCAACAACAGATGGTTTTAGCATCTGGTGCAGCTGACCTGCACGCTACTGCTGCTGCACAGAGCACACGATATGAAGAAGATCCTTACAAAGCTCATGGGGCACAACAGTCGGCCAAAAAAGCACTAACTGAAAGCTTGCCATCCACCAGAACGCCCTCTCCTGGTCAGGATCATAACCATCCGGTGATGTCACAGCAGGTTGCAAACACTGGAACCCACAGCGACTCGGAAATCGGAAACATAAACCGACCTTATAACACACTTCCGGCATCCGGATCTCTGGGCATATCCAGACTTCTCCCTAAAGCCGATTCAGCCACAAAGCGGGAGCGATCTAAAACCGATCCGGTTATCTCCAGCGGCTGGAGTGCTGACGATGCGCAGAGACTGGAATCTCTATCGGCTAGTGCATCAACAGTCGGTGAAAATCCTGACACAGATTCTACGGATCCCAGAAGGATCCAGCAGGGATTGAAGCCCGATAGTCATGGTCATTTAGCGGATAGCAAATCTGCGGTTCCCATCGTGTTGGATGGCTCACCGACCTCCTCCCCTGTGATCCATAGACGCATGTCCCATCCAGGATTAGTCGGATCATCGATGCATCCACCGCAGATCATGTATCCAGATGCAGCTGTCCAGGGATATCAATCCAGAGCTTGCCAGGCCAGTGGCAGTCAGTCAGTATCCGGAACTGGAGGGCTACAGCCTGTGGTATCTGGATCCTCATTGATGCCAAATCCACAGAGCCTTCCTAATCTGGAAGCTCAGATTCTCCAACAGCAGGGCAACCACTACCACACCGTTCACTTACCTCTACAACAGCAACAACCACAACAACAACAAGTGCCCGGCTCCCCTATCCGGTCAATGCTACCCCAGCTAACACCACAGGTTGCTAGCCTACTCACCCCGCAACATCAGCAACAACTCTATAGTATGCTGCTTCTACAGTTGCAACAGCAGCTGATGGGAGTAGGTAGTAGTAATCCGGCGCAGGCTAATGCCTTGTATCACGCGGCTATCACTCAGCCAGGGATGCTGCAAGCATTGCTGTCAGGTCAACAAGTACAGACCCAGCAGCCTAACATGCTTGGTTATCTACAACAGCAGCTGATGAACAACACGTTACTGCCGGCTCAGCCGATGCCACTGACCGGAGGTTTGATGGGAGGGGTTCACGCTCCGCATTACAGCAGCCAAGGCAATCTGTATCAGCCACAGCTACAGCAGCAGCAACAGATGCAGCAGCTGCTGCAACTTCTGCAAAATCAGCAGCAACAACCCACTATGCAGCTGCCTCAACAGCAGCATGTCTCACAGCTGCCGGACATACAGCAACAACTGATGCTGCAGCAACAACAGCAACAGCAGAAGACGCCACAGCAGCCAGTACTGCCTCAGGCACAGCAGCTGCTACAGCAGCAGCAGCAAATGCAACAGGTACAACAGCAAATGCAACAACAGCTGTTACCCCAGCAACTACAGCAACAACAGCAGCAGCTTCAACAACAGCCGCAGGTCCTTCAGCAACAACCACAACACCAACAACAACCGGTGCCAGCTCAGCAAACACAGCAAATTCAGCAACAGCAACAGCTGCTTCAACCCCAAATGCAGCTTCAACAACAACAACAACAACAACCTCCGCAACAGCAGAGACAACCTTTGCAACAGATGCCCCAACATCTGACTGCGTCCAACACCAACTTGGCAGCTGGACTGTCAGGCACCACTCCTAGAGCCCCCACCCCCGCCTCTTCCACGGTAACGACACCATCGACGTTCACCGCACAGGATCCCTCCAAACGTTAACTACCGGTAGCGTCAGAACGAATTTCTGTCACGCTCACTTTTATTTGTCATCAACTTTATATATCAAGTCACACATCTGTGAAACTCTCAGCTTATGTAAAGAAAAAAAGAAAATGGGAGATATAACATTTTGTATAAGGAGTGATATGGTTATACTTATATATGGATAGCTGTCAAGCTCTACTTCTTGATGTGGAGCTGCATTATCATCCTCATCATCAGCAGTGTCATCAAATCATTTCATGTCACTTCATTGTCATGTATTCCAATCAATTAATGTATTATCAAGGTTAATGTGTGAGTTTAAAGATAAGATTTGGCAAGATCATTTCAGGCAATTGTTATGATTATAACTAAAATTGTTATGATTATAACTAAAATTGTTATGATTATAACTAAAATGTGTATGATAAACATTCACTTACTTTAAAACTGGTTTATCATAATGTATAATACTAGTCTAGTAAGATTATTTAAGGATTATGAATGTTCGACGGCTAATATAACTAATAAACTAAATTTGTGTATTTCCTCCAGGATTTAATATATATATTAAACACATTAAAAATACAGAAATGTGAGTAATTGCGTTTATGGCAATGATGTACCGGTAATGCATTTTTGTGGGGATAGTACGATGTCAATATCAGTCAAAGGTACGCCATAGACACACGGTTGACCTCGTGGGCATATATTCTGAAGAGTATATTACGCTCTTTGGAAAAGCAAAGTTAACCCAAAATGTCACTTTGCAGAGCTGCCCTGCATTTCAACATACCGGTAGTCAACTTTCACAAATGGCATTCATTTAGTCATTTCCGCGGATGTTTGCCGATATCTGATTATGAAACTCTTTAGCCTATATATTAGCTACTACTTGCCAGCAGGCTTAATTTAGAAGTTCTGCTATGAATGCATATCTCTGAACCTGCTACGTGCCAGTATAGTAGAATTACACTGCTGTACACTTTGCCTTTAACACACTTGCATTGTATATTATGCCTCACTATTTATGCTCTAAACTAACAAAAAGTAGGGAGTCGTGTGGAGGTTGTTGCTGCGTTGATGTGATATGTACATTATATATTGTACCATTTTACCCGTTGTTGGCTGTTTGTTGTTGATAGTGCCTCGACGGCAGATTGTGGAAATGGAGGGCTGCAAGTTTCTCAGTGAATAGATCCTATCCTCTTGTCATGAACAAAGGCTCTGAGCTGTGTAAAACCTTGCTAACAGCATGAACAAATAATGCAAGTTTGTGGAGCAGCGTATTATTCAATTGTGCAGTGGCATTTGCGAGAAAGTTTGAAGTCCCTTGAAAAAGTTGAAGTAGTCCTCTTTATCACATGTATGATTAGATTCATTCAAGCATTGTTTGACGTGTTCATCCCATCTGAATGCCTTTGGTTATACAGTGAAGTAACCCAAACTGCACATACTTTACTCGAGTAGGGTGTTATGTAAGTGTCCTGTACTCGTAGTACTGGACTGGACTTAGTTTGATTAAATACGGCCTTACCATTGCATACAGAACTTTTTCCATGGCTTGCAACAGCTTACTAATACTAACTACTAGTACCAATACATATATAACTTGTCATGCTTGTATAAAGTGAGAATGAGATTATCTTGACTTGCCTGTTTTCCTGTATGACATATCCAAGATTTGATACAGTATTATGGGTTTGATCACTCACCAACGAAAGCACTAAATACATTTGAAAGAGGAATGTTCGTTTCTCCTTTCATACATGTAAGCTTGGATTTCTAAAAAATAAAATAAATAAATTCGTTCTTGCAGCTAATACTAATCACATTTTACAAGTAGTACCGGTATCTCCCCTTCCCACTGAGTCCTGTCGTCTTTCCGTAGCCATTCAACGGTGAACCTTAAACTTTGTCACTTAACTGAAGATTACCACAAGCGTTCGAGAAACTACTTTCCATTAAATAATCTGCTCGTGGTTTAAACAGAAGCCTCTGATGTCATCAATGGTGTTCTCCATTTGGAGATCGATGGGACTATATCTTTCTGCATAGACCGATATTAATTCACAACACCAAGTAGGTCATTTTGCTCAGAAAATACTAGCATGAGTCAAATTGTGGGTGCAAACCCATCACTGGGAAAGCTCAGTTCTATTGGATCTAGCAAAACGCAAGTGGAGTAGATTCCTATTGGCAAATGTTTGATACAAAGTATGTACAATTTGAACAACTGTGCTTGTCTATTGATTTTGCCAATATGGTGTGCACTGATGCACTTTGGTATATATTTTATGTTTGATGTGAATATTATTGCGTTTGCAGATGTAAATTGTTTGGTGTGCAAGATTTTCCTTAAACCAAGCTCCACTAATGTAGTTCTAGTATCTATATGTATGCAAACTGCATGTTCCCGTAAACAGCATTACTGTGATTGTGACTGCGTCAAAGCATTGATACGGGTTGTAATGAAAATACAACGTAAATTATAAAAGAATCGGGAAAATCTCATCACTGAATCTGTACTCGAGGAATGGAAGCACAATTATGTTAACTGCAGAAACCAAATACAGATCTTGTCCAATCAACAGACACTCATTATAGAAAACAACCTGTCTGTAAATACATGTATAATGACAAATGATTATACAGTGAAACCTGTCTTGAGAGACCACTACCATGAGAGACCACCTGTCTTTAAGTACCACATAATCCTAATTCCTGGCAGGTCCAACATTTCAATGCAACTGAACCTGTCATCAAAGACTGCCTGTCTTGAGAGACCATATTTTATGGCCAATGGGGTGGTCTTTCAAGACAGGTTCTACTGTACTTGCCTTTGTACAGACTCTGGAAATCAGTTTGTTTCAAGACAGGTTCTACTGTACTTGCTTTTGTACAGACTCTGGAAATCAGTTCAGAAGCAGCAAAGTACAAAAACAAACAGCTGAGTTATATAGGAGGAGGTGATGTCATGGAAATTTTGGAAAATATGTGTGAAAACTTTGTAAGAAGATCACCACTACTAGGGAAGTT
>JAAUYG010190523.1_pt1 | contig 16803 bp, 6 predicted proteins | sample 7278091 | NCBI WGS metagenome assembly JAAUYG01 (sample SAMN14350201, study PRJNA611818) | marine sediment metagenome | isolation source: surface marine sediment (0.6m) | place: French Polynesia: Moorea | collected 2018-08 | reverse complement strand
TGGCATTAATTCATTCAGTGGTGTCCGAGAAAACGATGTCTACGGACGGACGACGGACGGACGGACGACGACGGACGCCCGCGTGACGACAGTAGCTCTGCTGTGCAGTAGCACAAAGCAGAGCTAATAAAAAATTACATTTTGGAATTATTTTCCCTAGAGGCACATATTAGGCTCCAGTGATTTTCATTTACATAATACATGTATATCTACAAAACTTGACACAATCTTAATGATTTAAGCTAGAATGCCTACGGACAAATCAAATGTTGCATGTAGTGCAATAGGATGTGCTGTAATTTATAACAGTTACTGTTGACTTACTGAACAGCGCCTCTATGAAAGATCACATCAAGTTCTATGATACCAGCGCTCTCCAAGACAGAATAGCTTGGGGAAGCAAAGGTGAATTTTCCTACAAGCTCTTCTGAAAAAAAATGCAATGAACATCAGGTACTATAAAATATAGTGGCGAATCTTAAAATGCCCATAAATCAGTTTCAGATACTGGCATATTAACTTGCATATAAATATTATTTAACATTTATATTTCAGCTGGTTACTACATTATTTTTTTATTCCATTACTACCTTGCACCTGTATTATCTTTTTTTCTTTAAATGTGTAGATACGTGGTATATCTAAGCAGTACAGGTGCTGTTAAGACCTGTACTGCAAAAAAATATGGCAAAATTAAGTAACGTATCTTTGGAGATCACTGTTTATCAAGAAATGACTGGCTCTCCTTGAAACTGTAACAAAACACAATGCTCCCAAATTTTAAACTGCAGGTATCCAATACAACACTAATAAATCTTGAATATTGATGTACGTGTATATTTTTGGTGAATAGTGATATTTTCATTCTGTTATTTTGTACAGTTCAATAGCCTAATCTTTCTGTACCACAATCATTTTAATGTTCAGTTTATGAGACCAAAAAATTGTTTTTGTCTATACATGACAATGAGAAATAAATTATCGATGTTTATCTATCTATATCAGAATATCATTGCAAATATGTACAGTATGCATCAAATATGGCTATGGTAGATCACACCCAAACAGTACAAAATGTTCATTACTCTTATATTTGCAGACATGCATTTGATACAGTTCTGATACAGTTTTGATAAATAAAATGCCCCTACACTAACTACTATTCTCTCGAAGACCATATAGTAGTCCCTGTAACCAAATTTAGTATGCTACCAGTACAATGTACAGGTAAATTTTCTTACCTTCAGAGTGTGGCGTGGGGGTGCTAGGCTTATGTTTGTTTAGTGCTGAGGGTACGTCTGCGGTGTTGTCATGATGTGTTGATGTGTGGATGGTCGGTACAGGTCTCCTCTTTCCTCCCATCAGTGAACGAACTGCGGCATGCCGAAATCTGTACAGCAAGTCACATTTAAGAAATGGTTTAAAATCTGTACAGCAAGTCACATTTCAGAAATGGTTTAAAATTTGCAGGAATTTGCAAGTAACATCCATTATCTGGACATATTTAAACAGCTATCTTCCAACATCTCCCTATTTCAATGTATATTACATGTAGGTCTATGGTTTTTATACATACACAGTTACACAAAATTTCCATGTAAAAGGTATATTATTCATATTTAGCCTCAGCAAACATTGTTTTTTTTGTGTTTGGGTTTTTTTTTTGCAACTTGAACTCCCATTTTAAAAGTAGATAGTCATAAAAATACTCCATTTTGAAAATGGTAGCATTTACAAATGCACATGTACAATTATGCTGACCTGATGACATCTGCTTTAGAAATTCTCAGACAATGAAGGAAGTACATTAAGTTAAATTCTTGAAATTACATGTATCTGCCTGGCACCTTCTGAAAAAATTTGCTGCATACACACACGTAGCATGTTGTGTCTGTATCAATGTACAGGTATGCAGTTCCTCTAAGAGCTGGTAGTTTGATTAAATCTGGTAGCAGCAACTTCTAACGTTCAATTGAGAGGCAGAGGATTGGCCCGCGATGTCAATAGCTACAATAAGCTGCATTAAAACTATCTATCTCTACATTAGCCTGGCATCTCAAGGCCCCAGTTCTCCCCCGGAAGAAACCCCCTTTCTATAGAGGCACAGGTGGAGCAAAAAATTATAGGTGAGACATGCCATTGTCCCTGGGTAATTGCTCTCTCAGAGCCTTTCGTTCAGAAGGGAGAGCTTTCGCATTGATCATGGCACCAGCTCTGTTACATTTCCAGAAATTTTTCCATGAAGGTATTTTAGAGGAATAAAGATACCTGTACTTTAGTGGGTGCCAATGCTTTTTGCCATTTTTTTTTTTATTTTGTCTTGTACTGATAGCTGGAAAGAGAATTTCTTTTCTCCCATCACATCCAATCATACTATGCACAAGTGCATGCAGTTGCATGTAATGATTGACATTCTATTTCATCGCTGCCGTGTACAAACAGGTCTGGTAGTAATATTATTTGTCAGCATATTGCATAAAAAATTGCTTATATGCTCCAACGCCTGACATTTCGATTTCTTCACAATACATCTACATGTACATCCTCACCAGATTTATGCTAATGCAATTAGCTACGGTATAAGTCTTTTTGGCAAACATGGCCAAAGGATCCTTATATGGTAATAACAGGCAGCATAAGACCTAATGAAAATGATCGACATACAGGTAAATATGATTTACAATCCACTGTGCCAATTTTCAGAATTATAATACATATATACAATATTCTCTCTCCTGATGCTACAGTACAGTATACATACAGTTAGTTAAAGGTATTACTTTGTTGGGTTTATATTTATTACATCATATATAGAAAATCATTTGCATCGACACCATTTAGTAGTTTTATCTCAGTAATTTTTTTTGCATTTATACAGACAGGGCTTTACATAGATTTTTACCTGTATATTAATGGCTCGAATCAGCTCACAGCAACACAGGAATCATTTGGGGCTAGCAGAAATTACTCTGACTTGTGCACAAGGGCCAGCGTTTTTTTGTATTAATGTTATATACACTTTCAGGTAAACTTTGTAGAATAGTAACTTCTGTAAGGCTTATTCATACATGTAGGCGTATTATTTAGTTGTTTGCTACTGGTCTGATTGGGCAGCAAATTTGTAGAGTTATATTGTTTGTTCCCTGAGAGGTGAGAAAATTAGTACTGATCATGTCACGAACAACAAGTAAAATTTGACATACCCAAAGACTTTGCATTTTTATTACACTACAATCTATAATGTATGCACCTTGATGCAACAAGTGTTAAGTATCATGATTTACTAACATTATTAACTGCTTTTAAACATGGAGAAGTAAAAAAACTACTACTGTACTGTGTACCGGTATATACCGGTACATGTAACTGCTTAAATCTCCAGGGCCAGAGTTCTCAAAATAATTACCGGTAAGTCTTAAGTTTTTACATTGGTCAGATTGGTGATTAAAGGGGTATACATGGCTCTATAAAATATTGGTTCGAGTTTTATTTTTAACAGAGAACTACGAATCGCAGATCATTATTTAAGACTCCTATCTGAATCATATATCAATATTTAACAGCCATGGCGAGTCGCAGATCACTCTTTAACAGAAATTGTCTAGTAACAGATCACACTTTAACAGAAATGGTCTAGTCGCAGATCAATCTTGAACAGCCATGGCCCGCAGATCGGAATTTAACAGCAACTGTAAGCCGTGGATTGTTATTTTAGCAAGGGACTGGCTCATCAGATCATAGTTTTATAGATGGGCTGGCTTGTGATGAATCAGCAGTTAACGGGGCACCACATCGCTAATCGCTCTTTAGCGAAGAGTGCAGACCATGAATCGCGAGATAGGAATTTTGTCGGTTCCCTAGATCGATTTGACAAAAAGGCCGGTTCGCGCGATTCGGTCGATTTGAATTTTTACCCATGTATACCCCTATTTAGGTCAAATCACATGCAGACTTAAGTATTTTTTGAGAATTCCAGCCACAGGTTTCTTTACTGTATACTGAACATGTACCTGAACCTGTGTTCATCCCGTTGTAGACATCATGCAGCAGCCAAATATGGGGGGACATCAAGCAGGGGGACAGCAATTCAGGGGGAAAGATGGGGAAGAAGAAGCAAAAAATTAAAAAAAAAATGACTTAAGTTTGGAAGGATTATATATATACAATAAGATGAAGAAAGGGTCAAAGAATAAATAAATTAAAGCCCTTATTTACTGATAAAATAGAAATACTTTGGCAGGCAGGGGAAATCCTACGTATCAATTAATTAATAAAATTCGGAAACTATATATACATGCATGTGTGTGCATGTATAATGCTATTAAATGAGATCACTAAATTTTTCTTCTTTGACAATTTTCTAAAGGGAAGTTTACTGACTACGAGGTGCTAATTAAGCATCAAGAAATTGGTAAAAAATAAAGTTTCTTTTAAGGTCTCATGCAGTCTACCAAAAAGAGAAGCCTTCATTTTAATAACTAAGGCTGGCTATATTACATGTAGTTGTAAAATACTGCTAGGCTGATGCTGAAGTTATGACATATGCTACTCTCATTAAAAATAAAAATTTTAGCACTACTGGCACAGCTAGCAAAATGTATACACAGATCATGTTTCTAAAAACTTCAAACGCATGTAATGACATGTCTTTAAATCAAATACGAATCCCTTTCCAAATGTCCCTTATACAGCAATTAGATAAAAAAAAAGAAAATATGCATAGGTTGTGAGTACATGTACATGTACATGTAGCTACAAAGCAGCAACTGCCTTGCACTACTCAACAAAAGCCCAAGAGAAAAAAAAAAAAAAAAAAACATGGTGGTGAATGCACATGATACCATGGGTACAGTGAAAAGCCACCAACGCTGGCAGAATACATCAATAGCATAACTTTTTTCTGGCACGTGATCTTCCAAGACAACTAAATTACCGCCATAAGGGGGTCATCAAATCAAAAAAAAAAAAAAAAAAATGTTTCATCAAGGCGTGTATGTTCATTCCACAAATCATACACATGAAAGAATCATTGCCAGTAGTCAGCCAGCCAGTCTGCCATGAGGCATTATATCATCTTGGATCAATCAAGGAAGGCCCTCTGATGGTAAAATCATTGATTGGCTCCAAAGGCCAACTCATGAGCAGCATTTTTGCTGCAGTAGAAATGTGCATTCTGTGATTAATAAATTCTGTGTAGAAACATCTATGATGAATATAGTTCTTTTTGTGAAATTCTGTTATATCTAATATTCAAAGACTTTTTTTTTTCTTCAGGCGATTACTGGTACATTTCATCCACATTTCTACTACAACCGACCAAAGTACCGGGCCAGTGGTACTATTTTTGTTGGCTATTATAATGATAATGTCCAGTTCAAAATATTGTTATTACCGGTATATCTACATTTGTATACTGCTGGTTAATGTACTAAATGTACTAGTATGTTACACACAATGCAATAAGCAGCAATATTTCACTCACTGATGTACCACTTACATGTAACAAGTAAATCCTCATATTTTCCTTAATTTCATTGTGCGGAGATGGCTACGATCACAACTGGCATTAATTCTTTCATAAATTAGAGTAGAGATAATCTAAGTCAATATAAAGCATATGCAGTAGTGACAGAAAGTTAACAGAAAGTACAGTGGTCCCTGCAATTTAAGACCCTTCCAATTAACAATTCCCTCAATTATAAGATTACCTATTCATTACACACCTCCTAGATTTTCAATATAAACTAGACAGTTGGTTACTTGGATAGCAAGGAGGTATCCAGCTATTGAGCATCAAAATATGTGCAACCATACATATCTTCATCAGTCACATATGTTTAATTAAGTCATTACAAGTGTAAGTCATTATAGAGTCCATATGAACATGTTTCAGTACAATATCAGTATAGCACTTACTGTAGATAACAAAGATAACAATCATGAATATATGAAGAGTAGTGTCCATGGATTTTCAGAGTTTCAACATGGAATGCGTTTTTTCACATTTTTTTCCTGTCAAGTCAAGCAAAAAAGGTGCATTAGGTGCACCAAAAATTTCCCCTGTGGTGCATAATAACCTAGGGACGTCCTTTTCTAAATATGAAAGTCATGAATATTTGCCAATGCTAGATATGAATTTGTGGAGATTGGGTACAAAAATTTGTCCGATCCCGATTTTGACCTTTAAAGTCGCTCAAGGTCAAATCCAGTAGCACAGCTAAACTCGCCATATATGATATTGTATTAGTGTCTATTATAACTAGGGGTCTATCTCTAACAGTTTGTCAAGTATAGAGTGTTAACAAGTGTTAACGGTAAATTAGAAGGGGTGTACTGTGCACAGTATGTCAGCCACAATAATGCCAGTAAATCCCAGGGATGGCACTTACCTACAGATAGCATTCATGAAATATGACCAGCATTGTCCAACGTAACCGCAGAATAGAGTTCTTAACTTTTTTTTCGTAAGTTGAGTGAAAATGCATATTGGGGTCCAAAAATCCCCCCCAGCATGTGTGATAATATAGAGAAGTCCTTTTCGAAACATGAGATATTTGCCACCGCTAGACCTGATTTTGTGGAGGCAGGGTGCTACATTTAACTGATCCTGATTTTGACCTTGTTCAAAGTGAAATCCAATAGCATAACTGAACTCGCCATATATGAATTCCTATTACCGGGTAGTGTTTATTAGTACAGTAACTGGGAGATCTATCTCTAACAGTTTGTCAAATATTGAGCATTATCAAAAAATTAGTTGGGGAATTTGTGTCCACCATGTATATTCTGTGTCAGCCACAATCATGCCAATATATCCCAAAGAGGGTACTTAGCTAGAAATAACATTTATAAAATATATGCCAATATTGGCCAAGGGTGATTCAATGCGTGTGGTATGTAATTTTAACTTTCTTTTTTTTTTTTCAAAAAACAAATATAACCTAAGGAAGTCTTATTCCACATATGAAAGCCATCTATGCAAATTTGTCACTAGCTGCCAGTCCCATGTTTAGTAGAGGCTGGGAGGCTAAAAAAATCAGAAAGTAAAAAACTCTGACAAAACCATAAGACATTTCATCCTACAGACGGGATGCCTAATAACCCTCCATTTTATGACCACTTTCAATTTAAGACCACATTATTTTGGCTGAATTGTTGGTCTTAAAATGTAGGGACCATTGTAATAGTTTGTATATGGTAATAGGAATGATACATTTAATCAGACACCAATTATGAAATAGAGGTGTAGATGTTTTCCAGGTGACACTTAAATCTGAAAATAAAATATATCATAAAGTGAAGAATTGCACAAATATTTACATATATATATTCGAAAGAATTACAGCCCAGCCTGGTATACATATGTTACACTCTTGACAGTCTACACGAAAATGAAACAGGTACTCTAACTACGCCGGTCAAACATTCAGCTACAGCTAGGGTAACAGAAACTGTAGTTATGTAGTTTCTTCACCACCCACTTCACACAAATACATGTATTTTTTCTATCCCATTTAACAATTGGAAAAACAGGCTGGGCCATAGTGGTATATTAGACAATCAAGTGTGATACATGTAGCTGCAAAGAAACTCTAGTTTTATGAAGAGAAAATAAATTATATGGGTTCAGTAGCTGCTGGAAATAAAGCAATCAAATAATAATTAAGGTATCAGGAAATGAAGAAAAATTCCATTGATTGGCAATGTGTAATTTGTTTCTAGGGGTAAACTAATTCCTATTCATATCGAGTGTATGTACACTAATGTACACATGTACTTCATCAATATAAAATGTCATGGCACTAATATGGACTTTAATAGGCAATTTTTGCAACTACTGATATGGACATTACATTTACCTGGAATGATAAAGTTGTGTTGCCAAAACATCACCCAATTCAGAAAGGCAAATCAACTCTAAAATCATAGACTTTCATACTGATTGATGTATATCAGTAAATAGCTTGCCAATGTACAACTCAGTATATGTGCAAATAATCCTTTTTCATTATGTTCTAACCTAACAAAATGGCAATTATTTTAAAACGGTTGTAATTTCATACTGTCACTCATTTTGGCACTGAATAACACCATTTTCCGCAATAAAAATACTGGCACATGTGGTACATGTGTTTTATTGAGAATTGCTGAACAAGAACATATAATTGTATGATGCCGATTGGAAGATATACTGTTTAATGTACAGTCTATATGTACAGTCATGATTGTAACATCAAATCTATGACAGCAAAAGCAAGAAATGTAACTTGTTATACAAATTTCAAGCTACATTTAATAGGTTTGAAAATAAAGAAATCAAAACATTCAATTTGAGTGACAAATTATAACATTTGTCAAAAAGTTCTAACCATATAATTATTGATTTTGTGAGAACAGTAGCAAACAGCTCTATGAGGTCTATCTATACTAGGAAATGATGACACTGCAAATCACTGGAAATTATATTCTCAGAGAAAAATCCAATTGATGCAGGAAAAGAACTACCAGTAGCATATATCTATACCGGGTTACATGCATGCCAGAAATAATCATCAAACTGGGCATCATGTTGGCTATCCATACGGGTTACAGCACATGTATAATCTAGTATTTTTCTGTACATGTAGTAATTCCTTCATGTAAGACTTTATATGCACTAAACTGTACCAATAAATCAGCACTGGGGTAGAATGCCAGTTTCCTGATGCCCATAACACACCAAAAACTAATCTTGTTCACAGCAGTGGTATACATATTGTGTGAAATCCAATGCTGGAACAAGGATGTTCCATTGATCATTTTGTTGTTGAAATGTTATGGCAATTTTCATCTCTGTGCCACATTTTAATGGTGACAATGAAATCGACTATTCCTGCCAAGTCTTATATAAAGGAATTGGACCTTTTTCTACCCTCCGATACCTAGCTCTGGCCACATGAGTAATTGTTGTAAACTGGTCATGTTGGCCGACCAGCTGAGTCTGAGAGCCGTGACTATCCCCGTCCTCGGCTTTCGCACTGGTTGGGAGAGGGAAAAAGACGCAGAAGAAGCAATGTTAGATGTTTCAAGTGCAGATTAATACGCATAATTGCGGATCATGCTAGACTACCAACCTGGAATGCATGTGAACTCGAGGGGAAGGGAGTAGGTGCTGCCTTGGCGTGATGGCACCAGGAGCAGGGGTGTGACAGTGGCTGTCCCCTTGGTAAGACGAGGCAGCACTTAATGAAATGCGAGACCCCTGACCAGCTTCTTCACTGAAACACGACAGAAACTCGAAGGCTATGCCAAGCAGGTCGGCATCAAAATAAGCACAGCGATACACATGTGAACTGTTTATCTTTTACGTATACATGTGTAAGAGTAGGCTTAAGTATATAAACTGACAGAGCAGGTGCATAAAGCTGGCGTGTACATATTAATATATAGTGCACTAATACATGCTATTTTTAACTGTGTTATAAAATTGAGCAATGTATATGTACCAGTAAATTACTTACCCTATGTAACATACAGATAGATGATTACTTATTACTAGCCACATAAGTTAGTATACATTCAGTGAACTCTGGAAAATTCTTAAACAAGTGATATAGCAACATGAGCAATCACTGATATTTTTAATAATCTAAAATTCAGGATATATAGCCATTAGTAATCAATATGATAACCAGTTTAATAAAATAAAATACACACATACATGTACCTACCACGGATGCTAATTGAGTGGTAAATTCCTATGCATTTTACATGTCAGACGGTTCATATATTCAAAATTCGTCATAATAGAATTGGTAGCTGACATTTCTATCATATCACCATGCACCTTAATTCAGATGAAGGAATAGGAAAATATCTGAATACTATTGCAAACCCAATTAAATTCAGGACACTTTTAATTGCGCTCATACAGAACAATATTAGGGAGTATTTTAAACCCCTTAGTGGGTAAATTTCCCTGAGGATACCCAAAAGAAGAGAAACTGGAGGCACAAAAAAATGCCTAACTTCATGGCTGACTGAAATGTTAGTTCATAATGTAACAATGTGATTGGCAAAAGGGCACCACATGACCAAGGTTAGTTTGGCTTTGAAATGATACTGACTGTTTTGACTGTTCATGTTGTGATATTGTGTTATGAAATGCTGTTATGTCAGTGCTATTATGAAATAATCACTAAGTATATGTTTCCATATTTCAAACCTGTGACCATTGTCTATGGCTAATACACATTTGATGGAATGAAGTTGATTCACCTACACAAACGAGACATGAAATGTCAGCCTGTTAGTCAGGTTTGTTTATAGGAGAGTTGTATGATGACAGTATGTATGTGGTAGTAATCCAGATTGTATTAGAAGAAGAAATATGTCATATTTAGAGGTGGACTACAGTCAATTCTTGTCATATACTGAAACATATTAAAAGCAGACACATTTAAACAATTGGATAATTTTTGAGTGTTGGAGGTGAATACTTAAACAGAGGTACTTTTGCTTAATGCAACTATCATCTATTTGCACATGCATGTATGTTTTACATTGGTGTTTAGGAAACCATATTGGTGGTTTTCCTATTTAAGGGATACTGTGAGAGAGAAATATGCCATGCCGGTGCCACTGTTGCTGATGCCTGCAGAGTAAACGTCAATAGGCGGTTTTAAGTTCACATGGTGACAGTCAATTAGCGGATCAATATCTCTGACCACCAGGTAAATGTGTACCCAGGCTAACCTTACCCCTGCATGCCTGAGGCAAGAACATTACCTATTTGCTTACAGCTGCTGGTAACTATAGGATGGAAGTAGATAACCCCTACCTGATGTGCCAGCTTTATTCCAATCCATCCCCAAATTAATGAACGTGCAGATTTGGCTAATTAAATGCAAGATTCGAAGGCCCTGCAAGAAGGTGAATAATTATCACCTGGGATGACACGTGTAAAGTGTCCTCGATCTTCAGGCTGGGTATACATGAAGTATGCATGGGCTAATAGCACAGTGCATCTGAATTAATTTATTTTGTTTAAGGACATGGTTTTTATCAGCACATACAATGTACCCGGTACATTGTTTTGTGATTTTATAGATACATTGTATTTATCTGTATTTGGAGATCCGAAACAGTTGATTTAATCTCCACCTAAACTTTCAAATAATTAAACCAAGAGTATGAAGGTGCTTATTCATTATGTTTACAATCTAAAGTGTTGAACCTATATTGTAGCATGAAACCTTAGTGACAAATGTTTTTGCTTGAAGCATGCATGTATATATGGGTACATGTAGTCCTCTCTTAGACTAGTAGCTGGGAGTTGTTGGGAAACAATTGACTACATATACTCTAGTTGTAGCATAGAGGGTGGAAAGTATAGCTTCAATGGGTGTAAGGTACATTGTATTTACAACATGAGGTTGACGTCACTGTTTTCTTTTTTTCCTTCTAGCCATTAGTGTGACAGATTCTTCAATCATTTCTATTGATTAATCTAGCAGAGTGGGTGGCATTAAGTCAATTTCCTGCCTCATTTCCCTCAGTAAATGCGACTTATAGGCCAAGCAATTAAAACTAATCACAAAACTCTTATGTCATGATAAGCTCTGCCAGCAACATGCACTACATTAGGGAAGATTGTGTTGGTTGTAGTGAAAAACAACAATCACAGAAGTGCTTTCACCTCCAGATCAACTGTACATGACATAACAGGTAAAAAAATAAAGATTTCGATTTATGGATTATACTGCTTATGAAAATTACCGTAGTAGTATACATGTATTTCTATTAATGAAGCCTTCTTACATAAACTTTCAAGTGATCAGTATAGCACAACCATGGGTTGTCATCTCACAACCATGACAACTGTGACTTCTTAGACTTTTATGTTATAGAGCATGCATTACAAATGACTGCCATGACACTCACTGCATGCATATAGTTCACGTGCTTTAACTTCTACATGTAGTTCTAGTTTTAGTACCTGCACACTAATCCCTTACATTCTTAAGAATTAGTCATGTGCCTAATGTACAGCTAGGGACAAACTAAATCTATGTGCAAATAAGACTGTTTCAATCATACATGTAAATAACATCCAGCAAAATAGTGTGATGATGTATGGATATAATACTGTATCGTGATGACTGCAAGGCACTTTTCCAACATAAGTTCTGATCACTCTTCACATACTATCAATAGGAGTGACTGTAATCAGACTTTTTTTAAAAGAGACTTTTCAACACATTATGGTTTAGTAAACAAATGATGACTGAGTCACATGGAGCAAATGAGGCATTATCACTATATTTGCTGAGATTGTACTAATTCATAGAACATATACAATATCAACACTTTAATATAATGACTAGCATATGTGCAGGCGGCAATTTTTGCAAATGAGCTGTGATTTTGCAGGTTGTTTAAAATGGAAAAGGCAATCTTCTCAGTCCAGAACCCGATTGATACACATTAAATATATTCATATCTGTAGTTTTACAGTGGTAATCCTGGTTGGATAACCACTATATAATATCCCATTTAACATGTTAAACAATTAATGTTTAAATGTGTCCCAGAAAAAAATATCTCACAAAATAGATAAGACATTAATTAAAAATTTGTCAGATTAAGCTAAATTTCTAATTAGTATGTCATAAAATATTCCTGACATTGGGTTTTAAGAGTGAATTCAGTCACATGTACATGAAATCTATAGTCAAGATGTTAATTCCAATCATAATTTCTGCTATAAAAAGATTGTCATGTCATATAAAGTAAATGTAATTTTATTATAGAAAATGAAGAAACCTTTTGGTGCAAATTGTATCTATAAGCAAGGATGTCTAAACTCACAAGGACTCCACAGACTGGCAACAATTTGGGGTTCTAGAAAGTACCAACTGGTACATACATGTACATTATGTAGCACATGTAATGGTTATCTAACTACCCTGGTATTTACCAGCGATATTCCCCATCAAGTTCTGTTATTGAACTGAAAACAGGAATCCGTTACACTGCATTTAACATTGCAATACCTTTGGCAATCAGGGTGCCCTATTCTGTGGTATTCCCGAAATCCACAGTATTGTGATATAAATTCACAAACTTTCTTACAAAATAAAACATGACAATAGACAATGATAGACCAAAAGCTTTATCTGTTTATGTGAACTCCTGAGCATAATAAAACTGTGATCAGGGCAAGTAATATAGATTTTTACTATGTCATTAATTGACATTTAGTAACTCTTAACTGGCCACCACAAAATCCTTGATACCACAGAAAGGGATTCCTCGGCATAATAATCCAGGAAAAAAAAGTAACACCTACTGGAGATTTATAGGAGACACTTCTCCAGTAGTTATACAATGTATATTCACTTCAATCGTTTACTGGGGTATGTACATTTCAGTATGGATTTGCAGGTTCTTTTATAGATATTATTAGAAACAAATTCAGTGAAAAGGAAACATTTTGAGATGAAGCAAATATAACAAATATAATTTTTAAATTCCAAACCAGAAGGTAAAAACATGGTATTAACTGCTTTTCACATTACTACCTGGTAATGTAAAATTTATAAAACAGACAACCACTGGGATAAGTGATAACTTTTATGGCATAAAATATTTTTTACTGAATAGCTACTTCAATACAACAGTATACTGTACACTCAGGTAGAATTTTATTTGACAAGTTGATGTACCGGGAATCAACATGAGTTTAAAATCTCACTTTTACTTTAATTTGAATTATAAAGGAAAATGAAAGAAGGATAAAGGACCAATAGTGAAGTTTAACAAGAATGAATTCAGCAAGCAAGCTAGCCGGAAGACCTGGCCCCTAAAGCCGTTGTACTACTATTTTTACACCTTCTGACTTGACCCGACAGGATGACACGGGTCCGCAAGCTGTGCAATCATATCAGGTCAAGTCAAAAGGTGTAAAAAAACTAGTAAAACGGCTTGAGGAGCCAGGTTTTCCGGCTACAAGCAAGCAAGCAAAAGAGAAAGGGAGGAAATAAGGAGAGAGAGAGTGAGAGAGAGAGTGAGTGAGAGAGGGAGAGATACTGAGAGAGAGGGCCAGAAGAAGAGAGAAAGAAAAGAAAGAAAACAAAGCATGAATGAAAGAAACATTTTTGTTGAGTTTAAAGACATACATGTTCATATTCTGAATGCATCAAGGGTTAATTTATTATCTGCTTTGTTATTCAGTAGCAATGGCATATGCAAAGTGCAGCAACCATATATAAGAGTTAGTCATAAGGCACAGGTACAATTCGGCAAAAACTGTACCAGTACATTGGTAAAGCACAGTGAGCCATTTCCTGTTACATTGTACAAAACCTTAGAATATATACTTACACATCATGCTTATCTTCTTCTATGTCCTGGAGATTTGCATGACTAGGAGTTGTAGGAAAAAATGCAACCAGTATATTATTAAATTTTCCAGAAATTCACACTTTCACCCGTCATATTTAAAACAATTATAAATTGTATTCAATAAAAGTTATAATATACATAAAATTTTAACCTGATTGATGAGAGCACTATTTTTTTGTCAAGTACATGTACATGTGTACACGTAAAACCATGCAAGATACGCACATGGTTACTATTCAACATTACCGGTACTGGTAATATTGTCATAAGTTCAACCATACCATTAGATATGATCTTAAATAATGTTGAAAATTCAAATCAAGGTCAGTACTGGTAAGGCACAAGGGTCAAGTTAATGAAAAGCAGTTTCAGGGTTTTCCACTGTCTCAATGATTTTTTTTTTTTGCTTAAATTGACAAACAGTGACATGGTGTATACATATTAAGTATTGAGTTTTTCAAACTGCAATTACTGCACATGATTTGTAACTAATGGTAAGTAAAACCGCATGATTGATTCCCAAGAAACAAATACATGTATACTCCTTATATTAAGAAGGCTCCACATGGGTAAAAAACGAAGTGCAACATGGCCACTTTAAAAGATGTAGAATCCGACGTGAGCCTCAAAAAAAAAAAAAAAAAAAAAAAATATAGAAAGTGACGTCAAAATCTTATAAAAATTGTAGAACTGACGTTGAAAATTTATAGAAAACAAAGATCAACATGAAAGTCTTATAAAATATAATTATAATAGATACAGTATAAAAAATATTTTTAAAAAGTGACATGACGAAGTAAAATTCTTATAAAGTGACATGGGACACACAAAAAAGTGAGGTGTGACACAGCATAATTTTTTGGACCCATGTAAAGCCCTATTAAGGCCCCTTTCAGTTTTGGTCCAGGACTTTCACGCATCGCAAACAAAGGCTTTTATATGACATCTTATAGTGCTTAGTTATTTAATTACCAGTGCATGATGCTAACATAGTCTTGTAACTTACCTCGATTTCATCTTTTCTCTTTCTAAAGCCAGAAGTTCGCGTGGCATACCTATGATCATGCTGTGTCGACGCTGTTTATCACTAATTATCCGAATATTCTGAAAAGGTACGTGAAATAATATTTAGACCCCACCACAGCTTTTAGCCTAATGATAAGAGATAGGAGAAATATTTTAAGGTGCCTATAACATCTAAACGGTGAGAGATAGACATGTAGTTTTACATCAATAAAAAGAATCTATTTATACGAAGTCCAACTGTACCAATAGATTTGGCCTTGAGTGACCTTGAAAGGTTAAATTCCAGATAACTCAGATTTCAAAGCCATATATCTCACAATGGAGCCTATTTAGGTCATATATCATTAATAAACATTAATCGGAAACAATGTATTGCGAGTCCAATGGCACCTTCATCTATGATTTTGAGTGACCTTGAAAGGTCAAAGTCATGGTCACTCAGATGTTGAAGCCTTATATCTAGGGGTATACATGGGTTAAAATAGATCCAATCGAATTACGCAAACCGGCCGTTTTGGCGATTCGATCTAACAAACCGACAAAATTCTTATCTTGCGATTCACAATCTGCACTCCTCACTAAAATAAGGACCTGCGGCTGGCACTTGCTGTTAAATTCCGACCTCCAAGACCATGGATGTTAAAGACTGCAATCTGCGATTACATCATGGCTGTTAATTATTAATCTGCGACTAGACCATTTCTGTTAAAGAGTGATTTGCAACTTGCCATGGCTGCTAAATATTGATATACGATTCAGATGATCTGCGATTCTTAGTTCTCTGTTAAAAAATAAAACTCGAATCGGGTCATATTTTATAGACTCATGTATACCCCTATATCTCACAAAGGAGGTGAGTTAGGCAATATATTATTATTAAACATTAATAGGAAACCATATATTATATGGGGAGTGCTGTCACCATCACATTTTACCTTCAGTGACTTTTAAAGGTCATGTTAATTTAGGATCACTCAGATGTCAAAGTCTTTTATCTCGTAAAAGATCCTAGTTAGGCCCTAAATGTACATGTACTGTAGATCACATTTTTATCGCGAGCAAATTTCGCGAGGCCAGCTCCAATCGCGAAAATATTGTGCTCGCGAAAGATCGAAATTTCGTCAAACATTTTCGCAACCATGTAAGGCCTAGTGTCGGAATATGCGATGCATGTAATCTTTTAGCGCTACCTGTCAGAGTGCTGCGGTTACTAAGGACTTCTATCTTAAGGCCGGCAACTTGCCGTGCTCTTATAAACATGAAAAATAAAAACTTATGCTTAAAAAACCCAACTAAACTTCAGATGGTAGAATTTATTGTGTGTCTGTATTTCTGAACATTTTATAATCCGTTGTATGCAAATTAAATCACACGACCCATCCTCTAGTTAAC
>JAAUYG010036325.1_pt1 | contig 16807 bp, 15 predicted proteins | sample 7278091 | NCBI WGS metagenome assembly JAAUYG01 (sample SAMN14350201, study PRJNA611818) | marine sediment metagenome | isolation source: surface marine sediment (0.6m) | place: French Polynesia: Moorea | collected 2018-08 | reverse complement strand
GCATTATATCCATTAGTATCTACAGCTTAGTTTAAATACAGCTCAATATTGTTTTTATATACATTTGGGGCATAATGTACCAAACAAGTGGAGCTTCCTGTAATTCACGGCACACCCTGTAATTTATGGGCTGACGAGTCAACAACTTTATTTCGTGATATCTCTTTTATTTTTCAACATATGTGCATGAGTTTTGTTTCTGTTTATTCAGCTTGCATTGGCCTTTGATTTAAAATGAACTTGTTCACTTAGAAGTTGCCTCCTTCATGCTGAAAATTTGAGGTGAAAATAAAATTTCAGAATTTTCTATGGAAGATTTTCTTTTTTGCTTGAATTGACCTCACCATCACATAAACAATGTTAGGAATATTGCAAAATAACACACACCATTTACAAGCTTATGCTGTGACCTTTCCAAGGATAGTTTACTTGAATATTTTGACGAAGAAATAAAAAAGTTATGACTATTTGTATCAGAGTCGCGAAATTATTTATATTTTGCGCCCAAAATTCTGGAATCCTTCAGGAACTGGCACGTACAGATCTGGATTAGCATTCAGGATAGAATGGGTTAATACCCAATGATTCATTGCCCTATAAGAATGACAGAAAGTAGACATAGTTGCAAAAGGACATAGCAGGTCCTCGACCTCCAATATAGCCACCACAGTGAAATTTAATACTTTATGCACAGAGCTTTGAGGCCTTAGTATCATCTATTAACTTTCTGTCAAAAAAATGCCAATTACCCTTGCTTCTTTAACTAATTACCTCACCGCCTAATTCTAAACACGGGTCTAGGTGCAAGGAGCTAAGCTGACAGAAGGGCACTGCTACAATTTTGAATTTAAAATTGCCTTTCAACAGAGTTCATGTGCTTGCCATTGCAGCCCAGCAAAAAGTCGTCAACAAAAGGATGGAGATCTGCAGATTTGTTCAGGCAGTCAAAATAAATGCTGATGACTTTAATACTAAACAAGGTTACCAATAAGGCACAACCCTGTGGTACCAGCATTTCCTGGACAGGAGAGTCTGACAGAGTGGAACCAACTGGGGCATGAAGTTTGATCTGTTGAAAAGCTCAAAACGAACACTGACACTAACAAGACCACAAGGAATGGAGATCTTTCGCAACACCGTAGTTCAATGTGGTATCATATAAGTTTTCTCTATCTTAAACACAGTTATAGGTACCCCATATATGTTGTGCTAGTACCACCAAGTCCCTAATTTCAATCAGTTCCACTTCACAGCCAGTTACAGGACATTTCAAGACAAGTGCACCGAATGACACCGAAAGTACCCTGATCACTGAAAGGTCTCACAGGTTGGTTATATGAAGGTTAGCAGGTGCTAGTTTTATCACATGAATGAAATGGTTGCCCTACACCCAGCCTTGAACGTACAGTCAGATCTCATTATCCCAATCTTGGGTCCAGTGACGTCCATACTTACCAGCTCTACAGACATGGAATAAGTTTACTCGCCCAAGATATACCAGGTATACAGTCAGACCTGATAATCCCAATTTCGGATCCGCATCAATCATTATCAATACCTACCATTAGCAGTAGCAGTCAACAGGCAAGACACACAAACACAAAAACATCTGCTTGGGAAAACAAATACTGAATGATTGGTCTACAATCAGGTTTCATACCAATACCTTGTACTCTGGGGATTTATTGTTGATAACTTATTCTTTTGATAAATATGGGGATTTATTGTTGATAACTTATTCTTTTGATAAATACAATGTAACACTCAGATATATATATGTCACAAGTATATATAATATACAAGTTAGCTTGATGCTTACTTTACACAAACTAAAAACTTTTAAGACAAAATTTCCAGTAACTATTATGGCAGCTTAGTCACAGTAATAAGAGTCTTGATAATATTGCCTATATTGCCTTCTCAATATTGCCAATATTGCCTTCTCATGCATATCCACAAATTACTATCACAAGACTCGGTGACTTCTTCAGTCACTTTCGTTGCTAAACAGTTATGTTTTAACGTTTGTATTCGTGTTCCTGTTATGACTCTTCTTATTTATGTGTACCATGATCCTTACAAATGATTACTATTTTATCTTCTCAACCTGTATGTCTGTGCATTTCAAATAAATATATAAATACAAATATAACTCTTCAAAGGAACAAATATAAGTCTTCAAAGGAAAGCGGTGGATTTTTTTAAAGGGAGCTACGAGTCCTTACAAGGACTTTGACTATCCAATTACACTCAAAATTACACGTAAAAATACACCTTCAAAAGTCGCATATAAAGTCTACAGTAAGGCAAAGATCCATACATAAGGAACAAAAAAAAATCGGAGAAACGTTAGTGCTAAAATGTATCAACATCAGTCTATGTTACCACAAGAGCAATGAAATACAAGTTATGAAGATACAATGGCGTGCTGAAATTATACTTCTATCAGAATGTTTATATCACGAAGTTGCATAATATCTTTACCTCTAGGCTATATTCTGTAGTACGACAATCATATACATATAAAATACGTTAAACGGTCACATTTTACAGTACATGAAAATAATCTTTCACCAACCACGCTATCTTATGATTTTGGCTTTAGTAATCCAGCAACAATCACCGCTGCTCCGGCAGCCAAGGCAATTCCCAATCCCCCAACAACATACTTTTTCGCAGTTTCTATCTTCAGTGAGACAAGTGCCAAGCTGGCAGGATTCCTGGGATTGGAAAGGATCTTCCTTGAACGTTCTAGAAGATAACGAGCCTGGTCGTAGTCACACAGTTGTATATAGCCATCTGCGAGGAGGTTAAGGTAAGCAGCATTTCGCTTTTCATTCATGTCCAACTCATTCATAACAGCAAATTGCTCTATTTTCTGCAAACTTTCCCTGGCCTCTCCTTGTTTTCCAAGCCTGACATAGGAAAGAGCCAGTACATACCCTGCAACAAAGCATGCATTATATGTGCTAACAGATGTAGCAGAGTATCCGAGCACTTGACTCACACCCATAGGAAGATTCTTAGACAGCTGTCCTGGTAAAACATGGCATACGAGATTGGTACACATGACATCCACATCATTGAATGCAGCACGAACAGTGGATGCCAAACCATCGTGAAAATCTACTCTCTCTATTTCTTCTCCTGACACATGTTCACCCCTGCTACATTTAAAGGTTACAATATCTTCCAAACACTGCACAACATCTCTATATTGACGCTGATAGAAATGGCAGAAAGCTTTGTGCACTACAAATGCCAGGTTTTTGTCCTCGAACGCAATGGAAAAACATTCATTTGCTTTCCGCATGAACTCACACTTCTCACTTTTGAAGTATGAGGTCTGCACGTCCCTCATATAAAGCATGCTCAGGCTTTGCTTAGCAAATGAGACAATATCTGATCGAATATTTAGCATTGAATCGCCCCTTCCATTTTCCTCAACCAACCTCTCAATCAGGGCTTTGTGATTCTCAATAGCCTCATGCAGAAAGTCGACTTCATGCAACCCCCTGTACATCTGTAAGAGAAGCAGATTCAAGTTTCTCTCTGAAGCTTCCAATAATTTCTCCTTGAGTTGCTTCAGAACCACATCGGGTGTGAGTTCACCCAGGGAGAGCTCTTCCACGTAGATATTTCGCAGAACGTCCTCCAAATGATCTTCGTGATTCACCCAGTCATGAATGTTGGATGCTACAGATACTAAATCAATATCTGTATCATGTAGTATGTTCTTCTGCTCTAGGAAGTAATGAGGTAATAGTTCCATGTTCAAACAGCTTTCCAGTCTTTTTAGCACAGCTGTAATCCTGTCCTTAGTGGAACTTCTCGGTTCCCAAAGACTGCTACGTTCACTTTCCATAGACCAGAGAAATGCAGTTTTCACAATGATATGCATCGAAGCATCTCTTGAGAATAGGTATGTGCAGACAGCCAGGGTCTGCTGTTGCAATGGATTGAGTTCGTTGAATAATACTGTTTCAGCCTCCGAGAAGTCCATCTCCCAGATGAGGTCAGAAGATGAATCTTTGCTACTCACTTTCTTGGGAATAATAAGAATGCCTGTGTCAACTATCTTTGTGACAACTGTTGCTGGGGGCCACTCCCGCTTTCTGTTTGGCCAAGACATGGCTTCATCTGGCCAAAAGATGCCACGAAACCCAATCTGTGAGTTAACAACCGTAACATTGTCATGTTCTGTTTTATACCACATTTCCTTCATCTCTGCTTCAGGACCATCATCTCTACCACCTATATCCACATGATGGCCCTTAATTGGAATGCGTGGGAAGTGGAACAGGATTAGACCACTGCTTATGCCTTTCGAGGGGAAAAGATCGCCCAGCAACTTGCTGGAGAGGTAAAACTTGGGAACCCCCGAACTATCAACATCTGCAATGGTGCTTTCAGCAAGTGGCCAGTGTCCTCTATATTTCAGGCTATTCATAAGCAGTGCATATGTTCTTCCTGACATCTGAAGTCTCACTTCACCTGGAACAGCAGTTGGTGACTTGTAAAATAGAAACTCGTATGGAGGCTTGTATTCGGATTTTGTGTTTTGAAGAACTACTGAGGTCCTATGAAGAATATGCACCCTGTGCATTTCAACAAGTGGTTCAAGAACAAAGTGGCCTTTGAAATATCTATCTGTGGCATAGCATCCAGAGAAACCATTCATCACAACATCTGCCATTTTACTTGATTGGGTGGCTTGCACGAAATGCCTGATGAACGAATTATACTCCTCAATTACTTCCTTGGTTTTGCTGTCGTGAGGCACTGTAAATATATCCATTGCTCCCTCAATACCTGAAAAATACAGGTGTCTTAGAATACATGGAACACAGCACATATACATGTATTAAATATGGGTGGAAGCATAAAAGGAAAACTTTAGATAAGGTAAATGGATTTATACAATCCACATGTTTAACGCCACAGCAGTGTACCCTTAGCCATACTGTACTGAACATGCTGAAGACTACGCAGCTTGCACTAAGGTCCAAAGGAATTGTGACACAATAGAACTGCAAACGGTCCCTCCCAAAATAACATCAGTATACATCCAACTGCTCAGCATTGTAAAACATACAAGTTACTGTGCTACAAAAACACATTTACGTCAATGTGATCCAAAATACATTTTAACAACCCCAGGTATTAGAGTTTCTTATTGTAATCGCATTTCCAGTTATACCATCATTTCACAGTACGCCTGGATCATGCCACGCTATCAGTCAGTTTCTTTGTTCCAAACAGGCCACCATTACAGCAGATATATTTGTCTAATTTTGCAAAATTTCTCCCTCCAGTCTGATAGTCCTCCATTTGACACTAGTGTTCACCATCTCAGCTTGCATCTCTCCTACACGCCCGTTTTGCCATCGCCAGGTGAGTCTGTTCCTTTCTCCACCTGATCCTTTTATGTTCATCACCTATCCATGCCTACAAGAATTCTGATATTTGGCCATTCCTTTGTTCGCACCCCACAGTCCTTTTGTTCTGAGAAAGGTTTTCGACACTCTACATCTGAATTCCAACGACTTCAATATCACTTCCCATGGTGTTGGGGGCATGAATGTTTCAACTGTATATCCACTATCTACACGCATACAAGAATTGCAACCAGATTGTTTTATTTTGGACTTGGGCGTAAATGACTTCGATCAAGCCCCATCCCCATGTCGTCTCCTAGTATGTTTTCAGTTTTGCCTGACATATCATTTCAATATGCCATCCTAAGATCATCCTGGTAGTGCAACCCTATTTAATACAGGTACTGATGATGTACCAAATGCTCCGATAACAATTCGATGCTGTGCGTTTATAACTAGGCCTTGAAAAGCCTTTGTCATGACCATGCCAGCTTATAACCATGCTATACAGGTTTACTCATAAGTCTCCAGGTGGTATCAACTTCTGTGCCACCAGAGGTATTCACTATTACAGCAGCATTTAATGGTGCTTGTTTATCCTTCACTGTGCTTGTCCGAGACAAAGTGCCTTTGCAAGATACGTCCTCCCCTCTATTGTGCTATTTTCACACACCAGCAGACCAGTCACTTTATTCAATACCCACTTACAATGTTACGGACTCCAGCGTTCAGTATTCCATGTGTTTATTAATGTTTATCCCATGTTTTCTCAACTCTCTAGTCATGTTTTCACCTGGTTACTCCCATCTTATCGTGTTCCCAGTCTGCAACAAGTTATTAACCATCTGTCTGGAACATTACCAAGATTTACTGCCTCACCAGTTCCCGTTTCCTGTTTATATTGGCTACCAATGAGTTATCAATGTGGGGTAAGTAAATCTTTATCATTAAATCTTTATCTCGGTTTGGGGATGTTCTTACAGTCACAATGATCATTGCAGTTACAATGATCTCCAGTAATGTTACCATTCCTTAAGTATTCACAGTCACCTCACAGTTTGGTCCAGTTCAGTTGCAGTTGTCTTGAACAGTTGGACTTATTGCCTTGTTGGGGATTATCCCACATGTTAGTTATATCATTGTATATTTGACATATAGTATTCCACACGTTAGTTAAATCATTATTATTTTACATATGGTATTACGTTTTAGCCCTTTGCTATATTAATATGTACCCTGTATCCAAATTATTTTACTGTTTCAGCTTCTGGTAAACACAAGGTTTATATTTGTTTCTGTTAAGGTTCACAGTTTTTCGGGTTTCACACCTCACTGTTACAAGTTTGGCTTAACAGTTGGCCCAGTTCAATTGCAGTTGTCCTGAACAGCTGGACTGCCTTGCAGTGGTTATTAGCCACTTGAGGTTCCTTCACAACCTATCTTGAACACTACCCAACTTGTTATCATGGTTATTTCACAGTTCTAGTTATCCTTACAGTTACAGGTATGGCTTACAGGTTCTGTCTCTCTTCTCACAAGTTGGTCGAACAGTTCTGAGAGGTTAAATTTGTTTCTCCCAACCACGGCCATATTGTTTCCCCAAACTCCATCAGGAACTCTTGTACCAGGTTGTAGTGGGATCTTTCAAACATCTTACTTTCCAAGATGACATCATGCATTCAATTGCCATCCCCAAGAAATAAGAAGGCCACTTCTGGCTTATAACTGCCCTGTCCTTTTCACATGATACCTCCATCAATGGCTGCATCCCTAAAAGAGCTTCTACTGTTGGACACTTCCATTAAGTGTGTGTAGTGCGTTGTGGCCCTGGGGAATTAATGGCCAAGACAGACGTCAACAATACCTTTTGTGCGATTCCAAAACACCCCTCCTGTTAAACGTTTACACCCATGGTGGGATTCTAAATTTCACTATGATAACTGTCTCCTGCTGGCCCTCAGTTCGTCTTACACAATCTTCGAAACATTAATTACATCACTACAGTGGATTATGAAACATTCTTTTGGTGTCCAACACATGGATTAACTATTAGCTAATTTTCTTTTTGTTGGCCGCCAAATAGGCCACAGTGTGCTCGAAACCTGAAGAACTTCCTCTACTTGGCATAGGACATTAGTCTCCCCTCAAACCTTCAAAACTTTTCTGCCTGTACCCACCATGAATACACATGGCAACATTTTAGACACATTTTACATGGAGGTTCACCTCCCTCATGACAGACTGACGGGCATCGAAGCAGGCCTCCAGACAATTTGACACAAGAGACAAGTCACCCTCCGGTAGGGTCTTCCTCAGAAGGCTCACCAACCTAACCCTGGACCACACAAAACCTCATCACCACATCACGGACCTTGGCCTTCCTTGAACTGGTTTCTATTATGTGTGGTGTCAACTGTGTCACTCTTGTCACTGTGGCCCACATCTATACTGATCAAATGTATTGTCTCTTTTAAGTCATTTAGTTGTTGGGTGCATGACACACTTTACCAGTATGGATGGATGGATGGATGAATCAGGCTTATAGTCGGCTTTCAACCACTCATGGTCATCACCGACTGCAAGTTGGTGTGTATGTACTGGACCTGTCTTATACTTGTCCCACCTGTGGCCAGTCTTTATAGTGCTAGCCCACTGAAACACCACCCCACGGGTAAGCAGTGATGTCCCAACCCAGACCATAATTCTGACACTTTACCAGTATGCATGTTCCAGGTTACCAGAATTTAGTTGCAGACAATTTATCATGTTCTCGATTTTAGAGAGTCCAGACTGTGGCCCCTTGGCTGGACCCTCATCCAATCGTTCCACCCCACAGCCTACAGCCCGCCACCTGGCATCTAAAGACATCCTGGCTGCAGCCCTGTCCCTGTCTGGTGCAAAGGAAACCTACCGTCAGACCCAAAAGACTTTGAGCACTTCTTCAGACACAAGTACCCTGATATTCGTCTATTCTCAGTCTATTCCCTGTCCATGGTTCTCAGTTCATCACCTCCCAATGTAACAAAGGCTTGGCACCTTCTTCTATTACTTCCCAGGTCTCTTGTGTGTCTTTCTTATTTTCACTAACTTACTGTTAATGACCCAGGTCACTCTTGGTCAAAAAAGATGCTAACTGGAGCTCGTCACTTTTTCAGAAAACAGATGTCAGACTGGTCATCCCGCCACCCATGCTATACCCCTCAGATCGTTCCAATACTCAGTAAAATGCGTGTTTTCATTTTTTTAATCCTGAAGTGGATGTTTATGTTTCCAAAAAAAAAAACACAAAAAAACATAAGATCATTGAAAGCTACTTTTTTTCCCTGATGCGGAAAATCTCATCCATGAAAGAAATTCCCAAGCCACCTGCAGCTGTCAAAGCACACAGAATAAACCTACATACTCGGCTTAGTTTCATGTAACACATCTCTGACCCGGCCTATAGCACAGAACTGGACTGCAGCAAGCCTAGCACACAACCTGATCGATAAATGCACACTTTGTACCATCAGTCTGCCGCTGCTGTCAGAGGTTTGCTGTAGAAACCGCCAAACTGTATACATTTGTATATGGTATTTGTCTATATGCTGAGATATAGAAACAGTTCATGGAGCATGCGCCCTGAACCAGAAATTGAAACAACATGCGTTTCAGCAAGGATGGTATATGGGTGTATACGACTGTACGGAAGGGAGGGGAGTGTTTAAAATGTATGATGACGAAGTTCTCACTGAAAGACACAGCAGGAGTTCTATCACAGAGCTACTGAAGGATAACAAACAGGTTTTTCGTATGTTACGGACGTAGCAACTGCATCTGTGTATCTTTCACGATTCGATTTTAATTACGCGTCTTATACCATAGCTAGAGAGAGCTCTCCCTTAGGAGGAGTATTTTGTATATCCGTCAGTTTGGGTACACGAGGTTTCATGTATTGTGCGGAGACAGAGGTATAAATTCCCCTCAAACAAGCCATAAATTACTGTTCCAAGTATAAATTTACATTCAGAAATCTGTATATGTCCTCCAGTTTCAAATTATGCCTTCTAGTAGTTGCAACAGGTTCTATATAGTAAATATTCAGTCAGTTGCACGCATCGCATTTCAATACTATTTTTAGCAGTGCGTATTTACACATAATAATGTTTGTGTAGGATGGCGTTAAGAGTTACTTTTAACTAGTTCTTTGCAATATGGAAGAGTTTAAGCAGTGTATTTGTTTTGGTGTGTATATAAAAGGTCGAGGTAAACAGTAGTAAAGGTGCTACAGTTAAAGTGAGCGATAATAAGGTGTTATGCTAATCAGCTGAGTAAGCATGTCAAACAGTTTTTATATGGCATTTTCTTTTCTTTGTATTCCAATTTTACGTATAATTGTGGTGAAAATAAAGATGATGAAACAAAGTTGACTCAAGATTCATCACAAACCCTATATCGTATATCTGGTTATCGACACTGTCCTCAGTCAAGCAGAGTTGCCGAGATTCCAATGGACCTTCCTGTGGATATGCCGATCTCAGCTGTTAAGACCTTTGACTTGAAGTACATCAATGTGCAACTGGAGTGTACAGAATCGGCTAGCCAGACGCCAGCAGGAAATCAGTTTTTCACATTTTGATGCAAGAGAATACATACAAGCGGCTGCCAGCAGCTCGGGACATGTATTCATACTTAAAACATAGCTATGCCTATAGTATAGGCGAGCATATTTATATTTGTAAAATGCACCAACAAAATGGTGCGTTTTTATATTGCAAAATTAATTCAAGTTAATAATTAATCTTAATAATATTGTTTCATGCAATATTAATTTTTAGAATATATTTTAATGGTGTTTAGGCTGGAGTACCCCATGTCGCATGAAGGCTCATGACCACTTGATACAACACCTGTCCAAATCAACTCCTCTGATTATCTTAATCATAATCCATTTCACATACTATCCATTTTCTCTCTCCCTGGTCCCATGATGCCAGTATCGGCGGACTAATCGACCAGAGAGGAGAACAATGAGATATGCCTTTTCTAAATTGAAGTATTTCTATTGTTAATGGTTGTTAATGTTAATGTTAGTTGTTAATGGTCACTTGGGGGTGAGTCACGAGCCACCTCATATGACAAAGCACATGACAGTTCTTGTGACGAGTCTTGTGACCGTCACAAGGGGACACCAGCTGTATATATATACTGGCAGAGTCCAGCCTTTAGGCATGCTATGATTCCGGTATCCATCCATCTATGTGAGCTATCCAGGTTTCCGTTTAGCTGCAGACTCAACATTTTTAGTGATGTCGCTATTGTACTGAGAAAGAGACCGAACCATGATGAATAAACGGAGCCTGAGAAACAGAAGTTGTTGGCTGATGAAAGACGTGTCCTCCCACCACCTGGCCATGCCGAACCCCAAAATCTGAAAATTATAAAGACCAAGCCAGGGGGTACTTTATAATTTGGCGCCCAACGTGGGGCCAGCAGCAGCCAAAAAGAGACACTAGCAATATCCTGAAACCAAGATAAAAAATGACAGTACTGGAAAAATATGTTCATGCTGCACAGATTGCAGTACAGGCAAATGAACGTCAGCTGCGGCAGGTGCTAGACCGGTGGCTGGAAATCGAAAAGTCCCGAGAGAGCCGGTAAGCGATCATCCAACAGATGACCAAATGTGATGGTTCAACCCGACCTGCAGTGCATGCCTGGTTGGCGGACTTCGACCTAGCCAACCATCAGGAACCGAATATGACCGTGTATGTGGCAACAAATACCCGAACAGCGGCGCCCTCCGCAAAGAAGTGGATCGTTTCCTTGCCAACTGGGTGGCCGACCATCAGGACCAGCACTGTAACGATGACCCGTGGTCCGAGCCTAGAGCACACATAACCAATTCCTTCCTGCGAGCAGAGGAGATGGCCCAGAAGAAAGGGCAGCAGCCATATCAGGAGACGGAGAATTACATCATCCCATTCCTTGATGCCATACTAGAGGTATATCCAGACTACCAGCTGGGAGGTGACGATCTACAAGGAATGCTGCGTGAAACATTTCTGTGTAGCCTGAGGAGCGACGACCTGGCTAGGCGCGTGTCTGGATGACATGACATCCAGACTATATATCAAGCGTTCGAGTGTGTCCAAAGGATCACCAGCGCACAGGACCACTCCGTCGACTGGGTCGCGAGGAAAGACACCAGGAAGAACCGATGGACGTGTCAACCATCACTGCCAAAGCCCCAGAGGAAGCTACTGGCCTGAAGCAGATCCTGGAGCGACTCGACGGGATCTAGTCGTGGATCACGAGTTTGGAAACCCAGCAGAACCAGGAAAAGGTAGGCCCACAGACCCTAGATCTAGACAGACCCCAATCGTAATGCCCGCAGAGAGCCCAAACGCTGTTTTGCATGTGGGAAACCTGGCCATTTTGCCACAGAATGCTTGACCGTCAGTAGCTCGCGTAATGGTAGAAATAGACCACCAGCAACATCCCAGAGTAGAAAGCCTACAGGTGCCCGTCCCAAAAACCAAAAACACTAGATGCTGCTGCAGTTCAGTTCTCTGTCAATTTAACAATAGGTGGTGTGCATGTTTCGGCCTAATTGACACAGGAGCTAACTGTATCGTGTTGGGGGAAAGTAAATTCAGGCAATATGCAAAAACAAAGCATTGGTCAAAATTACTTGTTAGATTGCCAGACATAGAAACCTTTTCTGGCCATAGAATTAAACCTTTGGGAAAAACGCACATCAAACTTGATAAGGTCAGAAAGGCCTGCTCAGTGATTGTTGTAGAGGATTGGGAAGTCAACAAAGACATGGTGCTAGCCACCGATGCTCTAAACGAGGGAAATGCTATCATTAACTTCCAAAGAAAAGATCTAATTTGGTACGGGGGGGGGGGGTGAATCAGGCTTATAGTCGGCTTTCAACCACTCATGGTCATATCACCGACTGCAAGTTGGATTCGGTGGTGTATGTAGGCTAATTTGGTACGGACTAACTTTTCCAATCAATTTAAATTATGCACACTGTCACCCAAAATCTTACGGATATGATTTGGCTCCACCTGAAATGGCAGACCCCAAAATTGCAAAACTAGTGCGTGACAATGAACAGTTGTTTGCTGATAGAACGGAACATGTTCAGACAAGTAATCTTCCCCCACTGACAACAACAGAAGGGCACCCCATAGCACAAAAGGCTTACTGTATGCCCCTCACGAAACGAAAAGTGGTAGAGGAGATTAGCAAAATGTTGGCTGATGGGATTATAGAACATTCTAGTTCACCATGGAGCTCACCCATAGCACTGGTCCCTAAAATGGATGGTAGCACCAGGTTCTGCATGTATTATAATAAATTTCACAAGATAACAGTACGAGATCAGTACCCTCTCCGCCCTATCAGGGACATAGTCGATCAACTGGGAGCAAGTGTGTATAGCACACTCGACATTAAAACTGGCTTTTGGCAATTACCTGCACACCCAGCAGACATTCCAAAAACTGCTTTTTGCTGCCATCTAGGCCAATTCGTCAGAATGCTCTTTGGCCTAGCTAATGCCCCTGCTGCTTTTCAGACAACCATGGCTCAGGTCATGGAGGGATTGATAGGCTTCTGTGCTTAGTAAAGAGTGTTTAAAAAACATTGTTGTGTTTAGTAAAGATATGGACGCACATGCGGGGCACCTGGAACTGGTACTAGGTGCAATTTTAGTACTAGATCAGGAAGGTCAAGAAAAGGTTCAGTACCTCAGTCATCAGTTGTCAGGCCCTCAACTAAATTATGCCACCATCGAAAAGGAGGCCCTAGCAGTCATACATGCCATCACTAAACTGCGCCCGTATCTCTATGGTGCCAAGTTTACAGTGTACACAGACCACAAACCTTTAACATCTCTGTTCACTAAAGATATGGTTAATACCAAAATCCAATGATGGGCAGTCCTGCTAGCCGAATATGGTGCCAAAATCATAAAGGAAATTAAACATCAGAGCTGACACCCTGTCCCGCATCAGGCCCGCTAAATCCCCACTCCAGGTAAACACACAATTGATGTGGATACTGAGGAGTGGATAGACCAAGATGCCCTTATTGATGATAACAGTGATCAGAGACTTCCCCTAGAGCCTGATGGTATTGACTTAAGAGAAGTCAGGACCATGCAAAGAGAAGAGTTCCCAGACCTTATCAGGAGATGTCATTCCGTATCATTCCGTATGAGGCCAATATGTCCTCTTCCAGGGTGTTCTTTACAGTGTATACCGACCCTCCCCCACAGCTCCTATATATCTGCATCTAGTACTTCCTGCCCAATACCAGGATAGTGTTATCAGCCATGCACACAAATAGGTAGGACATATGGCATCAGCAAAAACACTTTGACAGTGTTAGGGAAGCTTATATCTAGCCCGGTATAAAATCCCAAGTGGTTAACAAACTTAAAACTTGTGCAACGTGCCAGGCACATAGACGAGACAACCCTCGTGTGGCAATGGGTGACATGCCAATTGCAAGTTACACCATGCAACTTGTTGCACTTGACCTTGTCGTTCCCCCATACCCTCCCATAACAACAACCGTTACATGTTAAACATAATTGACCACTGCTCAGGTTGGGTGGAATCTTATCCACTCCCCAACAAAACAAAGTGGTTTGGGATGCCTGTGCTAACAGATTCCTACCCCAACATGGGACCCCTGAAGTGCTACTAACAGATGACACAGAATTCTGTGCTGCCCCTTTCACTAATTGCCTAAAACAACTTGGCATTGAACACAGGAGAACCACCCCTTACCATCCCCAATCAACACAGGTTTGGGCACAAACGAGTTTTAGATAGATATAAGGAGTGCGGGAAGAATGCATGGCCAGAAGACGGGCAACGCGATCAGTCGCACTTAGCATCAGGACCGGCCAGTGTCAACAGACTTGCTGTTCTGTGCTGTGGCTTTGTAACACTTTATTGTGGCTGGCGCTAACATCTGTACCGGAAAATAAGACGTGTGACATAACAGTGTATAGAGTGGCAGAACCTGTGTTCATGACTCTGGATATCTGAAACACATAAAATGGCCACAGAATTTAAGTTCGAGGACTGGCTCGCCGAATTTGAGCTGACGGAGGCTACAAAGGACTGCCTGGTGAAAGTGGGATTCAAGTCTGAGATATTGCTGAAAATGTTGATGCCTGACATTATTAAGACAGAGAAGGAGCTTAAGAAACTTACTGCCGTACAGTTCTTGCTCCTGGAAAAAGCAGCAGAATCACTTAGGCCAGTGACCAAGCAGAGAAAACCACAAGATGGCGGATATCGCCCTCCACAGTGGGCCCAGACAAACGGCACAGTCGCTGACGGTGGCGGCCATGACAGGGATCCAGAGAGCTGCTACACGTGGTAGCAGATGCCGCATCCCCTGTAGCTGTGGCGGGGAGTGCAGCCGCACCCGACCCCAGGCAACAGCTCCAAGACAAGCTTGATGCCGGCAGCTCACTATCCGCGACAGACATATTGTATTTGCTGCAGCCTGAGGGGGGGAGAAGCCACTGCCAGGAGCCGGACTGCCGCCTGGTAAGACCAGTTTTGATCCTTTAGGCTTTACATGTGCAAATGTAACAGACCAGACTGCAAAACTGAAGTGGCGTGACATACGCGATTATTATATGTGCCCGTCACTAATAAAATGAGTTACCCCAATGACCCCTCAGGCACCGTGAAGATAGGAAATGTAGAGCTGTCAATTAATGACAAAAAATAGCCATAAAGGGGCTGTCCATGAGCCAATACATGGAAGCTAACCTGCGCATAATGAGAAAGATTGGTAAGCGAAGACAGGGCCGACGTGGCAACTATAATGAAGTATGCAGGATACTTGATAAAAATATCTCACCTGGCACAGGCGTTTAGGTGGGATTCCGTATTGAGATATGACCATGCCTATCGTAAACATCAGGCTGAAATAGGGTTCAATTGCAGCTGAAAGCAGGTACCTTATGCAGCTCTACCTAAAGATCAACCAGCCACAGGAACCCAAGTCCAAAACGGCAATGGCACTGGGCCCAAGCAAGACCCCATCCAGGACAAACCCCTTGCCTTCCCGGAGGTAACAGGTTTGACCCGGCCTCGGGACAAGGTATATGCCACAGATTCAATGGTAAGCAGGGATGCAGTCTACGTGGATGCAAGTTCGCACCCGTCTGTATCACCTGCTATGCCAACCATCCGGATCACGTGTATCACAATCTGGAAAGCAATGAATCACAATAGCACAAGCAGCCCCATCCCAACGACAGTAGTACGGAGTATACGTCCCAGCTTGCCAGTAGGATAGATGTATGGAAACGTGAGCTGCAGGACAACTTCGATAGTGACTTTATATTGCGCGGGATACAGTTGGCCTTTTCCATTATTGACAGGGGAATAGACATTGGCAGGGATATGGGTTTACAGTCATTCGGATACGAGGCTCAACCCACTGGGGACATCAGCAAAGGATTGGGAAGGTTCAAACACTTCACAGAGATAGGCTGCAGCTGGTTGACCCTTCAATAAGTTGGGATGAGATCGCTTCGAGGCCCAGGAAAGCCCCGCGCATTCCATACCAACAGGAACAAGCCCTCCCTGACACAATGAACAATGAAGCTCCTGAAGAACCCATCCAGGATGCAGATCAACAAGGTAACAACCCCGAGACTGAAGATAGAACCCTGGCGGACACCCTCCCAGATCCTGTCACTGAAGTGACAGAGGCAGAAAACTCAAGTGCTGAAGTGAAGTTGCCTGAACCGGCCCCCATTGATCATGATGTCAGCATGAGTGGACCCAGCTGCTCCCCATGTGACCCATCACCGGAGACCCCCTCACTTATTGAGACTTCACCGCTGATGAATTCATCACCGTCACAACCTCGTGACCAAGAATCTAAACCCTACATAAGACCGCAGGTTGAATCCTCGCCCCAGTCACCTTTTGTGCTACGCTATAACCCAGACCAGAAAAGACCTGGCCCCACAGACTACACCTGAGCCTATCTAAAGCCTGGTTGCGGTAACCATCTAAAACTTGCTTTCCAGAAGGGTTACCCTACACATAGCATGCATAGTGCATCTAAACATTTGGGCCTGGAGCAAAGATGAGGTGCCCCTACTTGCTTCTACCCTGGTGGACTGTCACTCACGTGCTAGCCGATGAAGGACCACCCTACAGCCCAATGCCAGACGGCACCACAAACATGGCAAACTGGGCCACCAAGACAGACAGTGGAGCACCATAATCGCATTTGAGTATCCTGAGATACCCCCTCAAATCAACAACCTGATGATACTGATCAACGAAGCACTGTGCTCCTACTTGAGAGTATCGAACAATACGAATTACCTGTGGCAGTACCAGTGGTGGGTGGGTGGGAATCAGGCTTATAGTCGGCTTTCAACCACT
>JAAUYG010065213.1_pt1 | contig 16808 bp, 5 predicted proteins | sample 7278091 | NCBI WGS metagenome assembly JAAUYG01 (sample SAMN14350201, study PRJNA611818) | marine sediment metagenome | isolation source: surface marine sediment (0.6m) | place: French Polynesia: Moorea | collected 2018-08 | reverse complement strand
TTGTTGCAATCTGCATTGGGGTACTTCCTACATCCGTTATTTTGTATTTGTGCTAAAACCGTTGCCCGTGTTAAACACCTTTGTTTGTTTGTGTGGTTGTTGGTGTGGGGGGGGGGGGGGGCTTCAATTGGTAAGCAATATTATATGGGCGACAAAGAAACCCTCACCTTACACGACATTGAAGGCTCAAAGAAAGTAGTGGTCACTTCCTCCGGCATGTCGTGATCCAGTTTCAGGGCCTCACAATTAATCTAATTGGAATGGAACCTCCTGTTCCACCCCTAAAGGAATGAGGTTTATGGAACCTCGTCTCAGGTCAGACTTGCTTAGATAGTCGAGAATGATATCAGGATATGATTGTACAACTTCAAATCCAGGCAGTCTGAGGGAATGGAGGATGAAAGGACACAACCCTCTCCAACTTGAGATGCGAAATCTCCAACGGTAGAGCATGAGATACGCATGTTCTGCTACAAAATTAATTCATCCATCGAAGTAGGGGTGGCGAAGGAGAGGGTCCTAATCCACCTGAAAATGGGGCAGTAAATGTGACTGAATGTTGAGTGTGCCAGGTGGTAAGGTAAAATCAGCCAGGTGGACCCAGCCACTGGTACAAGAGTGTGAGAAATACAATTACATTTCATGGGCTTCACACTTCGAAAGTCTAGTGTTCTGTATCAAAATAGAGTCATGGTTCAGTCTCAGGTCATGGTAGGTCACGGGTCGCGGTAAGTCACAGGTCATAGTAGATCATAGGTCACAGGTCATGGTAAATCATAGGTCATAGTAGGTTGTAGGTCATGGTAGGTCACAGGTCATGGTATGTCTGGGTCATAGGTCATGATAGGTCATGGTAGATCACAGGCCATGGGAGGTCACAGGTCACAGTAGGTCACAGGTCATGGTAGTCATAGGTCCTGCAGGGGGAGAAAGAAACAACAAACACGGCACAAACTGTTGGCATTGTTTTTCTTGTCATTTTTCAGTATCCTTGCAGTGGTTGATGAAGTAGGACTTTTACAGGACAGTAACAATGGACAAATTAAAGTACAATGCAATGTATCAGTAACAGTTGGCCCTCAGGAAACAAAATATACAGGCGCTGATGGTCTTTGTACATAACAATTATGATTTAGCATCAGGTGTGGCCACAACCATGGACTGCTAAATCAGACAAGGTACGCCACAGCCGATATATTAGTTTTTGGTTTGTACAGTAACAACTGACACGGAAACGCAACTCCCATGTTAAGACCAAACATATGATACAGAAACAAAAACAGATTGCCTAGACATTATTCTGCAACCACTGTAACATATATATATATACTTGCTCGGAGTTACGAAAAGTGGAGATAAAATGCTTGACAACAGTTCACTATACAGTTCGTGTGATAATTCGGACGCACAGCAAACAGACTGACAAGGCATATCCAGGGGATTGACTTAAACATGCTAAACAAGCACGCCAAGGAAACAATGTGACATGATTGCATAAATATGTACATGAAATGAAATATACTAAAAAACAACTTGCAGTTTCATGCAAACTGAAATAAGATCAAGCTGTCCTCCGACATGGATTAGGGACACGCAGAATGATATGCAGTGTTTCGTATACATGGTTCAATCAAACAGACTCCGCAAAGCAAGCTTGGTGCACTGTGTAATACTGAACTTAACCACATGGGACTCAGAAACACAAATTCTTGTTTAGACCATTACACCAAACCTTAGTCTTTTTTTTCTATAATGCATCAACACCAACAAGAAACATCATAGATAACATGGTTAAGCCCTGTACAGTGTTATGCTACCAGCACCATAATGCCAGTATATTATGGTTGTTTTACCCCAGGAATGTGCAGCAACCATAGCCATAGGGTGCCTAGCAACGACTGGTCTCAGAAAGGATACAAAGTTCAGTGGGCTACCGGGCGTACTGAGCAATGTGAGGTGAAGAAACTGTGTCATTCGGAAGAATTCTTAGGGTTATGGAACGAGTCTACCTGTTGTATGGGTGAATGACTGTGGAAGGAGGAACAAGCTTGTGAGTCGCATGCGAGTAACGAGACCATACAGTAACTAATTCCTGAATAAGTTCCTTTAATTACCTACTCCTAGAGACACATATCATGAAGTTTTAATCCTGGTATAATAGTCCAGAAAGACGCCAAGAAATGTTTGGCAGGGTATTATGTTCGAAAATATTCACGATTGTTACGTTTCTTATACATGAGCACATCTTTAGTTAATAGTAATGGCTGAAAAGCCATGGCAAAGCCGCACATCTGCCAGAAAGGCAATAATTTCCTTAAGTTGTTCTTTTGTTACTTAATGTTTAAGAATACTCTTCTGTCACTGGATAAAACTAGTGCAAGTAACTGTACAGTCATATAGTGCAGTAAACGAATTAACACGACGCTGACCCCTAATGGCAAAATATACGGAAATCATTTAGGTCTATATTATATAACACTACTGGTAATTCATGAAGCCTATGCCATTATTGTACTGAGGGGGGGGGGGGGGGGGATAACAAATGATGTACACCCAAATGGTCAATCTAATGTTACAAATAAACTTCAAGTTACACGCCGGTACAGGCTTGTTCCAACTCCACTTAAAGGATCCCAAACCAATGAACTTCCGACACATGTATATCACTACAAACTCTCAATCAGCCAGAGAGATTCAATGACCTATTTTAGTCCTAAAATTCTTGAATAAAATACATGCATAAATTTGGGAAAAACTTCAATAGGACTGATTTTGCCCCCAAATGATTAGGAATGAGAAAACTCAATGGTTATTGCAGGTGAGTGGGGGAACATTGGTGAATGGAATGTATTTCTTGAAACAATGGTACATGCAGGTTAATAGGAAAGCAGACAGCCTTAGGGGAGTTTAGAAGGCACCACTGGCATACCTGAGACAACTCTAGCATCACTCTACGTCACTATCAGCCTCAGATACACAACTGTATACCAGCTGCCTGCAGCTACTAGTACAGGACTTCCCGAGACCAGCAACACACTCTACAATGCTTGTCAGGGAATTTGCCTTTGATTTTAACATGTTAACTGTCTGTATCTAGCACGGAAGCGGCCTCTGAGGGTACCAGCTGCCAATGTCTTTGCCCAGCTGAATTGACCATAGCAGTTTAGCAGTATTAACAACGGCATGGAAACAGTTTACATAATGTACAGACTATAATACTGTTGTTATAATCTGGGTTATTGTTAACATCAGTTATTAACTTTGAGACCTCCCTCTGGTACATGGAGGATTAATACTCAAGGTATCAAAGGCATATTAATCAGCAAGAATTATATTCTAGTTTCCCATGGCTACTAGTCTTATCTGTTTCCATAATCTTTTATGACAGCACAAACTCCTCTTCAATCAACTGGCCTGTTTTCCTAAAATAAATAAACAATACATAATAGTATGGTGTCATGAATGTCAGTCAACTGTATAGAACCACCAGTATTTCTGTTCCCACGAGTCCCTACGTACTGAAACATTAATTTGAATTACCTTCACTGAAAATAAGTGTTAAATTTCTGCTTAGTGCTAATGATCAAGCTACTACTGCAGACATTTTAAGACACACAATTGACAGTTTGATTAGCACTTTAAGCATAAATCACATTTTGAACTTGCAGGTCAACTTGTACATCCATACCCAGTACACTGTACTACATTATTCCCGCCCGGAGGATATTTCTGATTCTCAGAAGTTCACCATAAAATAGTCTTCTGTCTTCTGCCTTAATACCGCTGATATACATAAATATGGTATTTCACCAAATGTACAAGGCATTTTATATACACAGAACATTGCATCCACGAACTGCATGGGCGATATTCACAAGACTAGAAAAACACATACATTGTACACACATGCTTCCTTATAACAAACCTATCGAACAGTGTTATTCAGGATAAATAGGACGAGTGTTGACAGTTTCCATGGTAACCCCAAACATCTCACTCCAACCAACACAACACAACCGAATGTCCTCCAAACGGACCACACATCAATATTATACATACATAACAGCACAAGCCCTCTCCTGGGATTCAAGACTTCAGCTTAAAATTCTCTTTTCTTCCGCCGTCCTTGACAGGTGCAGCAGGACCCAATGGCCAAAAAACTTGCTAGGACATAGAGATCAGCTATATGAGGTACTAGTAATTGAGTAAATACATTTACAGCTTGGTCATTCTGGTTAACATATTGTGACTGTACATTCCATAAAGTGCATAGATTTTTGGGCACATATTACCCAATGTTACTCTAGTAATAGTGGAAAGGTTGCACGTCCCTTTTATGATATCCTGCAAATGACAAAGTTCTGAACGTAACCCATGTCCTATTTTGTTGAAAGAAGCACTGAAACAACAAAATTTTTTTGACAGCACAATTTAAGACTCGTTTGCTATTCACCATGTTCACATGCTAATAAACTCACTTGGTAGACAAAATAAACAAGAAAAGCAATAATTTGTGATGTTCGAGCTTGCCATTAGTGTTTATACATGTTTATAACAGGGCTTGGAACCTGTGTTTACAATCTCCTATGTGTTACCAGGAATAACCTAGCCAAGAATATCACTAAGTTTTGGATTAACTGACCATCAGGCAAAACCCCATAACCACTTTGTTACCCAAATAATTTTTCCTATTAACCAGCTAACCAGGGATATTACACAGTACAAGGGATTTTTCTGGTTAAATATATTTCTTTTGAATGCCTTGTAGTTGTGAATCGTGGCAAGGCCATTGCACATGTTCCATCCATCAACCAATGAGCATTTGGGTTCAAAATGAGGTCCTCTATAGGACACATGTGGGCAGGATAATCACTTTATGGGAAGGTGATTTCGGCAACGGGAACAAGGTGAATGACCCTAGTATGTCAAGGCCACAAGTGTTACACCACTGGACAAGGCACGGATAGCTAATGCCAGGTACAGTTCTACATACATATAGGTGCAGTCACAGCTTTTATATAGCTCACCAGATAACTAAAACTACATCATGGAAACTGGGCAGGCAGCTCACGCACAATGTCGGCAAGTAAACACTGAAGCAAGTGACACGGACAGTGAGAAACTGTCAACTGAAGATCACTTCAATAATAATTTAAACCATATACAGTAGAGATACTGTTCCTGGGGTATAATGCATATCTACATATGACATAATATGCCTGACAAAACGCTTAGCCTTTTATGCTAGGAATGATAAAAGAACAAACATGGCACAAAATAATTTCACTTTGGTTTATCCTATCACACTCTAAGTTGTCTCTACCCGGTAAATCCAGTTGTCAAACACTGTTCCGCCAGACAATGTGTTCCACTGTTTATCCTTGGTATTTCTCCTTTAACACTCAGCGACACTATCTTAAATTAAATCCCTTGACCTACCTCCCATACACGTGACGGCCTCATGAATAAAACCGTGAAACCTGCCTTTAGAGACCACTACCAGCAGAAATTACCTATCCTGAAGACCCCATTTTTCCAGCACAAAGACCTACAGTTCTAACATAACTAAACCCGTCACCAGAGACCACCTGTGGTGAGACGCAGCGTATCTCTGACAATAAGCATGGTCTACTCTATAGGTAATGGACTTCAACAGGTGCAACAATACTCTGGCTTGCTTGGACTACCCCACACCTGTCGGATGGAATAAACATAGTGGATGGTGTCCCATACAGTGGGACATCCTTGCTGGAGTTCACCATGTCTACTACAGACTTTCAACACAATAAACACTGGGGAAAACCCCGGGGAAAAGCCCCAAATTGCTTTGCCTAACATCACAATAATCTCTTATGCTCTGAATTATGCATCCATTTTATCATGAATTACATCAGATAGCATCCACTGAAAAGTGAAGTAATTACCACAGCTAGAGATCTCAAAGTATTGAAGTCAAAGTGTTTGCCCATGAATGACCACATCAGGGTCCGTATCAGGGTCTGAGTAAACCATAAAGCTTGGACATAGGACACAGTTATAAACTTCGGGTTCATAAAGAAATTTGAGAACAGTGGTACATACTTGGTAAAGGTAAAAAAAATGTCATAAATGTCTTACAATTTCATGAATTTTTTGTATGGGAAAAAACTTTAATAAATGTTTATAAGGTTTGTCTAATTTTAAACCAGACATTTGGGACACCTGTTGAACATGTTGACACAGCCTGAAGTTAGCACATCCCCAGTCCTGTATCTTCACCCATGTCACTAGTGCCCAGCCAGCATTTCTCAAACTATGGACTGCTCATCCCGCCTGTTCCAGTGTTATTGTTGAATTATTGTTTCACTGTCACTCTCCGGAATTGCAATTCCATGAACAAAAACAATAAACTTTGTGGCGACTTGCCACATGTGCCACCCATAGCTAACATGCCAACAGGGATAACATAATCATGATAATGGACTGGGAACTTTGTGGTATGCTCTCACAAAATTTAAAGTCCATATGGTTTTAAGCGCCCACCTTTGGTGTATATGGTATACTTCTACCCGGGGTAGTTATTAAAGCTAATATCATTGCTACACATATCTGCAAATGTCAATTCCAGCAAACTGTGACATAACAAATGAAAGTTACCTACAAAGATATCAAAGTACACCGGTACTGCCGCTGCTGCACCCAACTTATAGTAAGTTACAAAGTTACAATACAGTCACACGCCCAGGATCCACTACGGTGTCACACTACATAATACCACTTAATAAAAACAACAACTTTAGCACTTTCATTTAAAGCAGCATCCATGTTAACTTTATAATAAATTATGACAAGTATGACTTCCTTGGTTACTATGCTGCCAAAGAGTTGAAGTTTTTGTAACTTTTGTTCAAACCACAAACAATACAGGGCCTTTTCAAAGCTGTAGCAAACCCCTTGAATACACAGTAAGTTTAACATGACTATGTTGAATAACATGAAAGTTTTACCATGGGTTAGACTGGATATTTATAAGCTCCTCCAGAGCTTTCGGACATCACTAACCTTCTTCCGCGATGATGACGAGTCTGTATGTATGATTATGCTGATTTATATCACTTTGTTTCAACACCAAAACAATACAAAGCCTTTCTGAAGCCATATACACGATATAATCCCTTTCCAAATAATGGTTTCCCAATCTCTATGATAGGTTACAAAGTGACACTATATACTGTGTTTATACTCTTATTAAACATTAAGGATTTGATTGTAGCATGCGTCATGTACATGTAGCTATCACAAGGTTTTACCCATATTATAGCCAGATGTTAAAGATTATTTGGCGAAATTACTGTCAAAAGGTTCTTGTCAATAACATGAGCAACAAGCCCCAAGTCTATGTTCAAAAATATTTTATATGTTAAACATGTAAAATGCATTCCTGATAATGAATTATGCAAATACATGTGTTTGTAACATATACAGTGTACAGCATCTCCTGGAGGTAGGCAGGGTACTGAGGAGCCGTCTTTTTAAGAAGCTATAGATATTTTAGTTACCGTGGTTACACTTATATATCATGTACATGATAACAGATCATATAAGGTAGCAAATTATTACAAAACAAACAAAACAAACTTATTTTGCGGATTTAACCAAGTGGAATTTCAATGTGAAAATGTCCAACAATGGATTGTATAGATATTTACAGTGGCAGCTTTACAATATTTCTTTGAATTACCATGTTTGATACAGGGCACTGAGCCCAATCAGAAATGTCAGAATCATATCACTGATAACTGAATCCTTTCATTGACAATCTATCAGCATACTGGCAGGTAGAGGTGGGTGGGGAACCAGAATTATACCACAGACGGTCACAGTAATAAACACAACTCTACCAGTGTTACACACCTCATGTTAACACAGAAACCACCAGACACCAGAATTTACACATCAACTTGGTGCCCTGCTCAGATACACCTACACACGCACACATACACACAATTACTGACAGTTCTAGCTAAACAAGGGGTTTAAGGCTTCGTCCATCAGATCGTCATCGATGTCACAGTCAGCAGTTGTGGAAGGAGACCCAGACGGTCGCTCGCTGCGCTGTTTGGTGTGTGGATTAGCGGCGGTGTTGATGGTAGTAGCAGAGGATGTCCGGGTCTCATTCTGGCCTGGCGGAGACCTCGCCCGTGGAGGTGACACCCCTGAGCTGATACACGTATCCTGGGGCCGAGGTTTGAGCTCTGGTTGGGAGTTCAACTCTGGGGACTGGCGTGACAGACCTGGACTTGGTGAGCGTATTGGCGAGGGGAGGTCCCTGGCCAGTGGCGCTGTCTGTGATGATAAAGCTACAGCCTTACTGTGCGGTGATCCTGGACAGTCTATGACCAACCCGTCCTCCGGGCTGCTGGGGGCACTGACCGGGGAGGTGATCTGTCCCGGCGGGTCAACTCCCCGGCCCTGGCTGCCACCACCATCCTCACTACTGTTACTACCATTACCTAGGCTCCCGTTTTTCCCCAGGGACGGGGGGTGGAGTGGTGGGTGTGGTGATTCAGGGGGGTCCGTAAAGCTACGATCGCCAGAGTTAGAATCATCTGTAGGCTTGCTTTGTGGTGAGATGGGAATAATGATAGGTCCAGCAGGAGCTCCATGCTGCCGATTGTTATATATTGGTTGCTCTAAGGGGTAATCTACAGGTGCATTCCCTAGCATATCCTGGATATCTGACTGTAAGCCCTCCCCTTCTGGAGACTGAGCACTGTCCACCACAGATTTTCGCATGTCGGTATCCAGACTGTTGGCGTAGGGCTCTGGTTCCGGAGACACCGGACTCGTGATAGTGTCAGTGATCCGCACAGTTGTACTGAGGCCTGATCCAGGTTTACTGTGAGAGCTATCCAGTGCGGTGTGTCTGGATGGGATAGGGCCATTCAGACTACGAGTTCCCATGGTTTGGTCTCGGTCTGGGTGGGGCGTGACAGGGATCTGTTTGACTCCGCCCCCGGAGCTGTTAGGTCTGTTCCCACTCCCTGGCTGGGGGCAACTGTTCCCTGGTGAGCCATTCACTGGGATCTTAACGGCATCCAGAAAATGTCGCTGCTGCTGTGACTTCTGTAAACAGTCTGCTAGCTCATCCAGTTTGGCTTTGGATTTGTTGCTGGTTGCGGTGTTTGGGTCCTCAGGCTGAGGGCTGCCCTTGTTCACTGACTGGCTGTACCTCAGGGCATTGCCTTGGAGCCGAGGATCTTTCGGGTTGTGGCTTTTTACCTCATTGTCCATTTTACCTGCATGGTTTTCATGTGCTATAGGAGCACTGAGAGACCTTGCCAGACTTGTGTCCGCCTTGGCAGTGTTGACAGTCACTCTGGTAATATCAGCCTTCTGCTGTGTGATAGGTGAGCCTTTACCAGGCACTGGTACCTCAGGCTTAAAGTTTCCCACACCTGGACTTTTATCTTTCAGTTTCATGCTTTCAGTACCAGGTGGAGCGGTGGATGCAGTAGTTGTAGTATTCCCGTAGGCAGGGAGAGGAGATTTGTGCACAATATTAGAAGAGGACAATGTCACAGCTGTGCTCTTCTCCGGAGCTATAGTCAATAGAGGAGACTTGTGCAGGTTGGCTGAGGTGGTCGGGGTCGTGACCTTTGGCCCGCCCCCCACATTTTGCCGGCCCGGAGCCTGACTAGAGGTTTTAGGTATAGCACCCAGGATCGGCTTTATAGGGGGTATCCCCATCACACGACTGGTGTCCGTTTTCACATTCTTACTCGTGTCTGACTTTTTGCTTTGACTAGACTTGGATGAGGAGGACGCGCCATCCTTGCTGGAAGCCATGCTGGGTTTGTTACCCTCACGGATAATCTGCAGACGAATGGCGTCATACAGCTCTTGCGGGTTTTTGTTTTTGCTCTTCAGGGAGCCTGAGGTAGAGGAGTGTTCCTTGCAGTCTGCGGGGGAGGACGTGGAACCCGAATGCTGCTTGGTTAGCTTGTCAATGACAGCAGACAGGGAGTTCTTACGCTGCTTCGTGGCCGACGCTGCTGCTTTTGACTGGACTGTCTTGCTGACAGCGTTAGACACGGAGGAGGTGGAGACGGCCGTGGATTGACCTTTGGTGGCAGGGATTGCGTTGCTGGCATGGGAGAGTTTAGCCGTGGCACTGGTTGTACTAGCTGTGGCAGAGCTAGCTGCAGCAGTGCTGGCAGGCAGGGTGATAGGCTTCAGTTTGATGAGGGGATTTCTGTACAGCTTGGTGTCCATCTTTTCCCCAGATCCACCACCTGCCGCCGAATCCGACTTGGAGCGAGCATTGTTACGTTGTGTAGAGGAAAATCGGCTATTCCTGTTGGTCTTGACTGGCCGTAGTGGTGAACCCGTAGCCAGACCAGGCGAACCTTTTGCCGAACTTGGAGATTTGCCTCCCACTGCCCCCATCTTCGGAGAGGAGTTGAGGGTCAGGGGGCCTTTTGGGGACAAGGAGGCCATGCGGGGGGAGGTGCCTGCTAGTTTGGGGGATGCTGACGGTACCTTAGGTGATGCTACTGTCACACTCTGCACCTTGCCAGAACCATGAGATCTTATCTTGATGGTTGTTGGCTTCATCAAGTGCGATTTATAATTCTCACTCTCGCCGACTTCAGCCTCAAAGTCATAAACATTGCGCTGCTTTTTAACCAGTGCCTCCTTTCGGCCATCCTCCCTCTTTCGTTTACGTTCCACATCTATGGAATTGATATGTTTGGAGGAGCGTTTCTTTTTCTCGGCCTTTGTCTTGTCCTTGAGGCCGTGCTTAGCCCGATATGCAGTCATGGCTGGGGTTACCATGGAAGACACCAGAGTAGAGCCAGTCCCTCCAACCGACTTCCCACCCCCTCTCTCAGTACCCCCCTCACCATCAATATCACTAGTCAAGTCTATGGTATCTCCACCCTTACCAGCCCTCCCACCACCACTGCCACTACCAACGTCTTTGGTTTTGTCCTTTGAACTGGTATCCATGGAAGACTGTGGGGAGTACGATGGAGATTCCTTGAAGATTGTTCTTGCTGTTAGGTCGCGTGTGTTCACTTTCACAGTAATCGACATGGGTTTCTTGTTGGAACTGTCATCCACAAACACGGAATCTCTCGATGAGTTGCGTCGGTCCTTTTTTCGTTCCTTCCACCTGGCTGATTCAGACTTTCTTTCTGGTGGTTCCATTTTGGTGTATATAGGTGAGGCTTTCTCACCATCGGAGCCACTGGTGCTACCCGCACTGTGTATGCTGCTACTACTGCTGCTACGCTGGGACAAATGTTTGGCGACAATTCGGTTAACAGCACTTTGACTATTGGACTTGGTGAAACCTGCAAGGGATAGTGAGGTGCTTTCACTCTTAATGTTTTTCACTAAAGGTTCTGAGTTTTCAGCACCCACAGAGTCTGTTCTGGTTGGTTGGGGTAAGGAGGAAGTAGTGGGGGCAAACTGAAATGGGTCTTCACTCCCCGGTTCACTTTTCACCCCAGGGACCGGAGACAGAGGTTTGCTGCCCTTACAGTTACTGGCATTGCCTAGCCTGGCCTGGGGTACGGCTGCCTCACCCCCCTCCACTCCTCCCTCCAGCCTCACCCCGCCCCCTCCACCAGCATCCTGTATGTACGGTTCCTCCTGTGACTGTTCACTGCTCTCTGATTTGGGGCGTTTGAACTCGTGGTCTGGCAGGCTTGTGTGCTGAGAGTCAGAGCGACTGGGAGGTCGATAGGCAGGGGGAGGGAGAGGCGCCGTGGGGAAATTGCTCGGCCCCGCCCCAACAAACCCAGTCAGTTCCTGTTTGATGAAAATGCTATCCACAGTAGAGGCAAGTTTGGTAACATGGGACTCCGGGCCGTATGCAGGACCAGTGATATGTGGACCGGTAGTGGAGAGAGCAGCAGTGCTGCCCACTGTGTTGGGTGGGGTGAGGGATGTCTGGGACTGGGGCTCAAACGGCGTTGTGGCAGTGGAACACACACTACCACTGCTGGTAGTACTGGCAGCATCTACCTCATAACTCATATAACTGTCCTGTCGCAGGTCCTCCTCCATAGATTTCCGCGGTAGTTTTGATGATGACCTGCCCATGGGACTTCTCTCGCCAACGTTTTTGCGTTTGCGCTGTTTTTTAATCTTCTCCTGCGGCTGAACTGTTGCCACCTGTGCGGCGCCAGCGTTGGTTGTTGGGGGTGACGGGCCGGAATCCCCCAGTAATGCTGACAGCATGGAGTGTTGCTGTGGGGCAGGGACGGGTTTGGGCTGGGGAGGGGACACAGAGGCTGTACTGGTATCCATAGAGGCTGGGGGGCCAGGACTGTGACTATCTTGACCAAGGAGACTGGCCAGCATTGGGTTCCTAGCCACTTTGTCCATGTCTCCAATCTCCGGTACTGGGGTCATTAAGTCCTCATCCACCAATGAGTCCTCCTGATCCTCATATGTGTAGTTAGGCGTTGTACTGAACACGCTGGTCACTGGGAAGTTCCTGGCCAGGTGTGGATTCTGTCCTGTGATAGAGTGTGGGCTGATAGTCACTGAAGGAGGACGATAGCCTGCTGCGCCAGCACTGGCTACCACAGCCTCCCCGCTACCATTACCTAGGGCCACAGTCGACAGCGCTGCCGTGGCGATGGGAGGGTGGGGAATGTGAGAGCCAATAAATGCCTCTCGGCGTTCCTGGCCTACCACTGATAGTGTCTGTGCCTGTTGGGCTGCCATGGCCGCAGCAGCAGCAGCGGCGGCAGCGGCTTCCTCCTGTCGGGCTTTCTCTGCTGCTGCAGCAGCAGCACGAGCTGCTGCCTCTGCTGCTGCCTTCTCTATCTCGCGGTTCATTTTGTCCAGTGCTTGGTGCATCACCCACCGGACCAAGATAGGTACAGACAGACACCTGCAAAAGATGAGACAAAATATATAGACTTAGTATCTCATATTTTACACACTGAAGATATCTAGAACAAACACGGCTGAAACAAAAATTTCAATCATGTTTGTAAGAATTCGGTTGAAATAATGGTTTGAATAGCCACAAGAAGATATGTTACCATGATTACTGAAGAAAAGATACCAGGCAATTTACTTAGCAGACATTTTTCAGCAGGCTCTATTCTTAAAATAATTTTAACTATAATAGATCAAAACACTTTAAACCTGCTGACTGTAAACTGTTTAAATAGTTTAAAACTTGGCACAACCTCTGAAATATCTTCGTAGCTTGTTCACTGGAACAGATTGGATCATCTTCATCCACTGTTCTTTCGTCGGCAGCCTCCGAGAAGTCCGAGGTGACCTTACACCTCAATTCTGTGACGCTGACAAGGTTTAACTCAACTGGAAGCAAACAGCAAGGACACAGCATGAAGCACCCTACTAAAAACAGCTCCACACTCCGCACACAAAAGCACTTTCCTCAAGCTTGCAGCCACAATCAGACCAAGCGACAGTTGAACTACATATTCTATTGCATAAATTGTTTTAAAGTTATTTTTAAAGGAAGGTAGATAGCGCTAGTCAGTTATGTGATTGCACAACCATTACATTTACTGCTACAAACATCAGTCAAAGAATAGTGGTACATGCGACTGTAATCTAGCACTGTTCAAGCTGTTAGAGATAGTTTTGTCTTGTCTTCCACAAAATGTAATTTTAATGCTAATTAAATCTTTAGATAAAAAGAGCTGGACTTTTTCTGTTCCAGTACTCAAAATCCTGACACCATAATTAATTCAACCTTAAGTAAAGACTTACCTATGGCCACCCCATTGCGGTAAGGGTGCTCAAATATCACATTCAGGGTTTGCAAGGAACTTGGAATGAGGTCAAAGGTCAGACAGTTGTCTTCCCCCGCCGCTGAAAGAGAAGACATTTTATCATCACGATGCCTCATCACAGAGAAAATACAGTCACGGTACTGTGCTGGTATTGAAGAAATACAGTCACGGTACTGTGCTGGTATTGAAGAAATACAGTCACGGTACTGTGCTGGTATTGAACCCTGTCTCAAGAAAGTGCTAGCTTCTACTTTTGCATCCAAAAAGTAGACACACCCAAACTGATAACATGGCTAAAACCAAACAACTTCTTATTCCGTTATTTGGTGCCAAAGCATCCAAATATCAATATATATGGAGCAAAATCTTCACTCTTAATCAAAGGCAAAACCTGCTTAATTGTTTATTTTTCATTGGCACTCTTTCAGAGCATCTGGGTTGGAGATATCCGCAAACTGTGATACTGTACGATCTGGGTCGGAGATATCCGCAAACTCTGATAGGGTACGATTCTACTCAAGTTTATTTTTCACTATCTAACATCCAAGGCAATGGGTCACTTTCCAGGAACTATTAAGGCTAGAAATGGACATTAATATGGTCATTAATCCTCATGACAACAAATCTTTCTGCCATGCTTAAGAGAAGTTCTGGACTCCCAACTTTTTAAGAAAGCGACCGCAAGCTTTGTGGGTAACCCTGACTGTATACTCACTCTGCGGGCGTGCTGACTGTACACAGCTTTGTATCACTGTGTTGAAGAGGACCTGCTGACGTAGCAAGCCCAGTATCTGAGGCACGTGTGTGGGGTGTGTGAATGGGATACGGGAAACCATGGCTCCCTGCAGGTCGGCAGTCACGTCGCCCGGCAACATGAAGTAATGGTGTTGCTGATCCGGCAGTTTCTGGAGAGGTGGAAATCGATCAGTACAAAATATTTGCTCCTGCTACAGTGTAACAGAATTACTAACACAGGGTGAAGTAGTTACTGCAAACTAATTCATAATGTGAAGGGGGCGGGGGGGAATTATCCTAAATGTGACGATAATGGCGTGTGCTAGAATTCACTGTGGGTGTTCTAATACTGGTAGTTAAACAGTGTTTGTGTACTGCAATGTGACTTAGTAATATTGACCACAGTAAGACTTAGAAATACTGACCACTGAAACTTAGAACTACACCAGTGAGACTTAGTAACACCCATCGGACTCAGTAATAACTACAAGTATGACTTTGTAACATTGACCACAGTAAGACTTTAATATAATACTGACCACCGTGAGACCACAGTTTTGTTGGGTTCCCTGGTGGCCTGGTAAGGAATGTTCTATTATGAGTGATACAAGGGGGGACAGGTTGGTTGGTCCCACAAACTCCACATCTGGAAAATCAATGAAGCATAACACTACCTTTCATATAGACAGATCATTAATACGTTATATTGTATTGAATATCCATTTATGGGAATACTACAATGCCTGGCCAATGTAAATACAGCAAAGGTATGACATCAAAAATCCTTGCACAACTAAAGTTAAATGATTGAACTAAATGCAGACAACAATCATCCATTAATTCTCCCAGACTAAAGCACTCTGATCAGATGACATCTGCTTAAAAGAAAAGAACTGGAAGTCCTAGAAACCTGCTTAAGCCTGGCAATCACCTTTAGCAACATTCATTTTTTCTTGAGAGAACATCCATTTGAATCTGAAGTCCCACACATTATCAGAAGCCAGGTCCTGATGTGATGGTACAACAGCTACGATGAGTAAGTTATTTTATATGTGTTTAAACATGGACTGACTTGTGTATTGCTGTACAGTTTCTATAAGAGACCAAGCCATAGGGAGAGGTTTGTCCAGCCTCAGCACAAACACAGCGGGAAGCAGCCGACTGTTCAGGGTGCCCAGTGGTTGGAAAAATGGCAGACTGGAATGCAGGAACATTATAGTAAGTACAGGTACAGGCAATAGAGTACGGTGATATACATTAGACAAATGTAATCTTTGGGGAAATTTTTATACCTTTTCTTTCTCAACAGAAAAACACGAATCAAGTCTTTAAGTTTGGTACTAAACTTAATATATTGTATCTCTAAACTAAAGTCCAGATTTCTACTTCAATTTTAACCCAAATTTTTAGTAATATTAAAATCCGTTTTAATAAAGAGCCCAGTAAAACAACCATAAACTTTATGTTGCTGAAAACATGGCAAGTCGACAACTGCAAAATTTAGAGTAATAAATCTCAATGTGTAATATTAGCCAATAAACTAGCATACCATGACCATCTGTTCAGTAGAGATAGGAAGTGTACTTACTTTTTCTTGTCTGATTTCTGTACCGTCATCAGAGGCATGGTCTGTAGCTTTCGAGGAGTGGAGTTCTCGATGCCAACCGTCAGGCTGTAACCTAGCCTCTTCTTCACAATAGCTGACAAAGTAAAGCAAAGAAAGTGGAGTTCAACATATATCTGACAGACCTAGACATCGACATGCACACTATTGTAATATATTACTCTGAGCTCTATTCAGAGGAATGAATCAATAACACAACACAGAGTGCAGCCAGGACTGATGAGCAGACCTACTGCTTTATTTTTGTATGTATGTGCATAATAAAGATACAAACATGCATGCACTGAAAACATTACTGCAGAAACTTCAATGTGGAATTAAAAATTGTTTCGAGTCCATAGCCAAAGAAAGCAGCACCTGAAGACAAACAAGGTTAAAAACAAACCTGATCAGCGGTACATCTATATAGCTATAATATCTGAGAGTTTCTAATATACCTTCTGCAGTCATGGGATGAAGTGTCTGTGCGGACTTGTCCACCAGATCATACGGTCCCACAAAATATGTCATCCTCATTGAGAGACCTGCCACAACAGAACACAGAACATAAGACTCTGATAATGTGGCCAACACACACTGTAATACTCTTAGGTCTTAGTAATACACACTGTAATACTCTTAGGTCTTAGTAATACACACTGTAATACTCTTAGGTCTTAGTAATACACACTGTAATA
>JAAUYG010261470.1_pt1 | contig 16813 bp, 9 predicted proteins | sample 7278091 | NCBI WGS metagenome assembly JAAUYG01 (sample SAMN14350201, study PRJNA611818) | marine sediment metagenome | isolation source: surface marine sediment (0.6m) | place: French Polynesia: Moorea | collected 2018-08 | reverse complement strand
CTACTACTACTACTACTACTACTACTACTACTACTACTACTACTACTGCTACTACTACTACTACTACTACTACTACTACTACTACTACTACTACTACTACTACTACTATTTGCCTGGAGGATAGAACTCCATCGGCAGGAGGAGAATACAAGATGACTTACTTGGCCTTGGGTTACCTACATTCTTATCAGGAAGTCCTTCCCAATCTCACTGATCTCTCACTCCATCTGATGTATTTCCTTCTCTGATCATCTGTTGGTGTGTCGGTCGGTCGGCCTATTATGTCAGCCGCTTGTAGGCTTCTCTTTGTCGATCAGTTGTTCTGTTTGGACTGTTAGCTGCCAGTCGGTCGCTCTGTCTGGTATATGCCAGACCCGTCTTGTCACTTCTTGCGATTGTTGTATATAGACACATATATTCATGTAGAATTGTCTTACAGGCTTACAGCATGTGATATCGACTCACACCGGGGAAGCTCGCCCCAGTCACAACGCGCATTGAAGGACGTCTAACGCTAGCACTTAGTTATAATATAATAAATGTAGTGAGAGATTTTGCTACCAGTAGCAAGTGATTTCCAGGTCTATTGCTTTCCAGCTATACACAGCACCCGGCGAAACCCACGATTACTCTGTGTGTGCAGGTTCGGTGATTTAAAAAACTATTTTTTAGTATTAGTTTTTCTAAGTGTTATTTTTATTACTGCTTAAAATGCAACTAAGTTTGGAGTTAAAGGGCTATTTAGATTCCTTTCTTTCAGAATGCTCGCTGTCTGCCACAGGGCCACATAGAACTGACTGCCTACAAACACAGTTCAACCGTTTACTGCATTAACGAGGAATATATGTGTAAAAGATAACTGTGTGGACTGTCGTGCATAAAGATTGCCATAACATGTTATATCTGAAAGTAAGAATTTCTAATCAATGTGTACAATACACTGTCTAGTGTGGCAGTTTTCTAGTAAGATAGCAGTATATGTTATCCCGACTACCCAGCCAACGTCTCCATTGGGAAGGTATAGGCGGAACAAGATGATTATACGACCTATCACGGTGGTTTTACTGTATTTTGCTTCGAAGAATATAGTATATGATTTCAGCTAATTTCGTAAGAATTGAAAATACTAACTGTTCGGGTTGACCCATGTCTGTTACCTTGCACGAGAACAATAAACCTCTGTGAACGAAACGTCTGTAAAGTTGAATTGTGCCACCACACCACCCACCTTATACCACCACACCACCCACCTTATACGGGTTTACCCTCACCAGATAAAGACGTCATACTGAACGATGAGAACAACCGCATTAACTGGTTGAAAGGCCCCTTGTGTAAAAGTGGCGACAAGTTAACTGTTGTAATCCCCCACTCCTTGTGGTGGAAAACCGTATCAACTTGCTTAAACTCCCCGATGTTGTAGCAAAATGTATCAGCTGGCTTAAATTCCTCAATCTGTTATTGTATCATCTACCTTAAACCCCGCAATGTGGTATGGAAACCGTATGAAGTGTCTTAATTTCCTCAGTGTAGTAGGTAAACGTATCAACTGATTAAAGCACATCGGTATCCCCCAGTGTGGTAGGAAAAATGTCAACTGGCTTATCTCTGACAGAATTACCAACTCCTCAGTGCTCCCCAGTGTGGTAGGAAAATATCAACTGGCTTCTCGGTGTAATGAAGGAAACATTAACATTAACGCTGCTAATATATCACTGAAACCGAATCAGCAGATTTAGGTCCCAAGGGTTAGAGCTTAGTGTCCCTAGTGTATTTGGAAAACTTAATTAGTTTAAATGCCAGCTGTGTGCTGGGGCAACCGTACTATCTGGTTTCATTCCCCAGTCCAGACTATTCTAACAATAACTGTAAAGGGGCTTTAGATCCCCCGCTATGTTGGGACCACTGTATTAATAGGGACCACCGTGTTATATTGGGACCACTGCATTAATAGGGACCACCGTGTTATAGTGGGACCACTGTATTAATAGGGACCACCGTGTTATGGTGGGACCACTGTATTAATAGGGACCACCGTGTTATGGTGGGACCACTGTATTAATAGGGACCACCGTGTTATATTGGGACCACTGTATTAATAGGGAACAACGTGTTATATTGGGACCACTGTATAAACTAGTATGTACCACCGTATTATATTGGGACCACAGCATTAACTAGTATGGACCATCATGTTATATTCAGACGACTGTATTAACTAGTAGGGACCACCATGTTAGCTAGTTTACATTCTCTCGGGTATCCGAACAATACCACTTGGTTTAACAACCCACTGTATATAAGTGCCACAGAACAGATTATCTGGTTTAATCCCAGGAGAGATTCACAGACATTGGTTGTTGTCTATCCTATAGCGACCTATTACTACCCCAGATTCTTCCATTAGAACTGGCGGGGGATTCCAGTTAGGTCTCCTTTGGCTGGATATAATGACTGCTAAATTTGTTAGTACCAGGTTAATATATTTATAAATTTCCAGTTACAATCTTAATAGATTCACGGGGGTATACCTGGATCTTACACATCGTATTATGCCGTCACCGTTTCAGAATTTGAAAGATCATTCATTGTACATTACCTTTGTGTTGATCCGAATAATAATAATAATACATACATACATACATACATACATACATACATACATACATACATACATACATACATACATACATACATACATACATACATACATACATACATACATACAAACATACAAACAAAACAGAATAAATTGCTTTCTTTGACGTATGGCAGAAGGGATAGATTAATATATAAGTTTTTCCAAACAGATTAGCTGTTTTTGGAATTATGCCCAAACAGACGCCGTCCGTTGCAGCGCAATGTTTTGCACACATTCTACATGCTCTGGGCGTTTTTAATTATTGTTCTCGTTGATCATGGTTCAATGCCACTCAGTAAGATAATTTATTACCTACATATAAACTATAAATAAAGTACACTTGAACCTGTTCAGAGTGTAATTTGCAGGTTCTGTGTCGGTACAGAAGTGTGTGGGACGTGAACCTGAAGTTGAGACCGTTTCTGCTGGGAGCCGTGATGCACCATACAGGTAAGGGGATTTTCTTTCCTTGAAAGGATATACCAGGTGTTGTATGAAAGCAAATTATTAATACATACACCAGTTTGGTGTTACATTTAATGTGTGGTTTTATACTAGTATAGGATTCAGAATGCCTGTCAGTCTGAAGTGTATTTCAATTACAACAATGTACAGTCACTCTGTTCACAAACTCATTCTTATAATCTTACTCTGTAAGATCGATTCTACTCAGTATTTGATTTGACACTCAACACCATTTGTCCCTGTCGGCCTATGTTGTCTTGTACACTGTGCACACGACAGTGGCAGGTTACCGATATTCAGGAAACGTTTATTCTATAATTTTATAAATGTATTTTATTATTTTCTATTGAAGAATAAACATGTTGAAACAAGACGTTCCTTTGATTCTAATCCATTGGGGCCTCACCGAACCACAGAGCTGGAGTCTCGCAAACAGTTCTAAGTTTTGACATGAGCACGTGACAAATCTGAACAATGTGATTGGATAAGAATTTGAACATCCCAGATGTCATCGGAAACTTCTGGGTTGCTGTATTTCAGGCAACCAGACCCCTGCTGCCATCCCCCAGAAGGGGATCTACAGTCAGCAGGATCTGCACCGGATCAGAGAGTACTATGGTATACCACTCAATCGACCATCGGTAAGTATGGCAGCGTATTACACGGTTGGTTCGGTAACAACAAATAAAAGCATCTGAAATGGCAAGTTGAAATGCACAGTTCGATCTCAGTACGGTGGAGCCCCGGCACTGGAGTTTTCAAAATTACATAAGTCTGACTTAATTCAGATTTTTAACCAGTCAAATTGCGCAGATCAGTGGCTTAAGTCAAACGTAGAGACCTAAGTATTTTCGAAAACTCCAGCCCCGGACTTCAGCCCAGTGAGGATTGAGGCCAAAGTGGCCTTAATTCTGAACGTGTGTAATTCTGTCACCATATATTACTTTAGTGTTTAAAACATATATGTTCATCTACTTAAGTGGTCTTAATACTAGGGTGGTCTTGTTAGTTACGACCGGGTTCCACTGTATACTTTATCAATAAAAGAAAACTACTACAGTGAAACGTTTATATAAAGACGGCCGTATAGGGACCAGCAATTAAATTGTAATCCTTATACACAGGTTAGTCTTTATATATGCAGTTTCAATAACGTATAAAGCATACCCATGGGGACCTTAAATGTGGTCCTTATAAGCAGGCGGTCTTTATATACAGGTAGACGTTAGAGCAGGTTTGACTGTACTTGACGTTATTGTCGTGTTACTTGTGGGGGCCAATAATATTTTAAGTCTATAGTATTAACCATCTGGAGTCGTCTTCAGTCTAAAAAATAATTTTCTATTGAAGAAAAAGTGGTCACCCGGTAATTCCTATTGCGGACGTGTGCTTGTTGTATACATAAGTACTTCACCAAGGTAACAATTAGTGACACTTTCTGTATGCTGATTCATACATGTACTTATGGCAGGACTTTTTCGCGATGATCAACAGAGGGACAATGAGAGCGATGAGGCTGTTGACAGCGGTACAGAAGGAGAGGCCAGACCTGCTGGAGGCACTCACCAGGGAGCTCTTCCTCTGTGTGTGGAACAAGGTAAAAAAACAGTATGACGAGATTGATTCCTTCGAATAAGTTGAACATCTTTATTATGATAACATTCTCTTTCGTTTGTCTAAATACAGTGAAACAGAAAATTGAGCTCTTTTGAGTGCTAAATGAGCAGTTACTGTTTCTTCCAGTGTGAGATGTCAGTAACTATATAATATTGTACTAAAGAACTAGAAAATTCGGAATTGCTCAGGTATTTGTTAAAGATGCATTTCGTGCGTTAGAAAGTGCAGAAAATACTCATGTAGTTGAAAAAAATGTCTATTGATGATCTATGAAGAGAAAAAACCTATACGTGTACATGTATATAGAGGTGTGTATGTAGTCTCCCATAACTTACCGTTACTTTAAACATAATAATACCCTTGTCAGAGTTCACATGACCTAATAATTATTGATTTTGTTTCAGGATGTAGATATAACGTTAGAACAGAATCTGAAAGAGGTAAGTTATATATTTGCTGATGTCATTTCTGAGTCTGTGATACTTCAAAAATGTCAAAGAAATAACGAGTTGACATGCCGATGCTCCTCTGGGTCATATCGAATTCTCTTTGCGAAATCGAAATCAAGAGCAGGAGGCGATTTGACTTTTTGTGTAAGTAGAACGGCCATTTGTCAAAATTAATAGACATCATTGACACTTTTCAGCCATTATTTGCTTCAAGCCAATTTTGAACAACTAATTGTCGACCATTGTCGACATTGTTTCTTGTGACTCACCTTAATATCATTGACCGACCCAGCCATAGTTTCTGGGGTTTTTGTACTCGCCCGGATACATTTGGAATATTTACATGGCATTTTTGCCATTGCAGCATTGTATCGCATGTTAATTACAGGTTTAGTTTCTGTCTTCCTCTATTATCTCCCTAGGCAGCTGTCAATGCTGGATTCACGGAGTCCGAGGCCAAGTATTACCTGCAGAAGACTAGTGATCCAGCTGTGAAATCCAGATTGAAGGAAAGCACACAGGAGGCACTGGACCATGGGGTGGGTGATATTCGGGATTAGCTCCGTACTAACGTAGACCATGGGGGACTGTGGTGTGGTGTGGGGTGGCATTATGTGCGGTTTACCTGTCAATGATGCCCCCAGTAACTATATGTGCAATGCAATTTTGACGTCTCACAAGGGAGAACATCCAATTGTTTAGTAGGTCTGAGGTGTTTTAAAGTGCTCAAACATACATGTGTGTATTCAGAGATTAATCAGCTGAAACCTGAAAAATGGTTTCACAAGGAATAAGTTCCTGGCAGGACTATCTAGTATTGCTACTACTACTGCTGGTGCTGCTGCTGCTGCTACTACTGCTGCTAAAATATAGCACGTTGACGAAAAAAATTAACGTTTAAAAAAAGTTTAAATTAAAGTTTAACACAAGATCTGTACAGTTAAGAGACAGGTTGTATGTCCTTTTATTTCAATATTTGGTTTATATTTCCGTTTCTGAAGGCATTCGGATCTCCCATTATTGTAGTCCATGACGACAAAGGAGAACGCCATATGATATTTGGGTCAGACCGTTTCCATATTATCGCTCATATCTTGGGTATGTATGTGTAATGTTGCATTCAGATTTACCCGGGAATGTGATCTTCATAGCGCCTTTAGTAATAGACGGGCAAAACAAAGCTTAAATTGAAAGTGAGATATCTAGATATGTTAATGTTAATCTTTGTTTTAGAAAAGGAACGTAACAATTATGAATGTATCTGTAAATACAAGTGAGGTTTGATATCACGTTGGGGTATTCATGAGACAACTTATTGGAACTAATACCTATCTAGACGGACTAGAAATATTGTATTTATATTTACGTTTCATCTCGCTTCTACCACGGTGACCTTGTTTTTCCAGGTGAGAGATTACATGGACGACTGCTAGAGTATGCTCATCCTAAGGCCAGGCTATGACGTCATATCCTGTATTGTTAGTGGCTACGCCAATAAGGTTTTGCTCAGGTTGATAGAATCGTGCCGAGCACTTTTAACTCTACTAATTTTTTTTTTTTACTATATTTGAATATTAGTGAACTCTTGTACCCACCTTAGGAAATGCCTGTAATGTCAATGACTTACAGTTTGAAAGAAGGGTCGTCGGTAAAGAGAATTTGGAAGCAGTTGATTATATGCATCCCTGCATGCACATAAGGAAACATCAACAAGATGTGATCGACCTGATTTTCTAGCTATTTACAGTTTACAAGGCGGAGTCATGGCGTCCTCGTTATAGCAATCACCTGACGTGTGGCTGTGGGGAATGGTAGTGGATTTGATTATTCCTAACCACAGGTGGCTAAAACCAGATCTTAATGATATGAGGGTAGATTGTATGCTGTAAAGTTTTTATGTACGATCTTGTTTCATGTTTTAACAGACTAACAGAGCTTCTGTACACCGCATATGTTATATTCTTAGAATAAAAGCAACTGGGGACTAATAGAGGGGGGTACCTGTGTCTTGATTAGGATGACTTGTCAAAGTGATATACGTGTGTTAGTCACCTGTGGGGTGAGTACATGTATACCGGGTTTTTACGTTAGAACTATAAAAATAATCTAGCCGACAGATAGCCCCCAATATTAACATCATTGGCTGGACGCGGCCGGGTATCGAACCCCAACCTTCCTCAGCCAGCGCAAGCTGACGCCTTAACCAGTAAGCTGTTGGGCACAGATTCTTTATGTCTTTCGTCCTTACAAAAACATATTACCATCTTCTTGGTTTTATCGGAGTTAATACACATGATTGTCATTTTCCTCTGACCGATTGATAGTTATATCTACTGACTCCTGGATGTTACTCATGCTGCCGATAGTACACACTTCATACATAGTTCCATCATCAACATATTTTACAATGGGGCAGGGTGTGGCAAGATCATTAATTTGAAGTAAAAAGTTAACCGGACCAGTAACAATCCCTTGTGGGATGCCGCCCGTTGGTTGGATAGGGGCAGAGTAGCGATCATCAACCTTTACCATTTGCGAGCGATACAAAAAAAAATGCACCCATCCACTTAACCATATGTAGTGGTATGTCATGGTCAATTAACTTTGGAAGAAGCACATTATGATTTGTTGTATACTCGTAGAAGGAAAGCTGTTTTTATTTGGAGGTGTATAAAGCCCACCATTCTTATGGTATATTTTCAGTATTTATCTGAAATGTTTGAGAAACAAAGGGCTGAGTATCGCACAAGAAACAGTAAAGCTCTTGTACAGCACAAATGCAATTCTGCAACGTATGGGTTACATAGTTTTAAGTATGAAGGAGCGAGAATGTGGAATAAGAATCGAGAATGCGGGTAATGCCCAGCAGTTTAAAGATTTTTAAAATGGTATGGAAGGAGTGTGTGAATGTAATAGTTTTAACTGTATTTGATGTATGTTGCAACGGCTTTAGGATCACACGCGCCTTCGTCATATCTTTCCATTTCATATCCATTGCGTCGTTGTGCATAACTATTAATTTCGTTGACTCATTTTCATGATCATATACAGTGAAACCTATCTTTAAGATCACCTGAGAAATAGGGTCATCCTGTCAATTAAGGGCAGTTACGCCAGTCCCTAGGCCTATTCAATACACAGAAATGGACCTGAGAAATAAGACCACCTCAGAATTCAGGACAGTTTTTCACAGTCCCGTGGGTGTCCCTAATTCACTGTACACAAATCATCATGGACATTAATCATTTCGTTAGCTAATAGTACAATGCACTAATGTTTTTTGTTACCATAACCCACCGACGTTAGCTAAAGTTTTTCTATTCTATAACGACATGGAGACATCACAATACAAATGTATATGTTATTTCGCGGTGGATGACAATTGGATCCTGCTGTTGCACTCGCTGCTACTACTAACGCTGGAGCTGCTATCATAACGTTTTCGCCATCACAGTGATGACAACGCTAAGTGGTGCTATGACTGGGTTCTGATCATTAGGAGAACTTGCTTTTGATTGGTCAAGGCATGTTATTGTCAACACGACTTTGGCCGCTAATACAAGCACAGATATTTCCGTTAATGAATAGTAGGTGTGCTTTTAGGACAATGAGCGAGTATATAGCAGAATGTCATACATCGCGTTTATACTATCCCCAGTGGAATATTTATCTAGAAGGTTGACTAATAACTTTCCAGTGGCCACCAGAACTTTCGGGAAATGTCGATGACAATTACTCATAGTGATTCTTTCAGCAGACAACGTACATGTATATCAACCATCTTTGGTTGCCATATTGGTATTTCCACGTCGGGGTCAGTTCTTGACTGACTTTCGTGACGGTTCTATAATGCTTCGTTAGTCAGATATCAATTTCTCAATACAGTTCACCGCTATTGATTAACTGCAGCCTACAACGCCACTGCTAAGTAGGTTAGGTTTTACTGACATGTAGGGGAATGCCATATAGTTGAATGTGGTTTGTAATATTCCAGTCTAGTCACGCTTTGTACCGACCCAACTGTACATTTATGGTTGCCAATAAATGTATATCTTATTTTATCACTAGACGGTTAATTGTGGATGTTTCAACAGGTAGGACGAACTGTTTCATAGCGGGAATATCACCCAAACACTTAGTGATCGATAATTGTCTATAGTGTGCGGTCACTATCACATCTTTGCAAGTCTCCGTTGTTACACAAGTCGCCATGATGACTGCCACAGGAATTTCCCCAGAGGTATGAATCAACATTTTGCAACCTCGCATATTTCTCCAGCATAACAGAAACTGACTAACGCAATTTTCCCTAGTTTACTTTCGCACCTCCGATATATGAATACAAGCCCCTTAAAGTCCATAAAATACACTAACCTGTATAACAATTGATAATATATTCTACTGGATATTCAGTGAAAAATCTGTAAGCGTACGTTTTAATTCTGGCCCAAAATGCACAATTCTGTTCCCACTGTACATCTCACGCTAGCAAAATTTTGAAGCATACACAACACAGCAATTTCGTTTTAACAATTGTTTGCTTTGAAAATCGCACGAAGGCAATTCACTCTAGATCTTTCATTGAGCTTTTCATGATCATATCGAGCACCTTCAGAGCAGCTTCCTTCATTGTATCAAGTGTACGTCTGAGAGTGGCTGCTGTGACCTTGTATGCCACTACAGAGCTGACAACAGAACCCACAATTGGAAGTAAACAAACTGCATCGTGCAACCTTGGAGCAGTAAAGCTCTCAGACATCTCATTACGTACATAGGTCACCATGCCAATATCATTGAAGCATAGTTCCTGAATAACAGAGTTTACACAATCCTGGAATTCCTTGATCGGGATCCTATACATGTTAGAGAGCTTCTGTAGTGAATCCTTATCCAGGTTTAGCTGGCTCACATAGCTCTGTACTTCCTTGGCAACAAGCCCCACGTCGACGTCAAAACCCAGGCCTGGTATAGGAACTGCCGCTACCGCTGATGCAAGACTCGCCACGAGGAGGATCCGCCTGTATAGAGCCCCATACTTTTGCTCTATGACATTGGTGGAGTCTGCGTTGAATGTCAACACCAAAGTGTGACGTTTAAGACGTCCGATGTGCTCCAACAACTTCGTCTTCAGATCCGCGAATTCCCATCGCAGTTCAAATCGTTTTCTCCCGCTAATGAGAAAGACTTTCGCAAGCAAATCATGATTATGGAGGTTACTCAGGCAATCTTCTCTGACTGTCTCTAATGCCCTGGTTTCATCATGAGTCCTGGGATGATCCTCTTTATCATTGGCCATATCCTGATCTATCTTGGTACGAATCAAAAAGAAGCGCTTTCCTTGAGCTTTCACCTCCTTGGCCAACCATAGGTCGTTCTCAGTGAAGCGAGTCTTCGTCAATATGAGGAAGAAATCGTATTTGTCGAACTCAACCTGCCTCAAGTAGGTCTCTCTGGGGAAGTTTTCAGTCCCCACCCCCGGGAGGTCCCAGAGCATGACACACGGATTGTCGGGGTGGGGGTAAGGTCGACACTCTAGGGTGGTTTCCAAGATCCCCACCGCAGCTGCCCCCTCGTCATCAGCCTTCAGTCCCCGCATGGTGTTGATAAAGGTGGATTTACCACAGCCTGACTGTCCCGTTACAGCCAAATTGACCTAGAAGGAGATCGGTGTGGGTTGATTGATGGGTGCGTGTTCACCGTTGAACTCAAGTCAACCATTAGGTGACGGGCTTGGTAAGGGGTGGGGGGTGAATCAGGCTTATAGTCGGCTTCAACCACTCATGGTCATATCACCGACTGCAAGTTCGATTCGGTGGTGTATGCAGGTGTATGCGTGGCGGGCTTGGTAGGTATGGGTTTGGGACAGATCAAGTAACAGTAAATGTCCAGTGAATTATGGCGAATGTTTTGCAAATATGTAGATAATATGTAGAATTATAGCAATTTATAATAATGAAAGACCACAAGATACGTATACGTTTATGATACTAGTATTAGACATTGATGTTTCAATTTGGGCTAAGACTTTATTGTTACCATATGAACGTTGAATAGTACAAACTATATACCTGTAATGTAAGTTAAGTTGAAAACGAAAGGTGATAAATGTGCATAAAATAATATTAAACTCACTGGAATTTCTCTCCATTCGTCGAGTTTCTGCTCCAGGAATTTCCTCAGTCCAGAAGGTCCATTCTCATTCAGCTCACGTTGGGCCTTTTCTTTGTCTTCTTCACTGAGGAAGTTGTACATCCAGTCCCCTTCAGCCCCGTCATCCCCAGGGTAGTTAGAGGCCATGACAACTGGCAAATTCGATGAGCATTTTTTCTTAATTAAATTCGAGTGTTAGAAGCACCAACAAATGCCCAACCTAGAAAGCTCTAAAGTAGTCAGACATACATTCGTACGGTTCCCAATAGTAGCAGTAGCGATATCCGAAACACGGTATCAGTGTAATCTGAACTAACAAGGACTTAGCTAAGCAGTATACACTTTGTCAGCAGAGCTACTGTCGTGGCGCAGGCGTCCATCGTCCGTCGTCTGTCGTCCGTCCTTCCATCCGTAAACTCAGATTTCTCGGAAACCCCTGCATGGATGTAGGACGAATTTTGTGTGCGGCTCCCTACCCACCGTATCCCCAGAATATCTTTTTTTCTCTTTTCAAACTTTTCACTTTTCAAATTTTACTATAATTGTTCTTTTTCCTTTTCGATAACGTGAGATCCTAGGTGAGCAAAAATTTCAAAAGGCTACTCCTACAATTTTGATCCGATCCGAGTCAAACTTTATGACCAATAAGGCAGCCATATGGGCATATAAAGTTATAAAGGTTTTCGCGATCTGCCTAAAAAATAAAAACTTTTGTGGCACTTTGAAATTTTAACATGGGAGTCAATGGGAAAATCGTAAACATGTGAAATATCGTGAAAACGGTTGACCGTAGAGCGAAACGGAACGAATTTGGGACTGAGGGTACTATAGTGCAATGTGTAGGGTGTTCTTAATGCCCGATTCTTTGAGTTCGGTTTTGTGTCATGCAGTGCACTTTGCAAAATTTCCAATTTTACGATTGTCAAAACTCGAATCCTCTCTCAATATTCATCTGCTCTCAAGCAAACTTCATTCTAAATATGTTGGTTATGAGGGAATATAGGCTATGGCCTTCTTTGGCGATCTGCCAAAAATATTTAAAATTTTATGGCACTTTGAAATTTTTGCTGACACAAGACCATATGGGGCTAGACATTTCAAAACGCTACTCCTCCTACGGTTTTTCTCCTATGTGAGCCAAACTTTATGACAAATAAGGGAGTCAAAGGTGAATGTAAAGTTATTTTTTGGTGATCTGCAAAAAAATAAAACATTTTGTGGCACTTTGAATTTTAATGTAAGTCAATGAGAAAATCGTAAAATATGCAATATCTTGAACACGGCTGATCGTAGAGCGAAACGGACGAAAAGTTGGGACTCGGGGTACTACAGTGCACATTTGTAGGGCTCTATTGAATCGCCGATTCCTTGAGTTTGGTTTGGGGTCATTCGGTGCACTCTGCAAAATTTCCAAGTTTAAGATTTCAAAACTCTACGCCTCTCCTAATGTTCGTCGGATTTCAACCAAACGTTATTATAAGTATGTTGGTCATGAGAGAATATAGGCTGTGACGTTTGTTGGCGATCTGCCAAAAATTAAAAATGTTATGGCACTTTGGAAATTTTAAAACGCTACTCCTACGGTTTTGATCCCATTTGAGCCAAACTTTATGCTAAACAAGGCAGTCACAAGGGAATGTAAAGTTATAAATGTTTTGGTGATCTGCCAAAAACTAAATATTTTTGTGGCACTTTTAACAAAATTTTAAAATGGGGGCCAATGGAAAAAAACGTAAAATGTGCAATAATTTGAAAACGGCTGATCGTAGAGCGAAACGGACGAACATTTGGGACTCGGGGAACTACAGTGCACATATGTAGGGTACTTTTGATGCTCGATCCCTTAAGTTTGGTTTGGGTCACTCGGTGCGCTTTGCAAAATTGCCACTTTTACGATTTTCAAAAATATACTCCTCCACAAATTTTCATCCGATTTCAACCAAACTTTATTTACGTATGTTGGTCATTACGAACGATATGAGGCGATCTGCCAAAAATTAAAAATTTTATTGCACTTAAAATATGGCATCCTGAAATGTGCAATATTTTGAAAATGGCTGATCGTAGAGCGAAATGGAGGAAACTGGGACTTACGGTCTTATTTACTGTGTTATGTAGGGTACTTTTCATGTCTGATTCTTTGATTTCAGTTGGGGTCATTCGGTGCATTTTGCAAAATTCCTTATGTTAAAATATTCAAAAGGCTGCTTTTAATGCTCCCACAAGTTTAATTCAATTTCAACTAAACTTTAGAAAAAGCATGTAACCTGGGGAAATACAGGCCATTACTTTTTTGGCGATCTGCCACATTTTAAATACATGTATATGGCACTTTGAAAGAGAAGTTACCTCAGCTACTTGATCATTATCCATAAAGCTATATTAGTTTCATCTGGCAAAAGGCCAAGCAGAGCGTCAAGGTGCTTTGACAAGATGGCGAGTAGCCTCAAAGCGACGAACTTAAAGTTTACCAAGCTCAGTGGTTTGATATAGGAACAAGGTCATGTATGTAGGTGTTAGAGTGTATGTACTGGACCCTTGTTGTGCTAGTCTGACCTGCAACCAGTCTTTAGAGTGCTAGCCCACATAACATAGGTTTGCTGTGATGTCCCAAGGTAGACCATTGTCCCGACTCCGAGTCTGCCTCCGTCTTTAACTCTTATAATGTGAGCAGAGGAGCATAACCTCAAATTTTGATGTCATTTGTCTGACGTGGGCAGTGATCGAACCACCAACGTTTCGGACACCAGGGGAAGGCTTAGCCACCACAGCACCAGGCCACGTTCTGACAAACGGAATACTGATAATACTGAATACTGAGAAAGATCTCAACTACCATTACTGTAGCCAGCCTCCATAGAGTGTGTCTCCAATATCCTTATACGACCACAAATATGGGAAATAAAACACATCCATTGACTACCAGATCTCAAATAATCGGGATTAGTCCGCCGTCCGTCGGTGGCCCGTTGCAATATTATCTATAAACATTCTAACGGATTTTTTATATAAAAATTTAGCTGTTGTACGCCCTGACTTCCCCGTTTTCTTTTTTTTCTTTTTTTTTTTTTTTGCGAATATTTTTTCTTTTCACTCACATGAGACCACTCACGAGCGAATATGTCTAAATTCCGCGATTCTTGCAAATCACCTTTGGATCATATCAAACCTCTTATGACTTTTGATCTAAGGACATATGCTACCATTGAACATTACCTTTAAGTCATATAGAGTGTAGCTGCACCATCAGTTTGTGATTGAGTGACGCCGAGAGGTCCAGATTGCAAATCTGTATAGCCTCATAGCAAGTATTATTACATATATTGCATGTATTATATTATATACAGTGCTAGTGAATGCGACGGGGAACTCATATGTGTGGAGTCCAAATGTGTCAATAGCTTTAACACTGAGAGACGTTGAATGCTAAACTTGAATGTCATTTACATTTCAAACATTTCAGCAAAGAACTAGTTATATGCTATCATTGACAACTAGCAGGAAGTTACATATCGGATGTCCAGCTTCACCATCAGATTTAGGTTTGAGGGCTGTCCCTGTAAGGCCAATTCGAGGTCACCCATATTTCAAACCCTTATACCCCAGTAAGGAATAAAGTTAGGGTAAATGTTGCAACTGATCACTAATATGAAATCTGTGAAAACCAGGTATACAATCAGAATTGAGCTTGAGTGACCTTGAAAGGTCAAGGTCAAGCTCACTCTTATTCAAACCTTTAAATCCATGAAAGGAGTAGGGAATACGTTCCTCTTTACCACTAATAGTTATATATGGAGGGTTCATCAGCATCATCAGAGTTCATAAAGGAGTAGAGTTAAAGGACACGTTAATGTTGAACAGTAATGTGAAACCATACATTGGAAGTACAGTTACATTATAGCAACAAACCTCTGAGACACATACTGACTATTATAGTCCTCCGTTTCTTTTTGCAATTAACCTTTCGCAGAGTACCCACCCGTCACTAAATGAACTCTCACTCCGCAAGAAGTGGGATATGTTTTCACCTGGGTGTGAAGTGGGCATGGTGAAGGCAGAAAGGAATAAGCTTTCGTATGGTGCGTTTTATCGTGCTTACGTATGTGTAATACAATAAATTAAGCGTATGTGTGATGATATTCCGAGCTTTTTGTGAGTACAGATTGTTGTGTATTTAGTTTCTTTCAAGTCATAATATTATATGTACAATGTCGTGTCGATAAGCAGCACTGTTATTCTCACGTTACTTGTTATTGCTGTACCCGATGTTTAATAAAGGTTTATCTTACAAGATGTACCTTAACCGTCTCTACGACGTCCGGACGGACAGTGAGTCCGCCACGGGGGAAGGATTTCAACACAGCCCTCGGAATGGGCTTGGTAGTTGATTTGGGTGCTTCTTTGAACAGACACTTTAGCATTGGGATACTTACTGGCGTAGCAGAAACAATATACGTACATGTACAGTGATGTAAACACGCAAAATTAAAGGAATCTGCAGTAATGGTTAATAGATTTAGGCGTTAGTATCTGTCTAGATACAGGCGCTCTTCGCAAAGATAACTAGCCTATTCGGATGAGACAGAAAGCATTATCGACCGCTCCCATGCCAAAGCTTAGCCAGTTTCTAGCAGTGCGCTGAGAACCGGGACGCAGACATATCAAGGGCTATAGTTACAGCCAGGCTGTGTACAGATCAAACATGGTACATGTATATCTACTCACAATCAGGACGACCTTCCTTCGCTGTACTTTACAAGTGAGTGACGTTGCTTCAGTACTCTCTCTCTCTCTCTCTCTCTCTCTCTCTCTCTCTCTCTCTCTCTCTCTCTGTGTGACAATGTACACGTATCAGTTCATCACCTAGGAAACCACAGCCCGGCCTACATCTCCAAGGCACACATTAGGATATCATAGGTGATCAATATAGGGCTATCCGTGCTATGGGTCTTTCGTGAAATATCGACTGGTAGCGCAGAGGCAAGCGTGGCATAGATTGTTCCACGGCTCACTGGGCGCAAGGCACGACAGCGGCAGTCACCACCCACGGACGGTTCAAGTATGGGTAATAGTAGTAGAGAAGGATGTGTCACGAAATGCGGGGCAAAATTTTTAATCAACTCTGGTCGTCTGCCATTCACAAGAACCCCAGCCAAACCTGTGCCCAGCTTTGTCTATACAGACTCTGCGCGGTGGCCGAATGGTTAAGGCTGCGCGCAGAGCGACATATGTCCCCGTGACACGATTTCGAAACCCGTCACGGTCTAATGGCTCAAATTATGTCCAAATAAAAAAAAATGCCTGACTATATGTCTGATGATGGATCATACCATGTCCCATACAGTGTAGTGTGAAATAATATGTTAACGTTTAATTATAAATTGTACTTCGAGTACGAATAAAGATATATTATTATTATTATTATTATTATTATTATTATTATTATTATTATTATTATTATTATTATTATTATTATTATTATTATTATTAT
>JAAUYG010068936.1_pt1 | contig 16839 bp, 13 predicted proteins | sample 7278091 | NCBI WGS metagenome assembly JAAUYG01 (sample SAMN14350201, study PRJNA611818) | marine sediment metagenome | isolation source: surface marine sediment (0.6m) | place: French Polynesia: Moorea | collected 2018-08 | reverse complement strand
GGTCGGACGGGTTGGCGGTGAGGTACTGGTGGTGCTGCGACGTGTTGTAGTGGTTCATGTGCCCGTACGGGTCTTGGTGTACGTTGTGCGAGAACACGTCCGGGGTCTGCTGCATGTTCACGTACGGCGGCGGGAAGTACGGAGGCTGGAAGTCCGTCGTCGGCGTGTGACGCAGCCGCTGCGAGAAGCCGCCGGCCGCGCTCGCGTTCAGCTGATCCAGCGCTCCGTGCGGGGCCACCAGGTCCCGACGCTCCTGCAACACACGAGGTGAACGTGCTTGAGACGGGAACAAGTGAACACTGTCATCAACGTTTCAGAAAAGCTAACAAAAGACCCTGGCTATTTGGATTGACGACAGCAATCAACATCTGTATCAACCACATATTCGAGGCAAAAATGTTCAAAAAGTATTTTAGATCCCATCCCGTAGAACCCACAGCACAGCGAATAAAATACACCAGAACAGTTAGTTTCCCACTAAAAGCACAACACCTTTGCCAGGGCTTCAACTGGCATGTCACAGATAAGTTAGCTAAACCAAAAACATTCCAACAATTCCGTGGTTCCAGTTTGCCGTAAATAATTCGACATGTACTTACGCTGTACTGATACAGGTGAACCATAATGAACGGTCTCCTTTGTTCAAAACTTTGATTTTCAATTACAAGACAATGAATTTGCTAGAAATCCACGGAAACGTGTGTGGCATCCTACGTTCTACACAGTGCGCGAATCTGGTGTCTTGACTCCGAGGATGTGAATCTGAGCGAGTGCCAGAAGAGACTGAAGCATTTCACCCAGACTCCTGTATCCCAACACACCGCTTATAGCCCGAGGTCCACTTGTTTCCATGGTTTCATCCTGCATATCATATCCACTTTACTATTTCCCCCTGGATCCAAAACACAACGCTGTCTGACACCAAACAGATTTCTGGCATAATGTGCAAAACCCAGGGCGTCATTTCTCTGGACCACGCCGAAAAATTTCCCACCCGCCCCAGTGAAATGGACATCAGTCAAAATATGAATTGGATACTGACCTCCACAGGTAACAACATTGCTCACTGTTTGCAAAGATCAATTTTCCTGTTTGTTCAATCTCTTCAAAAGAACCCTTCTCTCGAAAAGACCTGGCGCACGCAGAAATTCATTGGTTTGACGTCATTGATTCTCGTCGCTCTCTTCTTTTAACTTTTTGTGTGATATCCAAAACTGGTGAAACGACTGCCAAGCCGACAGATTGAGAGATCTGCTCTGCCTGATCTAAACCTCTTTCGCTTGTCCACACTCCCGATTCCGACGCACAAATTCCCATCAATTTCCACTCTGCGCAGAAAACCTGACTCAATTTGTTCAGAGATCCCAGACTTTTGGAATCCTTTTTGGAACAGGTTAGAGCATCGCTGATAGAGTCTCATAGACGTCTCGAAGACCCCGCGGAGAAGAAGACACAATTATCTCCTGAGCACTTGGGTAAATTGCAAATGTCATTTCCAACCAAGCAAAATAAACCACATATTTTCTAAACGGCATTGTTTACCGTCCACTCCCAACTGGGCAGATAACCAACTCGCCCATCTGTCAGGATTTTGTGTTTCAAGAAAAAATTCCCTGATTCCCTCAAGTTGTCACTGTGACAGCCTTACCGCTACTAAGTTGCTCGATAATACACTCCTGGCTTTCAATAAAATGAATGGGGCTGAGCGACACACACAAACGCAGCTCAACTGAAATTCACCCAGGGGCAATTTTCAAACAGTGTAAAGAAAAATGAATGAGAATAATGTACTTTCCAGGGTATAAAAACACTGACAAGGCTGAGCACAATCAGAGAGAGAGTGAGCTACTTGGCATCGGTGTCAAGAAGACAAACTGCAACCAAACCCAAGCAGGTATCTTCATAAATTACTCATGTCAAAAACCTTTTCCAAAAGTTTGCAAACGCTTCTTGGTGCTGTGATTTTCCTTTGTGTTCACAGAAGCATGATTTATTCTGGCTCGTCCACACTCAACCAGTTTCATTCCAACAAGGACACGCGGACAGGATGTGAATCATGAATGTCAAGATGCAGCAGAAACAATGAAAGCTAAATACCTCAGATTCGACCAGGCCGAAAGCAGAAGGCATGTTTGCCCGTTTGTGTACGGGATGGATCCCGTTGACAGTGTCCCCCAGCTTCGTAATGTGGTGAGCGCCCGACGTGTGGTTGTGGTGTTCTTCTGCAGGCAATATCGGACTCAGTTGAGCCATACCCCGATTACCCGAGTACTCACGTGTTACCTGTCTGCAGGTATCCGTAACTGTTCGTCTCAAAGTCACAGTACTCAAGCAACTATTCCTCCAACGTTTTCAATTGTCTTCGAAAACCGAGTTTTCAACAAGGCTTTGCTGATAAGCCACTTTTGAAAAATAGCTCTCCACCTTTTCATAGATTATGTATGGTCCTTTTGACTGTCACTCGATGAAATCAGTGCAAAAAGCCAATGTTGTCTATGCAGGAGAGCCTAAGGGTATGATTTCATACAATAGATTGAAGAGCGGTGTCATTGACTTGCTAGGTGGCAGCAGAGTCTAATCTGCGCTCGCTGCAAGAGCCAATCAGCTTGCGACTTGCTGACTCTGGTAACCCATTTTGTATTTGGCCTCGAGCAAGAGTCGGTGCGATTGGCCCGGGAGGCTGGAACACTGATCCAGTGCCTTCTGGCCCCTCCTTCCCTGCATTTTCCCTTTCACTTCCCCAGCCTTCAATCTAACAGTCCACGCTTTTTTCCTAACGAGCGAGATGCTTGTGTTTCTGTTCTGATGTACACTGCACTCTCATTATCCGCAGAATTATAGGGCTGGAAAAGTTTTGTTTTCGAAATCTTGAGCAAGGCAAAAAAGGAGAAAAGGTTTGCAAAAGAAAAAGCGTGTCTGGGCCACAATGCGCCCGTGGAACAATAATTGCGCGTTCTGGTTTTAATGAGCTTCTTCTTTCATATTGATAAGATATCTCTTCTTCCTGACGCACGAGCCAGGACTTCTGTGTCAAATTCATACGGAGAATGGTGTATTTAAATATTACATTACCACTGAACCAGGGTGCTTGAACGGACTTAAATGAGAGGGTGGTTCTGCCTTTCAGCAGGACAAAGACAGCCTCCCGTGGGTAGTCACAGAAAGGGACATTGTTTTGACGGTTTTGGTTGCAGCTGAAATAGCAACCCTCATCGCCTGCAAATCCACAACAGAAATTTGGCCGAACCTTGGGATTTAGGCAGTCGAATTTCTCCCAAAATTCCTTTCACCCGTGTCTTTGAACTTTGAACTTCATCAAAGGGATGCAAATTTCTGGCTTTGTCAAAACCTTCAGTTTTATTGGTCAAATCAAGCTTCTGTTTCCTTTCTCGATTCTGATCTTGTGCAGCAAGAGACACCATTCAGAGGTTAAGATTTGCTGTTCTCTCTGCATTTGCATCACATTTTCATTCTCAGCACCACTCATACAAATAGAGACCATTGAAGTAAGGGTAATTAAGTGATTTCCATTCATTGCCCTGAATAACAAAGTATAATACTCATTGTTAAAAATGGAAATGTAACCCCTCTTTTTATCATTGCAACCTGTTTGAAGGACACAGGCACAAAACGCAAATACAACTTGTCATTGAAAGGCAGCATTTTTCTTTACAGACAGCAGACACTGCATGTCATAAATCAATGCAGATCATAATTAGACTTAAATACAGCTTCATTGATATTTTATGTCCCACATAAAAACTCAGCCCTATAAATCTCGCGTGAATGCCTTCCAATTTTAGACTCAGGTAAAGCCTGAAAATCAATGCCGCTTTGATACTGTTTGAAATTCAAAATTCGAACTCAGCGCAGAAGATGATATTTTGTGAATTTCTTTGATTAGTGTAACTTGATTCAATGTTGATGCAGAAAAGAGACAGAGAGGACCTTTTCATGCTAAAAGCTCAATTTCTGCAGAAATCCTCATTTTCCAGGCAAATGGATGGGAGCTGCAAGATTTGATTGGTCAGGTAGGGCCGGTGAATGGGGAGCAAGCGGGTCAAGGCGGGCCGGGAGAGTACTACTGCGGGCGACGGAGCAGAAGCTGATCGGGCTGGAGAGGCCTGAGTCACGGGGGAGAGCCCCGCGGCTACCACGGTGGGGCCTCGGGGCCCCCTCGTCTTCCCTTGATCTGTCTCACTCACTCCCCAGCCGGGAATAAGGCCATTGATAGCAGCAGACAGAATCACTCAAGAATGAAATCTTTCAAAATGTCCCCATAACCTGCCATAACTGAAAAAAGGGCTTGGAACAGGTCCCTCTGAGAAGACCTTTCAGTGTGTGCAGTAGTGTTCCGAGACGTTTTCTTTCTGTGCTTTTTATTTTCTTCAAACCTTTCCACAAATTGTGGTGAAGCGACTGGTTTTCTCTCACACCAAATGTGGCCTTGGTTGTTTTTTTTTTTCTGTTCCACCCGAAATGCAGGCAACTGTGAATTTGGTGGCATGAATTTCTCAGACGTTTTGCTGTCAAATGAAAACCTCAAAATGCAACAGGAACAGTTTTTTGTATTCACAAGACACTGTTGCGTTTTCTGTGAATCGTTTTTCTTTTGTCTCTTCAAACAATGTCAAACATTTTTCACGCAGGACTCTCTTGTGAGTACCTGATGGCACTGCCTATTTGGCTGTCGCATACCTTTGGAAAGGTAGTCGGTCTATTTGGCGGCATGCCTATAAATGTGTTTGAGAGCAGAGGACTACTTTTCAAAAGTGTATAAACATTCACCTATCTACAGGTTTCTAATGAGAGTCCCATCAAGCAAGGTTACATAGCTCCTAACCTTCAATAAAAAGTGAGAGACCCTCCCCGCTGTGTTCATAACAAACCTCTTAAAAGGAATTCCGTGGCTTTCAGAGGATAAAAGACACTCGATGAATGTAGGTGTGAAATAATGTACACACCTTCCAAACTTGTGCCAAAATCAACCTGATTTCTGTTTTGAATAGCTTATCGTTGGGTTTTCAACAACTGTGGTACTCTACTGTGTGCCTGCGATTTTTTTTGGCTGCATCAACAAAGAGATCGGAATCAGATGTTTTTGTTCTCATTTGGTTTTTTATGTTGAAGAACTTGAAAAAATAAAGACGGAGAGCTATTTCCTTATGCAACCAGGTGAAAATGCTTTTTTTTCCTGAGAATGTCGAGGTTTCTGCCAGAAAGTGAACATGTGGTATCCCGTTCAAACGGAAATAATTCCTGACTTTTCCCTGTTTGACACACTTGCCAATGTAGATTGAACATCCTCACCTGAACAGATATCATCTGTGCAAGCCTTGCGCTTCAGCTAATGTGGTGCAGTCGTGAGCTCCTTCCACTTTTATATCCAACAAACAATTATGCTTCTAGCAAAATGGCCAAACTTGAATGATAAGCCTGAGCAGCAATACAAGATACGAAGACTCCTTGTGGTGAGTACATGTAGAGTAGGCCCAATAGTAACAACAACAAGGAACTCTCTTGATCACTGCGCTGTCTTGCTTTGCGGCACAACCGCAGGCATTGCGACTTCGTGCCTAACTAGCTAGAAGAACGTCACGTCCTTGAGGCCACAACGTTGCTCGACGCGCCAAAATCTACGCACCTTGCAGGCCCCACTGAGCTACCTACATAGACAGGTTCTCCCCCAAGGCTACTGTTACTTTTGCCTTGGCTGATCAGAACCTCTCTTTCTGAGTGGAGAGAAAGTGAGAGAGTAACTAGTGTGTTAGGTAGGCGAGGGGGAAGGGGATGGTGGAGGGTGGGGAGTAGAGTGGAGAGAGAGTGAGTGGAGACCCAATGCACCTTATTTCCATTGTAATTTCTTTGCTAATCTACATGATAGATGCCTGGTTTGAGGTCACATGTAGTGGGCCCGCCTTCTTGTACGTTATCAACTTGTCCTATCTGCGAAAGTTGCTTTGAAACTTCATGTCTTGTCAAACGAAGAAAGCGCATAGTGGCGCAGGTAATTTACTACACAAGTGCCACATTCAGAGATTTTTACATTTTATGAACCCCGGGAGGGGGTTGAGGTTGGGTGGGGTGATGGAGATTGTAATGCATTGAGGCACTGTACGCGCATTTCCTAAACTAAATAACATGTTCGCGTATGCGACCATGTTTATTTTATTAAGGGCTAATTTGAGGTTAGTGAAACGTCTCCTGCTTCAAAAGGCATTGAGCGGACATTGTCTTCGTAAGAAGTTTGTGTGAGTTGAGGCGTTATGATTTGCACTGTTTGATAGAGTGATTGCCTGCACATGGCTGCTTTCCCCATTTCTCTTCATTAACAACGCAAATAAAGGCTTTGTTCTGTCCAGACCCCTGAGTGGACACAATTCACATTTGAAATGAACCCTTCAAAATATTCTTTTGTTTGGACTATTGTCAGTTCCAAGTACCCAAGTCCATGTCTATTACTGTCATGAAATGAATGAAAACAGTTCAGTCATTCAGACAAGAGAAAAGTTACATTTACCTGTCTAAGAAATGTCAAGACCTCTCTTCATTTGTTCAGATCCTCCAAATGGTACAAAGCAGTTGCCATCCCCTCAAAAAGTAAAAGATGCATCTAACTCTGAGGCAGAAACCCGACTGAAGCACTTAAATCCTTGACAGAAATTACTGAACCTTTCAATCCGCACACATTGATTTGCCAAACAACTCAACATCTTTGATCACATATTTGATGACTATCACTCCCCCTGTGTTTATAAGTCAAGTACACAACAACAGGTAATTCACTTTATTCAACCCGATTCAAAAGCGTGTACAGCAAGGAACCAGAGATCTAAAAGGAAATCGTCTTTGTCCGCAAAAGCATGGCGCTGAAAATGGAACTGAAGGGTGAAATGAGATTTTCTTGCAAGTGTCTACCTTACACTCTTGCTGTTTCAGACACATCTCAAAAGATTCTTGAAACGTGTTGCAAATGCGAGGGTTTCTCCAGAGTTCTTGAAGAAATGAGAAAGTGAACGAGTCTGAAAGTTTTTAGCAGAGTAGAAATTACTCCGGCTTCAGGAAGCTACAAACCGACAGTGAATTGCTGCTGTGTTCAAACAAGCTGGACGTTTGGCAAAAACAGAACGTTACCCAATAGGAAACAAACTTTTCTTGATTTCCACATTTTAGGAAATTAGAAAATTTTCCGGTGACTGAATAAAAAATCAAACACCCTTTCAAATGCTTGTTGCTTTTCCCTGCAAAGAGAGAATTAAAGCAAATCTGAAAGAAACCTGGATCTGTTTTTCCTTTTCAAATGGATTGGAAAGACGTCCGTCTTTGTCTGGAATGAAATGCCAAAGAACATGTACAAAGAAGATCCTCCTCACAGGGCCCTCAGGCCGATCATTAGTTCACATGTTTGTGTGTTTTCTAAACTACAAAATAAATGTACGTGGGTTGGGGAGATATTTGTAATGATTAACCTCACTCAGAGCTTATTGAGTTGTAAGATTGTTAGATGCAGCTATGTAAAGCTATCAGAAGATCAAACCTGGCAGGTACAAGGGTTGAACATCATTTTCAAAAAGCCCCGTGCCACTGCCGAGAAATTTGAAAATTAGAAATTTGCCTGAGGTAGACATTCGGCAAAATATTGTTTCAATTTTAGGGGGTGACCTTTAATTTGTTAAATGATATATCTGGAGGGGTTTTACCATGTGGGTCTGAGTAAGCGAGCTACGTTGGCCGTCACAGGGTGTATACCCTGCTGCTTGGGGGGCAGGCTACCCCTCACCCGTGGCTCTCACACTCGCTTAGGTACCCAGAGCCGCAAATCATACCTTGGAGCGGCATCCCACTGCGGCTAATTTATAGTATACCCTGGGTACGGATCATTACCCGTGAGTTTTTGTTGGGATCTAGTCCTTAAACAAACACTGGGTTTTATTAGACAGGGGGCTGTTGGAATAATAGAGTGCGGAGTCGATGATGAACGAGGACCGGGGGGGAGGGCCGCCGGGAGACGGGCGACAAGGCGCTAATGTCCCCGGGCGGTACAAGCCTCGACCCCGCGACCCCCGACACGCCGCACAAAGCCTCGCGAGGCTGTACCCCTACCTCTGTACCAAGACGACAAACCGTGCACACTGCCATGTCCCATGTAGCATCACTCACCCCAGGCTCATTTATTAATCTCTCTGCCATTGCACCTCACCCACACAGATAGACATTACCTGCCAACCCGATACCTGTCGCATATTCATGTGTGTAATTTTTCTCAAGGTAAAAAATCACAAGCGAATATTACACAGTCACGTTTCACTTTTATCTTTGAGTTCTGTGACTCGAGGTGAAACATCTTTCAGAAATCTTGGTGTCGTTAGAAATTCTTAATTGTGGGAAAATTTGGACAAAACCTGGGAAACAACGGCAATGGAAGAAAAGGACCATTGACATTCACTCTGGTCAAAATACCTTTTTGCAAGAGTACAAGGGTTTTTTTCTGTTTCAAGCTCAGTACTCAGGCATACGTTTGCCATGTCAGCCAGTCGTTTTTTCCCCGTCTGGATAGCAGGGTTATTTCTGTGTAAATTTCGGAGTGTTTTCGATGTAAATTCTGCATATTTTTGGATGAGTTTTTGCCGGTGGTTCACCCGGCGCTGTCTCAACCCTCACCTGTACAGCGCACGGAGATAGATCTCGTCGCCGGGTCGGAGAGGGGGATCCAGTTTCCTGCTCCTACACGGCGGCTCATCCAGGTTGCCTTTGATCTACCCGATGCGCAGGTATCAGGTGACAAAGATCAAAGAGAATTCCCCGCCGGATGCTCAGGCTTCTACCTACCTGCTCTCATCTTATTTCATAACACACCAGATAGGTCCCTGCTCAGTGCTCTTTTCTCCTATCTGACCCCAAACCCTATCATTATGCCTCCCGTGTCATTCTCTAACTCACAAGGAAAAAAAACACACTCCACACTCGCATCACTTTATCCTCAGATCCATTTGGTAATTTGTTTCTTTGTGTTTACATCCATATTAAAAGCAGGATCAGCTAATTGCAGTTCTTGTGGTCGGATTAGTTAGTTCTTAGACAAATTAGATTTTCTATCACCGGAGAAGAGCGAAGCAGTTCATTTTTGCAGAGCTTTGATCAGTGCATCTGGGTTCGCAATCTTCGTTCCGCTTTGTTTTCTAATTTCATTGCTTTGTTCGACGCCACTTGAGTTTTTTTTACAGCAGAAGCAATGAGTTCTATTGAATTTATTGGATGATTGTTCAACCAATTTTTGCGCAGTCTGGCAACATTTAACTTCACTGGAAAACAAAAAAAAAACTTTTATTTTCCGACAGGGATTGCCTTTTTTCAAATGAGTCTCTCATGGACATTGTTTTCTCCCCCTTCAGAAACAGGCATTTGAAAAAAAAAGTCAACTTGGGCAAAGAACGTGAAAGGGTACACATTCTTTGACTTGGGTCCAAGACAACAACCAACTTCTTGTGGAGTCCAGCGAGTCCGACGCACAGGTGCTCAAAACAGCACATTACTACAGATGCCAGCACCGGGTTCTCTCACTTTGAGGGACCGTGTCAACAGTCGCCAAAAGAGAAGCTGTGACTCACTCATTCAATTTCTGCAGGTTTCAAGTCGCATACACTTGCCAAGAACTGAAGGGATCTGAGGCCTCCATTTTCTCCTTTGACACATTTCACGTTTCTGCAATTTCATGTCCTCTGATTTTGGTCTGCCGTAGGATTGCTACAACATTTTGTGGCCTGTTTGTTTGGGTGGATGGGATAGACGTAGAATCTGTTTTCTTGTGGACTCTTTGACTGACAGACACAAACATGAAAACTTTCACTTCAAAGTAAGCTCATCCAGAGGACAACTCTGAATAGTCAGTTTTGCACATTGATTTCCATTGATAAAATCATTGAGCCCAATTTGCGCAAATCCGAATTTATCAGCACAAATGTGAACCCTGGTCCTGTTGCGATAACCCTTTGTACGTTCCTCGCCCTATTCCTGATAGCCCCAAGTGCTTGTTGCGTTTTCTATTGGCCTGTTCCACTGACCTCTCACATCCAGATGATCCATCTGCAGGCATCTGCTGAGGATGATGGACGCACTGGCGCAATGGATACAGATGGGAATTTGCGTGCGATTGGTGCGAATTACGTCGTTTGCCGCAAATTACCAGTTCAACTGGCACAAAATGGCACCTGATCATACTTTGTTGGCTTTTCTGTAATGTTTAAATTACGATGATGCAGATAACTTGGCTCTTTGTTTCCACTTCTTCCTCCCAGAAATGTTTGGAACCGTAATCTGGCTCAGCGTAAGTTAAGGCCGAAAGAAAGTTTCATGAGAAAGTAGCCAATAAAAATTTCAATGTTATCATGACCCGGATGACCTTTGTTGTGGGCTACAAGCTTCCCACAACTTCAATGCAGCAAAAAGCCTCATCTGAACCACCAGACTCAAAACGAAGTGATACTGTGTTGGCTGATTGGACTTTGGCGTGTTTTACTGGCGTTCAGTGTTCTCCTCGAGTCCCTCATTAGAGCATAAATACATTTCTGATATGAAATATTTATGTTTATTTAATTGCAATATCGATAGAAGTGAAACTAATCGTGTATATATCAATGGGAAAAAATGGCCCATTCTGCTGACAGTCCTCCAAACATGTACAAGACTGCCCATGACTTTTGACATTGACGCTATTGATTGGAAAAGTCAATGACCAGAAAAAAAAAAAACTCAACAAAAGAGAGGTTGTGTCCAAACAAAAAAGGAAAAAGTGGAAGACGGAATTTCGGGCCTTTTGATACAGAAAAAAGTTTTCTCGCCTAGCACTGAAACAGCGTCTCCCTCACGTGGCGGAAAGCAGAACTGAGCTAATAGTTCGGCAAATGGCCGAAAGGTGTCAGCATTGACAAAAAGCGCAACGAGAAGTTTTTGATTTTTCTTTTTCACCGACTGAAATAAAGGTCTTTTTTCCTGAAGCTCTGAAAAAGATGTTAAGTGCAGGATGATGCATCTAATTAATGCGTTTTCCGAGTCACAGAGGTTTGATACGTGAGACAAGAGAGAGATGAGGCTTTGTCAATGGGAATGAAGATTGAAAGTGGCGCATGAAGAAGTGAGACAGACATGTGTCAGAAGGAATCAGCTGCACGGCGCACAAACGCGTGATGTCACTGTTAAGCTCACCCGCCCAGCTTCCTGTCTTCATTGCCGTACAAAGATGCCACCCACCCGTGGTGTGTCGCGAACGAAAAACAGCACTGCGGTCATTTGCAGTGGCGGGACGTAGAACAAGAATGCTGAGGAATCAGCAAGAAGGCAACGAAGAGAACTCAGCTCCACAATGAGTTTTCACCCCCGGCTGCCCCACACCCTCGCTGAGCACTTTGTGTGGATGCGTTTTGCAGCACAGTGTGAATGTCGCACTCAATTAACAGCTAATTGGTGATTAATATCAATGATACGATGTGAGTAAGAGTGATTAACACTTCTGTGCGAGGAACCTCACACAGCGATGTGGACCTGTTTCGCCTCTGTCTCATCCTGGATCAATGGTTGTTCCTCTCTGTATCATCAAGTCCGTATTTGAAATGAATGATTCAATGCAATCAGAAGTGAGGTGTCTTTTTCAGCTCCTGTTGAGACGTTAACTGGGACAAAACATCAAGAAGTCCACCAAAACGCAATTTCTTTAGTTTTTCTGTCAGTTCAGACAGATGCGTTCAATGGGTTGTCAGGAATAAAATGATATAATGCAAGCCCAGAAAATCCTCTGCATTCCCTCCAAAAGAAAGCAAATGATCGTATTCTCAGTGCACAGAAAACACCCTATGTTTTCACTGTGTGAAGTGCCTCATGCTTCTCGGGAAATATTTTACGGGTGTTTTCCTTGGAAGACTTATTTCCGTGACATGAAACAAATCAAATTTGTGGTGGGAGATGGAAACAAATCTAGCAGAAGGGATCAAATAGGGCTCAGGAAAACAATAGCTCAGAATTAGGAGGAAGAGAAACAAATCTTTTTTGTGGTCCATGTGACACATCAAGGGGGGAGCTCCGATGCAGATTTACGCTATTTGCAAATAAGCTAAGCGTGTGCATTAAAGGAAATTGGGTGGAGCTTTATGTCTCAGACCTGACGCTTTGTTCTCTTTCGCAACTCTTTATTCCTCCTCTAAACGGTAATGGAGAAAACATGTTTGAAGTGGAAAGTCCCTTTCTTTCTCTTATGTTTGAATCCGAAGTCTTCTTTCCTTTGCTCAAGTTTGACTTTCAATTTGTATCTGAACGTTCGGCGTGCAGAACTCTTGAATGCCTACTGTGTGTTTTCAAAGGCTACTTGAGTAAGCCAAGACGGGAGCAGTTGCCGCTGGCGCTGACTTCCAGGCAAACCTAGTCGTTTTCATTTCTATTCTACGGCCGTAATAGAGAGCTTTGATACCCATTTGATGACAAATAGTCCAGCACAGTATACCTGATTGTGTAGGTATCCTACAAAGTAATGCTTCTCACTTTGAACCTTTTGCTGCGAGGAAGAAAACTCACAAGTCTCTGGAGGTGGTCAAGTCACTTACACGGCTTTCACATTCTCTCAAATGTTGTGAACATTTTTCACCAGGAGGCACATGTCGTGTTTCCAAGATTCGCAAGTTTCATCTTTGCTAACCTAAAGATAGTTAAATCATCAGTTGGAACTTCTCTTGTCTGAAATAGAAAGTCACAATTTTCTTCTCAAAACTTTCAATCTGACTTGCTGTTTGGGGAGTATTCCCTGTCCACAGCTGTTCCGAAGAGTCCTTTTCAAAGTGACAAACTTTTGCACACAGACAATTGCCTGCATAAAGCAACTCACGAAAGACCAGAAAATGTGTTACAATAATATTTACTGTCATTTACGGCAGAAGGGCTGAGTAATGGTTGTCTTTCTGTTACGTTTAACACCAAGCAAATTGAGACACAGCGCGGTGGAGATATGTTCTGCGACCTCCATCACCGCAGCACAACTTCATTACGGGGGCAGCAATCACTGAGGCTCTGCACAGTCCTCGTGCGATCCACATCAGGATTCATTTCCCTCGCAAAAGTTTTCAACAACAAAACATAAAGCTTTTTTTTCTTTAACTGTCCACACTGTTTGTACATCTATATATACATCTCTCTCACTTGGATCTCACCCTCTTTGCTTTGTTGAGGTGCTGCACCGTGACGATCCTGAAACTAAACCAGGCGTTTTCGTTTGTTTCCCCGGAATCAAGAAGTCGCCTGTGTAGCCCCACGACACGAGATCAAGTCTCGTGCTCTAATCAACCAAGTCATTTACGGATTATGCGCCAAATTTGCAGCATTTTTGCCGCAATGTTCAGACGCGTGCGATACCGTCGGTGCAGTTATTAAGCCTTATGGAGTGCGTTACATACAGTCCATACCCCGCAGGCCTGGCTGGTAAACCCTTAATGCTACCTTTGATACCCTAATTAATTAATCAGAAATCAGTAGACATTCCCCTTGGGATACATTTCCAGATGTAAACTGTTTTATTTAGAGGATTGGACTTTTTTTGCTCCTTCGTTGCCATTTCATTTCATTAATTTGTTAATATATACTTCTGTCTGGTCTCAGCACTTTTGACTGGTTCTCCTTTTCTGCTCAAACTCGTGTTAACCAAAAAAAATCTGTCTGTCCTCCATCCTCAATGTTTTCTTTATTATTTAGTTTTCATAATTAAACTATTTTATTCCTGAAGTATTGTCAGTTTGTAAAAGGTAAGTAAGGGTTGCACTATGAAGGTTGTTGAGTCGATAAGATCGGTAGGGCAATTCATCATCTATTCTATACTATCATTTGCACTGTTTCCATACACTGGTCCAAATTAGCATTCTTTTAGGATGCTTCAGTGCATGAACATAAAGTGCAGAGAAATAAAAGATAATGTATTGGGTTTTGTGGGAGAACAAAATGAGGGTGGAAGTATTCTGATTTCGGGTGACTGGCAAAAATAGGGGTCAATCTGAAATCGGGGGTTTCAACCTCACGAGCACGTATTGTTATCTGTGCAGTCCAATACATGATGGCTGTTGTCTCCTTTGTAATGTTCCAGGCTGCCAACTTGGATTTTGAAATTTGAATCTGCACAAGCGAATGCGTTACTTGATGTGTGTGAGAACACGAGTTTGTGCTTCGTTTCGGCAAAAGCTCTGCAAACTGGAAAATCGTTGTTGCCTGTAGTTCTTGTGATCGGCAAACAGAACATGAAAAGTTTGCTGCTGGTTGGTTTCCCTGCGGAAGCCAAAATGACAAAGAATGGTTCCTGTCTTCCAATGCAGTTTGAATTTACTTGTGTGTGCGTGAATTCAAACCGAAGTTTGACGGGATAATTAGAGGTTCCACGTGCAAAACAAATCTCAGGTTCCCGACGAATCAGACCTCGTCCCCCCAGCACGCTAACCACCAACATCAGAGGGAAACGTTTCAAAGATGGACGCATGCTGGTCAGATATCAAATCTTTTTCTTCCTGTTTTGGGATCTCTTTTCCCATTGTTTGGAGCCATCATGAGAACAAGCTTCACATAAACTGGTGGGACAAGCAATCCAAAAAAAAAAAATGTTTTGTGTTTTTGTCAGAACCGTAGAAAAACAAAGATGAACAGACGTTGAAAAAAAGGAAAAGGAGTATTTCGAGGTCTGTACGTCTCTACTGTGTCTTCTGGAGAACCCAATGATTGATGTTTGTAGTCTTATTATATAATCATGCTTTTGTTCCCAGCAAAATGAGAAAGCATCTTCAATCGAGTCATTTGCAGCAATTTTCTGGAGCAATTGGGTTGGTGTATGGATTGGCAGTGGCGTATTCCTCCCACGAGAGCCATGGTCTAGTGTCACAAAGAAATAAACCTTCCTCTTGGACTGGGTCCCTTGCCTTTTGGGGGGTAAAACAGCAGAATTTGTTTTGCAAACGTAAGCTCAAGAAAAAGACACAAGTGAGTAGGAGCTAAGTACGGGAAAGAAAAATGGTAAAAGAAAAGAAATTTCTGAAACAGAAGCAGCAAAGGCAAACCAACGTGGGTGCCACTGGAAGTAATGTTTCCATAAGAGTCGCGGAATGTAGATTTACTGTGGATTACAGTGTCGGGATAAAAATCAGCTTTTTATCTTGAGTCCCTAGTGATTTGTTAGTCGGGGAGGAAATCCCGCCAATACGAGGGCACGGGCGCAGAAGATGAGGTCCCAACGCTTCCCAGTCCCGACCAGGAAATTGAGCTTTTATTTCAGAGAAATTGCCTCGTTTCAGAGGCGCACAAGTTGCGCGCAATTAGAATAGAGCTTTTTCTTCTTGCCTCCTCTGTGCAGCGCCTTTGCGGATCCAGATTTAGCTGTTTATTCACGCACAATAATTTCCATTTCTTCGTGCTTTGTTTTTCTTCGAATCCCAAGAAAAAAGGCAGATTGTGAACTGGACAGTGGCATCTGAATCCATCTCTTTCTTCGTGCTTTTCCCAGTCTGTCGACGGATGGCAAAGCCTTTTCCGTAGTACGCGTTTCTCCACTGGGAAATGGACCTAATCTGATCTCATTTACCGCGCACAATCTCCTAAAGGGGAGTGCAGAGGAAAAGCTGCCTTTCTCCTTCCTCTGAAGTTTAAGTGAGCAAAAAAAAATCACCTCAGTGCAAGCGAATCAAAAATTAAGAAAATTCAATAACTTCCTGCTGTCATCAAGCGCAGACAAGAATTATTTTGCAGTTGCAGTCATCTCCAATCGGAGAAATAGTGGGACATTGAACATTTCGATACAACTTGTTGCGACAATGAGAAAAATGGTCCAGGTTTAGCGCAATCTTTTTCAGGCCACCTTGTTTTTTCGCAGAAGAGTTACTTTTTTGTCTCTTGGATACGTTTTTGCTGTTCTTCTTGGAAGTTTGAATTTGTGGATTTCGTAAAACAACCCTGATGAGTTTCATGAGAAGCCATTTATTCAGTGTAAACACAGTGAGGAATTTCTAGGTTGGACCATCCAGGAAGCTGGACTCAATGATTGCTGCTGCAGCAGCATTGTGACAGACAGCGACATTCTGTTTTACTGGGCCATGGGAGACAGAGCCATCAGAAAATAAAATATCATCGAATATGAGATGTAGCCCGAGGGAGCGATTTGCAAGCAGAGAAGCTGGATGAAGCAGCCGGGAAAGGGGGCCGGGATCGGACAGGGGGACGCAAGGGGAGGGCAGGGGAGGGAGCAAGGGCAGCATGGCAATATGAAGCCCTGGTCACCTGTGATCACCTAACACACCGCACAGACACCCTGGATGTACACCAGCTTTTGTCTTAAAATTCAAGAGGTTATCCAGGTAACCACACGCAGTCGCAGACTGCAACAAATGGTGCGAGAAGACTTCAAACTGGATTCAAGGACCATCACCGATGTCTCTTTGCTGTCGTCGGACACAACCAAATTTGGTTTGAAAATAATTGTGGGTGTATCTGACAGATTGCTGAGAGAGATAGTTCTGTAATTTTGTCAGCAGTTAGGCGAAAACAGAAACACGCTACGGATTCTGGGAGGTCCCTCGTCATTCTGGGCAGAAAACGCCAACTTCAGTTCTTTTTTAAGATGAGCGTGGACAACACCAATTTAACCTTGTCGACTGAGGCTGTGGCAAGAAGGGCATTTTCAACACCTCCATAGCTCTGTCTTTCCATTCGGTCATTTCAGAATGACCATTTCTTCTGACTGGTGCAGATCGTTTAACTGCAGATGGGTAAACAGGACAACCAAGTGAAATTTGAAGTCTCTTTTGTTGATGCTAACATCTTGTCCAGTTCAAT
>JAAUYG010143013.1_pt1 | contig 16840 bp, 7 predicted proteins | sample 7278091 | NCBI WGS metagenome assembly JAAUYG01 (sample SAMN14350201, study PRJNA611818) | marine sediment metagenome | isolation source: surface marine sediment (0.6m) | place: French Polynesia: Moorea | collected 2018-08 | reverse complement strand
GTAGTAGTAGTAGTAGTAGTAGTAGTAGTAGTAGTAGTAGTAGTAGGAGGAGGAGGAGGAGGAGTAGTAGGAGTAGTAGCAGTAGTAGTAGTAGTACATGTAGTAGTAGTAGTAGTAGTAGTAGTAGTAGTAGTAGTAGTAGTAGTAGAGTAGTAGTAGTAGTAGTAGTAGTAGTAGTAGTAGTAGTAGCAGTAGTAGGAGCAGCAGCAGCAGTAGCATTAGTATTAGAATATTTTCAAATTTGAAAAAGTCATTTTGTTCATGGTGCACGGTTTGAGCCAACAGCTCTGCTTGTATTCACTGCGTAAGAATTTGATATTCCTTTGGATATTTGGAAAATAAAGTTACCCAACAAGACTATAGTTTTCATTTAACGATTAGGGTTGTAACCTTATAAAAATTGGAAACCTCTGAAAGACGTTGAGCTTACCCGCCTGGATGGCCGTACTGCTGCCCCCGCAGCACGTCTTTGCCACCAACTTCGACGACCGAGCCATCACTGAAATTTTATCATAATCATCATTAAGTTTAGTCTCAGTCTATCCTTCAACAAGGCTCATGAAATCGCCTAATATGCGCCCTATAACAACCTTACTCTTGGGTATTAAAGTGGTCAGTGCATTTTCAATTCTGTATGCCACGAGGATACCTGATATCTCCAACAGGAAATAAGTGGCTTGGGAGCAGATGGAGTACTCACTATCTGTTCTCAAGAAGCTCACTAGCTGACTCAAGCCGCCATGAGTTGCCTAATACCGTCCCCCCTTGACTCAGAAAAAATAAAATATTCTACATAACTCTCGAATATTTCTTGGTTTAGGCGCTGCAAAATGAACCAATTAAAAGGTATTAATTCTGTATTTGGATAGTTAACATGTTGAACACCAGAGAAAATGCGGATGTGGTTGTCGAAAATTAGCTAGACCGGCTCTTTAGAAGCCATCACGCAAGACTGAGGAGTTTCCTGGACCCTATCATGGTTGGTCAGCGTCGATGACACCCAAGGTGGATGGCAACTCGTGGTCCTGTTGCTCTGATTCTTCCTGGTGTATATTAACGTAATATATAAAGAAGTAAATTTGTAAAACCAAAGTGTTTACAATTATTCAATACCTCTAAATATGTAATCCCAGTCCACCTTTCAAATATTGGGGAAAATATTTTATACACACCTTGCACTGATTGGTGGCCAGTTTTGCGCATTATGAGTTAACTTGTGCTCAGTGCGTATATTGTAACTACCAGAATGGCTTTTGTACCACATTCTAATTTATATATTTAGCATCCAAGTCAAGCGTGTAGTCCTTTTCCCGTCGTACGAAGCATGAGAAGCTAAACTATTAGTTATCCAAGTGTATCTCCAAACCATAATTGTTCACATAATCTAGGTTAAAGTCCTGGCTGATGTGAGTTTAAAAATGACTGTCTCTATAGATGGATGACACTTTGCTGACATCGCTGTGCTCAATGGACCTTGACTACTCTCTGAGTAAATAGCCATATGACCCACAACTGTTTGGAGCCAAATAAAGGTGTCGATACCCCCCGGTTATCTGCAAAGTTGGCGATATCTCCTGTGTGCCTTTCGGACTGGTCTCAAAATAGAGGTGTTCGATTGTATACATCCCAATTCTTGTTCCTTTAGTATGTACACGAAATGATGCCCTGTGCTCGGCGCGAAATCGGAAATCCTGCCTGGGGGGGGTAGGGCATTATTTCACTCTTGCCTTTGGACTACTTTAGATTACACGCTACCGTAAACTTAAATTTAATGTAATGGTAGCTGTAATTTGTAATAACTATGATATAAGGCTGCACTGCCTTATAAGAGTACTTTCCAATATTACCGATAATTATATGTAAAAGACTATTAGACTGTTATAAGACTCTTGCAATCGTACTCCTAAATTTTGATAATTATGGTATAAGAACGCTTTATCAAAATACTAAATAATAGAATTTGCATAGCGACGTAAGCTGTTTTGATATCCTCTTACTACAAAACATTCGAACTCACCTGAGAGTTACGGCTATGTGCCGTATGCTAAACGTGTCTGGATTGGGAACTCCGCCAGACAGGTTGGTCCCGTCTGGATCATGATGTGCTTTGTATCCTGACAAAAATAGAATAAAAAGGTTTTGTTTATTTTAACAGCCTCACAACCATACATCGATGCAAAAAAAGTCTTACGATGTATCTCACAATTCTTTTTGTTTATTTATTGATTTGTTTGTTTGTATGTTTGTTTATTTGTTTGTTTCTACGTACATTTGAACATATCATCGTGGGTTAATCATTGACGTATGATCGAGTGTAGCCTTCCTTATATGGAAAGCCGTATATGTAAGTCAATGTTTGGAGCGTCTGATCAGCTGTTGATGGTGAAACTGCCTGAGGTTGCAAACGTTTTATGCATGGGTGGTTTTATGGATGCGCCTTTGGTTTACTTCAATCTGTATTCATATTACAGTTAACCCTTTCAATAAGAGGTATTCTGTTGTTTAATGAAAATAGTTCTGACATTCGATTCATAACTTGGGTACTTCACACCAAATTGGGACAGAAAAATTCCTGTGTACAGTGTGCCAGAAAGTGTAAGAACAACAGTTATAACCAGATCACAGTGAAGCTGGGCATAGCCGACAATACCCTAAATGTTCCGATGGTGTGTCCTACAAGTAGGTGTCCCAAGCCAATCGGTAAATTACAAAACAGATTTTCGTCAGATAAGGTCTATCTCTATATCTCAAGCATTTGCTTCAACTACCCCCAAAGTCTAGCAAGAGGAGGCCTTGGACGGACAGATGGTACCTCAAAAATTTGAAAACCAGAGCAGCAAACTGGTAGACGTGATAGACGATCAGAATATTAGAGTCTAGATACATGAAAATATGAGAATGCACTGCACGGATATATTTATCTTAGTTTCCCTCGTATGGGTTCCACAATATCACAGAACATATACATACACCAGTTACTGGTATAATACACCATGCACTGACATAACTGTAGTGGACTAGGATTGGGCAATGTAGGTATCACCAGACACTTGCATTATAGCTGTGGTGGGGCTAGAGTTGAAAAGATAGGTACTGTCACAAAGCCCTAACATTAGAGATGTAGCGGGTTAGGATTGGAAAACATAGGTACTGTTACCAAGCACTAATATCATACCTGTAGCGGGCTAGGGTTGGAAAAGTTAGGTACTACTACTATCACCAAGCACTAATATCATAGCCGTAGTGGGACATGGTTTGGAAAGAGAGGTGTTGTCACCAAGAAGCGGAACAGTAGGTTATAGCCAATTACAGGGAAAAGGTTATTTTTACAGGTAGGTTAAGGTTAAGGAAAGAAAACACATTTCTGTGGGCACAAGTTTATTTCTTTGCATATACATTCCTTAATATCAATCAAAAATAAGCCCATATCTTCAATCCACATGTAAAAATGATTGTTCTATCAGGCAGCATTGCATATTCGTATTACAGCTCATTTTGTATTTTCTTTATGTGATCAAGCATAAAGTAAGCAATTCAATTTCATTACAACAAGTACGAGGTTTAATAAAAATGCATCTTATTCACAATACTAATAACACATCAAACAGATTCATTTTCCAAACACCAACCAAACTAACGATCACCATATATCTGACATATCGAAACTATATTTAAAAGAAACTATATAAAACTTTCCTTCAATTCTTCATCAACAATATCCAGCTCATGCTTCCCCCTCCCCCAAGCACTGACTATTATTTGATATGCGGAAACGTCTTATCTAGTAGCAATGGTGAAACTGTAAAATAACTGCAATCTTCGGATACTCTTGGTACCGCACAAACGCGCAGACATGATATGTGAATTTAATCCCACCCCCCTCCCCGGCACGGTAAATTTGAATTGAATAACTTCTAACACATCATATTATCAGTACACTACACCCCAAAGGGTGCTCTGGTCGTAAATTTGAAAGCCAAAAATAATTTATCGTTAAGTCATGTAAGTAAAGGGTAAGTCATACTAAATATTAGTAGCAATCAAATCTTCCCATGATACTTTTAAAATCAGCTTCCTTCTGTTACCTGATACAATTATGCATTTGTTTGTATGTTGTGCAGCTCAGGTGTTTATGTCGTGCTGACTTTGCAACAGTTAGTTGCAACTCCGATACGTATCTACATGTACTAACACAGATTTCAGCTTTTAATAAACACATACGTCGTCAGCCTGCGGAATGGATACAGGGTCTAAACATACGGGTATAACTGGGTCTCTTTTGTTTAATGATCGAGGCATTACTACTATTATTTTCTGTTGGATATTACAGCGCAAAGTGCCTTTGAAAAACTTGAAGTTGTAAACGTGTAGAGTATAGGTAAAAGCAACTCATACAGCAGCAACCCGAACATAGATATAATAATTTGATCACCTGTGTATTCTAAGGCAAACGCAAGTACTTGTACAATACAAGCAGTAGTAACACAGGCTACCTCAAAGCTACCGAGAACGCTCTTTCTGATCGACGCTCTTTGTTTCAGCCTGCTGCCACCATGAGCCTTAAGGGTGCCTCCTGAGTGCTTTAGCTGGTAAAACGTAACGTAATTTACTATTGCTGTGGTTGCGTGCAAAACGAACTCTGCTACAATCAGTACGGATATTACGTATGGGCGGATAGCGCCGGCTGGAAGTATCTGGCAAACATTAGTGCTGCGCATAGAGCGCATTGCATGTTCTCTGTGTAAAACCAATGGCAAAACAGTGAACACGATTAATGCCGTGACTAGAATTCCTAAAGCATAGAGAAGCAATTTTTCTGTTACCCTGTGATCTTTCAGAGGCGAGACTACCAAAACACACTGATCGCAAGTCGTTAATAAAACCACAAAAAGGCAGGTGTAATGACACCACACGTATATGACACCAACTGCCCTACAGTGAAACGTGTCCAGAAAAGATTCACGATAGAACAGAAAATAGGATTTGTAGTAGTTATGTACCGCGACCAAGTACAGTGGATACGCGGATACCCCAACTCCACACGCGTTGATTATGATCATGAAAATTTTTGATATCTTGTTTGCGTCACAAAAAGTCCAAAACATCGCCGACGCCAAATTCGTTATCTGCAAAGCAGATCCATATATCCACAGTATAGATTCCACGATCGTATTGTCAATAAGTGCACAGCATCGTCCGTCATAGTTTTCCACAAAATGGCATCTGGCTTTTCCCTCAATGTATGGGCAAACTGTTGCTGAATACACATGTATATTAGCTCCTACCGACAAAGATGGTACCACAGAAAGGAGGTCACTAGGTGTCGAATTGGTGATCAACAGCAAATTTACAAGCCTTTCTTTTAACGGATTAAAGCTACCAGCACCCAGCCTCACTAGTGGATTATATGATAAATCCAAAGTAACTAGGTTAAGCAAGCCAGAAAAGGTGTTTACCCTAATTTGTGTCAAATGTAAATGACTTAAATTCAAAAGCAGTAGGTCGCGTAAATCATAAAAGGAGAAAGGATCAACAGTTTGGATAGGATTCCTATGGAGTTCGAAGTACCTTACCCTACCCAGGCCTCTAAGCATTGAACGTCTTACTACTTGAATTGAGTTACTCTGTAATTTCAAAAACCTTATCTGCGGCAGAGGGCAAAACCGTGGAAAAGACAGTGAACGGATTGCGTTGTTGGACAGATCTAGAGACACAAGCTCTTGCAAACAGAAACTGCATTTGATATCAATCAGGGATGATTGGAAATGAAGTTTTCGGATGCTTACCCAGAGTTCATTAATAACTGAACAATTAACAACCGAGCACGATACGGAATCTCCCAAACACTGACATGAAGCTGGGCATGGGCGTACTTCTAGAAGTGCCTCGTCATCATTTGATAGGCTACAATCTGTCTCTTTGTCTCCTACGTTGTTTGGGTGGACACAGACGTTATCATGTCTGCAGCGCAATAACCCGAGACAGTCTAAAGGCCAGCAGTTGTTTTCATCTTCACCGTGTGGACAGTCAAGGCTGCCATCACATAGGTAATGATAAGGTACACAATAACTGAGAGGGCATTTGAACATACCAGGGCATTCATGATTTGAACAATTACTGAGATGAGCTCCATTTCTGCAATATCTGATCTGCGATGTCTCGCTGTCAATTTCATATACACAAATTTTATTTCGTGGATAACATACCCCAGGTATGCCTTTAATACAGTGCCCATGTGTCGATAAACAGCCTAGCGCAAATGGTAAGTTTAATCTCTGGCCTGACCAAAACAGCTTCATGCTGATCTCGTCCTCACCGCTGCCACCTGGACAGTCCGGTATGAGATCATTAACCTGGTTTGATGATATCAGTGTGTTGTCATTACAAGTAAATGTCTCAGCGTCTAGAGACATTACAGTTTGCTCCGACTCAGGATCAGAACAGTCCAATTCATCCATCTGATCCGGACAGTCCGCAGTTCCATCACAAAGTATGGAAGCCGGAACGCACCCTCCACTTACCTTGCACTGATAGTAGAGGACATGGCAGGAACAGTTGGACGGATGGCAATGAGTGAAACAGTTTGTAATACCATGTGCAGGCAAGACGGCCCTATGAAATGTGCAAACACGATTACAGTCTATTTCGTCAGAATCATCAGGGCAGTCTGTCTTTCCATCACACAGATAGTGCTGCAGCACACAGCTTCCGTCACCGCAAGGGAAATGAGAATGCAAGCATAAATATCTGGCTGGAACTAACTTTGTTGCGCAAATGGTTGCGTCCAGAGCAGCCTCCTGATGTTCCTGCTGAATCACCATGGCAGTCAAATTGACACTTTGAACGATATGCGTCACCAGACAGTGGGTTGAATCCCCAGCATAGAACTGTTGCTCACTTAGCCACTCAAAATAATATAACAAGAGAGTTCTGCTTACGTTCAGAGGTTCAGACAAACTGAATTTGCCATTACAAATAGACCGAGCTTCCTCGCATGAGATATTTTTATTAGGGTGGTAAATGGTTTCGTGACAGTGGGGCCCAATTTTTACCCATTCTTTTGGACACTCAAAAAATGCTCGGTCAATATGGTGGGTTGCGTTCTGTTGTGTTGTCTTGTGTGCCGATTGGCAGATGGTAAGAGTCTCCCTGAAAGAGACGTTGCAAGGCAGTGTTACCCATTTAAGCTCCAGGCTGGAGTAGATAGCAAAGGCAGCGCATCTTGGACTTTCGTAACGTGGATGATGGGTGGAAAGCAAGCCCTGGAGGAATGGTTCAAGGTAGTAGATGGACTCGTTCCAGTCTTTAGCGAAATCCAGTAATGCAACTTGTGGGATGTTCCAGTTCTGAAAACCTAGTGGTAATCCTTCTTCCCAGGTGTATTTCCTTAAATTACCTGTCTAGAGATATGAACAAAAAGAAGGATAGCGTAGGGAAAATAGTTACACGATGGTCCGATGATTTTGTGAAACGTTTTCATGGCAATCCGTATTACTAAATAAATGTATATAAATTGATACACAAAAACTTTTAAATCTATATGTTATTGTTTTACTCATATGCCAATTTAAATTACTGTCTAGTGATTAATTTATAAGATCAACAAACCTGGTTGTGTAGTAGGTTAAGGAATCCAAGTGAACAGTATTTAACAAGATTAACCATAGTAGGCTCTGCAGCAAATAGAGATGTAATCAATTCCCACTCGAAATTTGTAGGTGTCGAAAGAAGTGTCATATTCTTAGACTGGCAGAAATGATACCCGTCAAGCCACGAGGAGGATAGTGTCTCATAAAAGTAGTAGCAGACACCAGTTGGTTCAAAGCAATATGAATATCTATCGCTCCAACTGAACACAAGTTGTTGTAGGGTATAATTTGCTGACTTTGCTGCATTCCAGTTTGGTGAATGCGTAGAGGACGAATACCACTCACCAAACCTAAATTTAATATCTGCCCTGCGGTGGTCTGTGCCGTTACATTCCCAATCAAGAACTCCAAGACGAATATAATCGGTGTGTATTGCATTTACGGACCAGGGTCGACCAAAGACTCGCATATTTTCAGAGACGTTTTCGTGTTTTTGAGATGTTCCTGAGATATTACACTTGTGTACGGAATTGAAAACCCAGAAGTATTGACTGTTTTTTATCTGACGCCTTGCATAATTGCGGGCGCGCTGGGGGGAAAGAGTCCAGTGTCGTCTCGGCAGAAACGTGTCGAGTATGCTGTGTTCTTGTATTAAGAGATAATCCAGCGCCAGGAGGTGTCTCCTGTATAAATATATATCCAGATACAGAACACAACAGAGTGGTGTCAGGTACGGTTTTTGAAAGATAAAAGATAAGGTTGCCTTTGGGTAAATATTTTGATCTACTTGAAGCTGCCCGCATACGTAACTGGGAAATGCTGCGCTGTATTCATTTGCATAGAACTCATTTTCAAAAACTCGAACATGTGATTGTAGTTCTTCGGGTTGGAGACACGAATGCTCGGGTCTAGGGATATCGTCCATAATAACAACCGGATTTATTCCAAAGACCAAACATTGGATTGAGAATGTTACTCTATATGACCAGCGGCCTGGCTGCAGTGACACGGCAAATGATTTGTTCAAAACGAAGTGGTTACCGTCGGGGAGATCTATATCTCTACCCAGAATATAGCAATGCAGTTCACCCTTGGACTTTCCCTCTTCCTCAAGTACGTCAATTAGCTTCAGATACGCAGGACGACCCATAATTATATTGTTATTCATCGACCACGTGACAGTGTGATTTACCAAATTTCTGCCCTCATTTGGCGCAAAAACTTTCAGGTTCAACTCGTCGTTCTGATGCAGGTATTCATCATCTGTAACTATGTGAACCATCTGAAGACACCCACCGGTATGCCGTACATTGCTCATGTTAGGGTGAACATTTATTAATCCTCTTTGTGAAACTTCAGCATATTTCAGCGTATTTCTAAAGAGAGCATTGACGATTCCCGCGCATGGAGAAACAGCAGCATATCCACTTAATCGTACGGAAAACTTCTGACCGTATGATTTTAAAATGAATAGTAAGGGTCGATTATTGAAATGCAGCCCATTTGTTCCATCAACACGTTTTACTGCGTTATACCATGAGTCGGCTACCCATCTGGTGCATATCTTTGCAACAAGTGTCAGTGGTTCCAGCTCATAGATGAACAATCCACCATAGTAACAAGGCACGTGTGTGGCTCCTTGTAGCCACACACTGAAGTTAGATATGGCTATAAATCCTGACTCTGGATGCGATAAAGATATAAGCAGGCGCTGCTGAGCATTTCCTTTGCCCGATGCCATACTGAATCTGTCCCAGTTCATGGAAGAAATGTTGCTCACGGCCGTTTTACAGTAAGGACATGGGCAAGACAGAGTGATGTAACTTATATTGCCAACCACATCTGAATCAGAATTAATACTTAAAGCAAGCTTCACTGTTAAATCACCTATGCTTGATCTGTACGGTAGCGATGGTAACGCTGTTGGACACTTTATAGGGTCTCCCATAATATATTCCTGAAGTTGCCAGATAGGTTCGTGGTAGGCAAACGGATAATCATAAATCTCAATAGTAGAGCGTTTGGTGAAAGAAGCATTGCTTTCTGAACAAAGAAACCCGGTCAAGGTAAATTCTGGAATATAGAATACACTGCCCGTGATAGACCAGATATTTTGTAACAAATCACCTGTCATAAACCTGTAGTGCACATTGGAACTGTCAATATGTGTTGAGAAATATTTATATGATGTGAAGATTTTTCCGTCATCGAATGCCTGTGTCTTGATGATAAATCTCTGGTGGATTATTTCGTCCTTAAAATATTTCAGCTTTGACGTCCAATAGGACTCTGCATACTGCCTGGCGTAATTAAAGGCAATTGGTTCATACGAGAGGCAGAAAGAGGCACTTTCTTCGTATGGAATACTGTTTCTCCACATGACCGCCACAGTCGAAGCAGTTGACACTACATGCTGCACAGTGGTGTACGCACAGAACCGGGATCGCAGAAATATTCGGTTTGACGCGTACGAATGAAGTTCCCACAGCTCGAGGCTTGGAACATACTTACATCTGGCGGAGTGCGCTAGAGGATATTTCCGTGATACAACCCGCCATATTGTAAAGTTAAATTCGAGATACGATGGAAGCATGAGTTTCCAGCGAGCGCTTTCTGTGCCATCAGAGGAAAAGGAAATAGCTCCACATGGCGGCATTCTGGATCTGGATACCCAGTGTGACTTATTACATGAAGGTCTTTGGCATTTCTCCCTTATCATGTGTGATTGCAGCCATATCCTCGTAGAACTATAAGCCAAAGGGGAACATATTCGGCCACAGTTGGATCTGACCGATGGCTTATATAGACCGCATATTATACCTCGGATGATAAGATATCTAGTGAACTGACTAACCATATTTGCCTGATGCCACTTTGGTGGATGCGATTGGTCCTGCATTACCTTATACTCGTGCCACCAGGGCACCGAACTGACTTTTTCTTTCTTTTTAAAATTGATGTAGTCATCAAAGTTACATAACGAATGCGGTGCCTGACCTGAATAGAAAGTTATGAACTGCAGCATGCAAAACAAGAGTAAAACTGAAGGCTTTACTAAAGCCATTTCCATAACCAACTGAAAGTATTTCGCTGTGTGTCTTTGCCAGTGGGGCAATATTTCCTGCAGGGCACCTGTTGTTTGAACGTTAATGCAGAAAGCAACCTTAAATATGAATACAGACGGACAGAAAATACACATCTGAAATGATTAGATTTGTAACAGTAACCACGCTACAGCCATCGTGTTCCAGCCAGTAGGCTTTATTAGGTTAAGAGAGAGACTGGAACAAGACGATGAAAGCAATCATTAGACACTTACCCGAGGGAATGTGCCTGTGGAGTAATATCAGATGTCTTTAATCAGATTTCCAATTTCAGGGTTGGACGCGATGCAATGAATCTGGCTGGCAGACTAAAGGGTGACTATGACAAATGTCAGAAATAGAAGAGTGAAAGACAATCCATCCAGCATGTATGTATGTGGCGTTTCATCTCCAGTGTGGGAATTTGGCAGTGGAAAGACCCATCCCTTTCAAGTTTTTTTTTTCAATTCCAAGGCTTCAATGCTCACACGTTTATAAGACTGGTTACACAAAACAGTTCGAGACGGCTCGTGTAAGACTCCGAGAAAGGTGTTTTAATAGCAGCAATACCATTAGACGGACAAAGCATTTGTCGGTGAACTGACAATAGACTCTTACAGAGCTCAGATCTTGCGTCTACTAGTATGCCCCGTACTTGCTCATGGCATACCGGTAACATACCATATACATTACAGCTAAGTAGCTGCTCTATCCACTGCACTAATTTGTAGATAACATTCTTATAGACATGGCCGGTATATAATTGCTAGCAATTAATTTAGTGCGTTTTATGAGCTAAAAAGAGGGACATGGGATTTCAAAATCAAGCCGAATCCCACATGACCGCCCCTGCGTAGCACAGTGGTTAGAGTGTCCCCTCGGGGTGCGGGAGCCCGGGGTTCGATCTCCGACCGCGTCACACCAAAGATGTAAAAACTTGGGAGGTTTGCGCTTCTCAGCTTGGCGCTTGGCATTACATGTAATGAGTTAGGTAACCGACTGGGCGGCTCGGAGTCAGTATAAATGGTCTGAGTGATTCCTTTCTGCTCATCTGTGGCGGAATTGAATTGGTGGTTTGGCACCCAACAACTGTCGGGCGTAGATCGTTCGGCCCAAACAAGACAGGTCCACATTCACTCACACGCATACACCTGCATACACCACCGAATCCAACTTACAGTCGGTGATATGACCATCAGTAGTTGAAAGCCGATTATAAGCCTGATTCAGTCACCCCCCCCCCCCCGACACCTACATGCACGTTACAGTTCACATATCTGAGCTGGAGCTTATCAGTAGGGGTCACTAATCAATCGAGTCAACGCGAGTCAATAAAGACACAAACATTAATGGTTCTTTGGGCGCCATTTTATCAGAGCGAACAGCAATGGTCTACAAGGCAATTAGCATGGTACAGAAGAACCGTGCAAGATACAACTCGACGATACTGCAAGCACTTAAATATATTTAAATATTTTTAAACCTGGTTTCACCATAAAGTATTAAGAAACCGTTATATAACCCATCTACATGCTATTGTGATCTTTGTCAATCTGTGTTTACGATATCTGCTATTTTATTGGCCCGGATAATACCCAGATAATTGCAAATGGAAAACAAAGATGAAGATTAAGAATCCAACAAACTTGAGCATCATTGCAATATGATACCATGACATAGTACCTAACAAGAGTTAAAAGTAAACCCGTACGCCTTAACGTGGTTACCATTCCAACACACTATTATGCAAATCGTCGAAACCATGGATTGTCGTAGCTTCTTAGCAATGTTCCCGCCCTCTATGATTGAACAATTGATCAATCATAATGATCAATATTTTCTTAGCACGTCCAATGTCTTGGACAACAACGTATACGCCGTTTCAAAAATACGATTACGATACTCGGCGTTGAAGGCCGAACACCAAACACAAAACGCCTTAAATGTAGAAGAGAATGCGCTGAACATGCTGAAGAGAATACGCTGAAGAGGGATAAATCATTAATGATCATTTGGCTGTCAACTAACGTTACTGTTACATTATATGATTTGGCACTGTCTGGGTTGACTAAAGGTCTAAACGGGTCCCAACCACTTTCATCTCTGCGCTGTTGCATGTCAAGATAAAGACTTTACATCTTCCACTGGTTAGGTACAACACATTGCATATACATGTACCACATATGTTGAATTTGTATTACCTTACATACCTGGTCCTTAAATAAATAGTCAAATAACAAACTCCGTCATGTGTTATACAAGTCTGCATAATAATAAATTATAAACCACCTACACTACATTACAAAAGAAGGATATACCGTACATCATGGATATCTGGATATTAATTCGGCACGTACCCAGCTCACGCATTGCAAGACGACGCCTTGTCTGGCAGTGCTCCGAGATGAAGTGTTCGTACGCCATGCTTGCCATGCTTTAATTTACAAACTTGTAACTTGTTTGAGAGATCTTGCACGATATAAGCGACTGCAACAAGTTTCCTTTCCTTCTGTGCACCTTGCATCTTTACGAGCAAGAATTAGAGAGATGGGGATCTAATTAGCATATACCAAAGATCAAGAAGCTAAATAAACAAGGAGGTCAGTAGTAAAAACATTTGGCTAACAATATACATGAGCTGGAATAAATCAACTGCTCTAGTTCACTTTTCTGAGTTATATTATTTATTTCGCAAACACCCAGGGAGTACAGTGCAAATAGAGAATTAGATCACAACGATCAGGATGTAGGTTGTAACTGGTATTCAATGTTTTATATTTATCTAATGTTATTTATTGGTCGACCGAAGCTGGGTGTAGATGGAAATAATCGGAACTGTACTTATCTTAACATAGTTACGATACCTATAGCAAACAACTTATTTGCCGAGGTTTTATGTGATGACCATAATCAAACCCCGCCTCAGCTTTGTTGGGTGAGGTTTATTGTGATCTCATGTGTCAGTATGTGTGTGTCTGTACAGGAAAAAGCATGTCCAAAATTAGTATACCATTCAATTTTATTGATGGCGGGACCTTTCACTCTAAAACAAGGAACAAGAAAGAAATTCGTCGATTTTCAAACACATCGCTTACGATTCAGGGTGAATGTGGGAGATCCAAAATTTTGACCCAATGAAAAGAGATGCGCAGGAAAGTTTCAAGCTGTTTTCACAGTTAAGCTGAGAGACAGAGACATATAGTTAATAATATTAAGCACTAATGAATTGGATTTCGTCTGCATCTTTATATTTGACTTTTAGTGAAATCCAAAGGATAAGTTCAAGATCACACACTGTTGATGCATCACATAAAGCAGAAGAGTTGAGCCATACATCAGTATCAAAAAGACAAAATAAACGGGTCTTCTAACTGCAGTATGACTGAGTTCATTCAATTTTAAGGGCTAGGTATCATAAATGACAGGAATTAGGTAATATGTACTGTGCTACACACTATTAGGAAGTCATGTGTTTTTTTCTTTTCTTGTAAATTTGTTGGGGAGTTGATGTGAAGCATTTGAGCGACCACATTGATGGCAACAGCCGGTTGACAGTCATATTGAGCGGGTTAGATAAGGGTGACGCAGTGGTAGTACAGTAACTGCTTATGATTTACGAAAATTTTGCGAATATAGTCATGATAGTACGACAGGGAGTCCCCACAGAAGAATTTTGTGTTGGACCCCAGTAAAGTGTGCTGCGCCTGGGGAACATATACATGTAAGAAACATGGCTCTGTGCCTTAGTTGGTTACGCCCGTGGGAACATTCTAGAGATAATTCGTCCAATTGATAGGGTGTACTCAATTGGATATTGCTGGGTTCTATCCTACTGATTGCTAATAGATGGCTAAAACCTCTCCTAGCGACTATGGTAGCAGAGTTTTACGGAATTTAAGGCACACACCGCACTTCTACGTCGACACGGCTCCTCCATCGCACACACAAAACCACCCACACCCACCCATCGTTATCTAGAATAATATAGATAGGTAATAGCACGTACCCAACTCCCTTATTATAGAGCGTCCTCTCCCCTGGCACTGCTGAGACATGAAACGGTCGTATTCCATGATGGTTGCAGGTTAAGACTTGTTCGTTCGGGTATCCCGAGTATTGTTTCCGTGGAGAAACACGTCGCGAGTGGCTTCAGAATTAAGCACCGTGTCAGCAAACACGTGTGGCTGCAAAGTTAGAGACTTATCAATGCAAGCTAACATTCGGATGAGTCCCAAGGGTCAAGAAGGAACTTCGCTATACACTTTGCATAACAAACATGAAGATCGGATAAGTAACCCTCACTGCGAAATAATTACAGTTCTGGTGTCGCTTTCACGTTTTTGTTTTGCCTCCGGTCCAGACAACCACTGCCTATGAAGGTTGTTTAGGGGTCTAACTGGGTTGTTATTTATATACATGTACAGGTTATTGTTTGATTCGTGCCCATTTTACGTTTGTGTTTGACCCATAAAAATCATGATTTAGCCCACAGGAAGATCTCCATTTCAACGTCAGTGTTTGCTCCCGGCCTCCTGCCCCCCACACAGGTGCATCAACCGCAAGGATAACTGCCGTTTTGTTTTTAGGTTACTGTTTATGCCTTTATTAATAAACTAAAGTTGAAAACTTGCCTTAATACAGTACACATTTCGCAAAACGCCCCAGATTTCGCGCATAGGACACTTTGGAAATATTGAATGCCCGCATTGGACGATTAGTTGCAGCCTCCATATCGTCTGTCTGTATCTTTGCGCGCAGTAATTGATACATGACACTAGACGGAAAATAACGTTACTTGACGATAGCTAAATGACGTCAAATGCGGGCATGGGTGCGCATGTTTCCGCACATTTGACAGTATTCAACGGGTTTCTGCGCGCAAATGCTAATAAATGCTAGTTTACATCAGTCTGCGCTTCCTTGACGATGGCTTACAGCTGTTATATGCGCGCAAACTTTCCGACAGGGCGATTCCTCCCCGCAAAAGACGAAAGCGTTCAAAGCGTCAAATGTCCTGTGCGATTTCGGCAGTGTTATATGCGCGACCACGGAGGCGTTTTGCGAAAACTGTACTGTAAACACTCTCTGAGACATTTTAATGCAGCCACTCCAAAATTTACCATTTGGGCATTGGCATTGGGCATTGAATAGGATTTACAGTGAAACCTGTCTTTAAAACCACCTGATAAATAGGGACAACCTGGGAATTAAGGACAGCTACTTCAATCCCTATGCCTATCCATTACATAGAAATGGACCTGAGAAATAAGACCACCTCAGAATTCAGGACAGTTTTTTGACAGTCCCTTGGGTGTCCCTAATTCCCAAGTTTCACTGTACTTACATATTCGACGTGATATACAAATGATATTTTAAGTTGTCATCTCATTTATTTTATATTTATAATCTATATTGTACAGCATCTGACGTTATAACTGTTACATGATTACATTGCACTGCAAATATATCTAATATACCATAAAAACGGCCAGCAGTAACATTTGAATATTACGAAAAAACGGGTAATGTATTGTGTACACGTAAGTTTAAAAAGGAAACTTCACCGCTTTCAAATGACTATTTTGTGCATCGAAAGAACGTTGTCCAAACATTTTGCGTACAAATTCATTTTACCCCTTTAGTGGGGCGCTACTGAAGAAAGACATTTTTAGCTTTGTCTAATCCGTCGGGCCTTTTTATCACTCTATGATAATACATGATATATTGAAGAAACTATTTTAATACATAGTCCTACATGTACCAGATGAATAGTCAAACTTTTTATGAATACTCACACATTAAATTTGGCGTTAAGCTTCAGAAAAAGAAATGCATCTTATATCTTTCTCTGCACAAAGACAATTATCTCTGTTCGATCTATTTTGTACTTGTTATTTGCAACTGGCAAAAGTGCAGTCTTATGCAAGAAGTGCAAGAATTAAGAAGCATCACGTACGTGTACGATAATTCTGCTTACAGCAGAATTTGTGTTAAGGTACATATCGGATAAGTATATTTTAATTTCAAAAATAGTCCCACCAAAACGAGGACCGCGGCCGGGTAGTGTAGTGGTTGAGCGTTCGCCTGGCATGCGGGAGGTTGGTGGTTCGATCCCCGGCCGCGTTAAACAAAAGACGTTAAAATTTGAGGTTCTGCTGCTCTGCTTAG
>JAAUYG010027708.1_pt1 | contig 16841 bp, 13 predicted proteins | sample 7278091 | NCBI WGS metagenome assembly JAAUYG01 (sample SAMN14350201, study PRJNA611818) | marine sediment metagenome | isolation source: surface marine sediment (0.6m) | place: French Polynesia: Moorea | collected 2018-08 | reverse complement strand
TGTCTAATAGTAACTAGGGGTCTATGTCTAACGGTTTGTCAGGTATTGAGGAATAACAAGTGTTAACGAAAATTAGTAGGGGAATTTGTCTGCACCGTTGCAGACTCACTCTGAGCAAAATCACTCTAAGCGTGTGTTGTGACCTAGGGAAGTCCTATTCCATATATGAACGCCATCCATGCAAATTTGCCACTGCCAGACCCAAATTTTTGCCGGTGGAATAAAAAAAAAGAAGAAAAAAATCGGAAAAAAATTCTGACGAAGGCATAAGACATCGCGTCCTATGGACGGGATGCCTAATAATAAAGAAGACAAGTCTGTCATAATCAATCAATCAGTTTATTTGGCATAACGTGGTTTTACCAAGAATAATCCCGTATATATTTTCCCGCAGGAAAATATACGTTTTTATAGTGAAATCTCGTGATATCTCGTATTGTCACGTTATTTAAGGACAGAAAGATGCTTCGAGTAAGTTTAATAAATAATTCCAATATAGATTGATAATTCTCAGTATTTGTGCACCTTTGTGGGAGTAATATTGGTCTAGAGTAACTTCCCTTTACCTTTTTTTGTATAAAACCCTTTATTTCTGGCTATCAGCTGGATATCCAATCTTTACTTCACTGCGTTTCACTCTTTTGTGCTTTTGTTTACAAAGTTTTCCACTCTTTGTCATCATTTCTCGTTACTCAGTGACATAAATAGATTATAGATTTAATATTATTTTCCTATCACCAGACCAATTTTGTCAGATATCATATTTCTCTACATCCTGGAACAGTCCAGCGGTCAGAAATGTAATCTAATCTCGTCACTATGTCGTTGGTAGCAGTCATGACGAATACAGGTGGACTCACTCACAAGGACGACCCGCTCCTAGATTCTGCAGGACGACCCGCTCCAATGATTTAATTTATTAGATGCACATTGTGCCTGCCCTTTCAGTCGCAATATAGCTGCAGGCTTCATATAAGAATTAATTGGGCCGCCACAAAGAGTTTTATATTCACACGGATTTGGTTTCGGCAGCGAACTCGGGGGAAAATGCATATAAATAAGTTGCACAATTACAAGTCACAACTACTTACATTTGAGGGAAAATGATGTACAAAGTATTAGCAAAATCATACTTGGATTTACTGCAAGAAGAATAATACAGATGATACAATGATAATAATTACATGTACATACTATAATCTGATGTTTTACACAGCTCATGGGGCTTATAGTGGGAGCGGGTTGTCCCGCAGAAACTTGGAGTGGGTCGTCCTTGTGAGCGAATTGACCGTATACCGTCATGACAGTGCTACCATGCCATGAATCATGATTGTATTTATATCAGTGTTGTATAGTATACTTAATCGTTCTTGTGTATAAAGTTATTACCAGTGATTACACATTAATTATTGAGTTTGACTGTATGTGTGTAATTATGTATGTCAATGTCAGGGTCAATATAAACTTTTTTCTTCCTATTTGAAGTGGGGGTATAGTTCAGTGGGGTGTACGGTGAACTCGGTCACTGGGACCGTGGGCCAACTCGCTCACACATTTGATCGAACCACTTGCTCACACATTTCATTAGACAACTCGCTCACACATGCTATTACATGGAATTCATTCAACTAAATTACTAAATGACAATTAATAGTTTTATGAAGCCACTTGAAGCTTTTCAACTGGAATTTATGATTAATGCGCAGTAATGCCGTATATGTAAATAATGTACCATGAATTATAAATGTCAAGCATTCTGTAGTGCTAGAGATAGAGTCCACTATATATATATTAGTCATGTGACAATTCCAATAAAACTGAAATATCATTAAATTTCCCAAATGGTTCCAACATGAACATGATGAAGTAGTCAAATCAAGTAACACTGGACATTAACAACAAAGTACATGGTTGCCGAGTTAACTACTGCTAGATTTTGTCTTGTGGATGTGTAAGCGGAGTCCTCTGTCCAGAGTGGGACACTACAAAGCTGGGTTTGGATGGCAAATGTGGTGTACGGTCAACTCGCTTGCTGGGTTGACTCGCTCACACATTTGATCAAAATTTTCCCATATGGTTCCAACATAAAGTAGTCAAATCAAGTAGCGATGGACATTAACAACAAAGTACATGGTTGCTGAGTTAACTACTGCTATATTTTGTCTTGTGGATTTGTGAGCGGGGTCCTCTGTCCAGAGTGGGACACTACAAAGCTGGGTTTGGATGGTAAATGTGGTGTACGGTCAACTCGCTTATTGGGTTCATTCAAAAAACATTTGATCGACGACTCACTCAAATCGTGTTACGTGTAAATATATTTCAAAATTGATTATTAATATCCCTTTGAAGCCACTTGAAACTCCTTAACTTGAATTCCTGGTATTTATGATTGATGCCAATCATGTTATAAAATTAGATATGTACTGATGATAAACATTAAGCATTCTAGCTAGAGCCACTGTATGTGTTACTCATATGTGACAAATCCAATGAAGTGAAATATTATATTTCCCATATAGCATGTACATGTATGGTCCAGACCTGTAATAGTCAATCAACGTAAGATTGGATATAAACAGCCAAGTACATGGTCACGAATTAACTACTTGCCATACTTTGTCTAGCGGATGTGTGAGCGAGTTGTTTGACTAGAGTTGTCAACGAGTCTTCCTGGAAAATTCCACACATGCAGCACAGAACTGAAACCTTCCACCCACCTACATTACATACAGCACTTACAACAACAAATTGGGTACCCCAGTCTGTGGTTTGCGGTGGTTCCCGTGATACTTTATGATGGGCCTAAACCCCCTCCAAGCCACAGTGCCAGGCATATGCGTTTGGCGAGGAAGTGTTTTTTTTTTTGCCAACATTTGCATATCCCGAATGCACATACAGGTCAAACTTATATACCCCGGTATATACTTTAAAGAAAATGTAGAACTGTCATACCTGGAAAATATTGACCCCAGAAGGCAGAAACCATTAATTAGTAAAAACAAAGTCGTCACCACAAGTTTACTCTTACTGGCGCCATTTTGATTCTGTTTATAGATCTTACACAAGCGCACAACATGCTCGAACTAGGGGGGGGGGGGGGTGTCCAGCGCTGACACATCAGCAAGTTTTAGCGCAAATTTTAATAAAGCTGACAACATAGAATTTTTGGTTTAGTCAGATCCAAAAATAAATGTCCTTTTGTCGCCTTTTTTATGCAAAATTTTATTGAATATGTTGCAGTGTCAACTTATAAAAAAATTCTGGATTATTGATTGTATCCTACCTGAAAAAGAAAAGTTACTGGGTAGTGCGCATGCCCAACGCAGGTATAATACCTTCCCTGCTTCCGGGGTACAACATGGACGTTTTGAGTAAATTTCTTACTTTTATTGTGTTTTATACTTTTAAAAGTTGATTTGGTAAAATTCTACTTATGGCAGAAGAAAACTTAAATAATAGGTACTGTTTACCACTGTTTATGTACTAGGTAAGGCGCAGTTTCTCCATAAATTGCCAAATTTCGGACACCCTCGCGTTTTTGCTATTGCCACTCCTGTGACGTGTAGGGGGTGAAGGCCTGTCAAAACCATCGCTGTATCCACTACTACACGTCACAGCTTCTGGGATTACTATTGGGGTGCTGGGCTTTCCTGTGTGTTGTGCCCCTTCAGCCCCGCTACCACAAACAAACAAAAAAGTAGGTGAGGGGTGTAGTTGCTGCTTACAGGCTACCGAGTATACTTGGAGATGGCCTTCTGTAATGCTAGATGCCAGTGTAATGCCCCACTAGGGAATGAGTGCGCAAATAGGTCAATGTGATCAGCCCTGCTAACACCCAATGGGTGAAATTAAGTCCTAGCAGGTCAAGCAGTAACTAGAAGTTAAAGAACTGAAAATATGGGTTACTGATTCTGAATATGTATGGGAATTACGGCCAGTATAGGCCACCAGAGTTAAATTTGTTCACTGCTGTGCAAAGCTCTAAAACTTTGGCTAGTTCCGATAAGTAACAGGAATAATCTTTTCATAAGTCTGTCTGGCTTAGCATGCTTAGTGCATACATGGTTATTTTGCGGCAAAGATTTCACACTTAACAAATTGTTTAAAATGAGTCAGACGATAAAACACAGGATTGGAACCCTTGTGCCAGAAGTGGGCTCCGCAAAGTACCCTAACAGAACCCATTAGCTATGCACTGAAAGTGAATATCACCAAAATAAAAGTGTCTCATGTTCAGTAAACACTGAAGCAAATTACGTACTAGTAGCCTACTGATGCTATGGGGCATGTTGAGGTACATCGTCATGTGCAAATTGTTTCCAGAATGACAAACATAACAGGATTTTGGTATAGCAAGCAACATCTTTTCTCATGAGTAATTTGAGTATGTTTTAAAAGTTTCTGAAAGGTTTTTCATTACCAAATGTACCTGAATAGAATTACCAACTTTAATTTAAATTTTACTTTAAAGCCTGAAAAGTATAGCCGAAGCTGGGGTTGGTATAGTTGAATTTTCTTGAGCCATACTTTCATAATCATAGATACACATGTAAATATTGTAACATGCAACTTACAAAAAACTTCTAATATATAACCTTTAGCTGTGTTGACCATTATGCCATGGACATGCAGTATCAAAAGTTTGTTGGAGCATGTTACTTTAAGAAGTACAGGGCTCTGTTTCATAAAACTTTAAAGATGTCTTTATATAGGCCAGCAGGCCTACGTAAAGACGTCTTTATGTTTTATGAAACAGAGCCCTGGTAGGTTAAACTTAAAAATTGTAGCATTACAAATACCGGTATATGAATATTTATGTCCTACCCCCTACAATTTATTGGCCTTTTGCTTTCTGTTGCAGCAACAGGGACAGTTGAAGTTTGAGGACAAATGGCCTTCGATGCGGCCGACTGTCCTCAAGTTGTTACGGCAAGAAACTGTTACACGAGCAGAATGGCAAGATCTGTTTTGGTAAGTACCATTACTTTACTTACATGTAAAACATGTAATATTAAAGCTGTGGAATTTGTTAATATAAGATGGATTCTGAGCTCATTATCACAGGTGTACCAGTACACACTCTGTGATGATAGTTCAGCTACCAGTCCACGATGGTGCTACATCCTCAAGTCTTTGCTAATTTGTACCTCAAGCACAACACCAGTAATCTATTTCAGGAAGTCATACAACAAGGTTACATATCATGGAACATTTGTTTTGTGCTTTTCATAATGTCGGTATGGTATATAGGCACAGCTTGAGCATGATCATAACACATTGTGCAACAAGGCTACAAGCCCAACTCTTCTCTTCTTTGTACCATATGTGTCGGGCACATACATTAGTTTATTACTTTTAACTGAAAGATGTTTGTGAATAGTGATAATTGCAATCTGAAATCATTGAGCTGTTGCTTTATTGCTACTGAATGAAATGATGACAGTGACATGCAACCTGTACATGTGATTTTCTGTATTTTCAGGTCTGTGCATTCAGTTTGCCTCTGGGATGATAAAGGTGCCACCAAAGTTCACCAAGCTTTGCAGGAAGACATATTGGAGTTCATCACACAAGCACAGGCGGTGAGTACTCTGTTACATATTTTGTGTGATGTTGGTTGATGAGTTTTGTAGAAATTTATTCACTGCGAAAAGTACCAATGCAGTAACTTCTCTCCTTTAACATGACCTGCCACTAAACCTAGGGACTACCAACATAAAATTACATATATTTAAAATGCGCAGTAAGTAATAAGCCGGCCGAATGGCAACTTGGAGAGAGTAAAGCAGACTGAATGTAATCATGGTGCTATTAAATGGTTCAGCGTGGTTATATTACTACAGTTTAAATACCAGTATGTGTATTCAATTTGTTTCAGTCTTCTTGACTTGATTCACTGTGATGATTTGGTATATCCTTTCAGGACAATTTTATATGCCGTCATATTTCTATCCCTTTTGTAGCGGGTACTTTCACATGAAGAAGACTCAGCTCTCCTAAAGGCATATATAGCGGAATGGGGAAAATTCTTCACTCAGTGTGACTACTTACCAAAACCCTTTGGCCAACTAGAGGCAACACTGGCAGGAAAAGCACACAGTACTATGCAGAAAAAGAATCAAGGAGAAGAGAGCATAGTTAGGAAGGTGAGCTACCCAGCTTCTCTGCTTTTCAAGAAGTTAGAACGCATGGTTCCTTTCCTCATCATTGTATATTTTGTATCAAGACCTAACAAATGTACCAAAATTATTTTGTCTCAGTCAACTGTGACTGGCATGCTATTTGTAAGTATGAAAAAAATCTTTGATACATGCCTGCAGTCCAACATATAATTATATAATGTTCAGTAACAGTAACATTTTAACGATAGAGGGTACATATCAAGGTCATTTAAGGTAACCACAGTAAATACCATTGAGGTAATTGCACTGATCAGCTGGTGCCTACATGCCTACAGGTATACTGATATTAAGATGTACCCGTCCCCCCAACAAAGTCCTCTATCTGTTGGTGTCAGTAAGGTGATATGACAAAAAAAATCTGGGAAATACAATGCTCCCTAGCAAGATTCCCAATAGCTTCTACGCTCTCCACATGACTGAGACTTGAAGCAGCATCTGTGCATGTGCTCTACACTGTTGTTTACTTTGACCATGTAGTATGCACCTGTATATTGCGATGCATTTCTTTCACACAAGAAATTTTTTTTCTCTTTCTAGCTAATGCTAGACAGCTGGAATCACAGTATTTTCTGCAACATCAAGGACAGATTGCAGAGTAGCGCCATGAAACTAGTCCATGCTGAGAGAAACGGGGAAGCTTTTGACTCACAGCTTGTGATTGGAGTCAGGGAGTCATATGGTACGGACTTTACTTATGTTCTACAACTATGGTGGACCATTATAAATGTTTAGACTATATCACCTATTGTATTGTCGGTAGTAGTAAGAGTACAGTAGGAGGTAACTCACTGAGGAAAATAGTCTAAACTGTGTTTGAATTTAGCTCATTAGCTGTATGGAGATTAAATAATAATAATAGTAATAATATAGAAATAATATTTAATTTCCATTCATTAAAAAAGCCCAAGCTTAATGTTCATACATTAAAAAATAAAAAGCGTAAAAGTATCGTGATAAAAACGTATGAAGTGTTTGCTGTTGGTACCATTAACATTCATGAGGCTTTCTGTTGCAGTGAATCTCAGCAGTGATGCAGATGACAAGTTGAAAATATACAGGGAAAACTTCGAAAAGGCTTACCTTCATGCCACAGAATCTTTCTACAAGGCTAAAGCCCCTGAGCACCTAGCCGACAACGGCGTGCAGAACTACATGAAGTATGCCGATGTCAAGCTCAAGGAAGAGGAGCAGAGGGCCAGTCGATATTTGGAGACGAGAGCGGGCTGCAATTCAGTAGGAGTGGTATGTACTAAGTGACAAATAACTGTGATGTGTTACTCAGGCTGACTGTCTTCTTAGGTAGCATACCTGTAGTACTGATGTCACTTCTGCTGCCTGGAATACTTTGGTCATTTGCGCAGTCTTCAGGCTTGACTGCTAACCTATCATATTTTTTTAGGAAATGCTTAACAGCTTAATGTGCCTGAAGTGAAGAAATTTAGCATACATTGTATTCTAAGCATCTTTGTGGAGCGTGTTCAGACTTTGAGATGTGTTTGTCTGGTTCTTTTTTTCAGTTGACAGAGTGCTGTGTGGCAGTCTTGGTTACGTTATTCAAGGAGACGATATTGGCTGAATGTCCACTCATGATCAAAGCAAACGAGACAGACAGTAAGTTGGTTAATAAGAGATGTCTTTTGGGGGAGTGGCAGTATTAGGGTATTAGATTAACTACCAGTACTGAATACATGTGAGAAAAAATGCCTCAATGTGTCTTAAATTTGCATGTTTAAGTAAACCAATTATAGTATAAATGCTGTTTTATTGGGTAATATGTATTGTTGTAAACTTGGATTACACACTGGGTGTGTAATGCTATGTTCAGATTACTACAGAACTTTTCAGTAAAGGATCAGTTACGCTTTGCATGGAAACAGTATATTAAACTGCGGTTTGTAACGTTTTTGGAATACATGTATCTTGTAAATTGTTCACTACAGGGTGTAAATACTCTCGGAAATTGCTTGAGCATTAAACCAGTCACTGAATCTGTAAATTACAAGCTGTGCTTTCCTGCTCAACAGAATTACGCCTGATGTTTAGTCTCATGGACAGAGTACCGGACGGCATAGTCCCAATGTTACAGGATTTAGAAGAGCATATTGTAGATCAAGGCTTGGCAGACATGTTGTCATGTGCTGAAACTATCACAACGGTGGGTACAATGTTGAAAATTTCCGATTTCAATTAGCATCATGTAGACTTATTTCCATAGATAGACTTATCGGCTCCTTTCCTAGTAACCATTATTGTTGTTGTTTGAAGATTTATTTAAATATCCAGTTAAGTGCTTCTAACAAGTTGTAAAACAACATTGTGAAAGACACAGTGATTTGAGGTAGATAGCTTCTTGTCTCTTAAAGAATACAATAAATGTACAACATTTGAGAGTCCCTTGCAGTTATATGTTACCAGTACTAGAGGTGGAATATATTGTAGGAGGCTTGATATTGATTCATTATACGGCTTTTATGTGCTTTCAGGATTCAGAGCAGTATGTAGAAAAACTTCTAGAGCTGTTCAATAGGTTTAGCCGATTAGTGAAAGAAGCCTTCAAAGATGACCCCAGATTTCTCACAGCAAGAGACAAGGTGAACTGCTTGTTTCGCAATCATGGAGTGTACTGCATGTTGTATTTTAATGTTAGATTTTTCATTGTATGTCCAACAGTTTTAATGAAGCTATGTCCTTGTCTTTCGTACTAAGTGTAACTGTTTTAATTTGCATTTCTCGAATTGGTCACAGTGACGAGATAGGATTCATTCATCTAATTGCTGACCAATTACTTCTCAATTTGCCATTGCCTGTTATCATTTCTTGAAAGCGAATTAGGGTTAAAACTTGTAGTGTGCTGCCAATGGCTGCTGCTAGCTTTAGAATAGATGTGGGCAAGTACAGAGAACCTCTTTTGTTGTGTATTTCAACCTTTGTGCTACCGTCTGTAAACTTGTATACTTACCACACATTTCTTTACAGGCGTACAAACAAGTTGTTAACGATACCTCAATATTCAAGCTGGAACTGCCTTCAAAGAATAAAGGGTAAGGTATACTTAGTAATTGCTTATGATGTTTTACTTCTCATATATGCACAGCTTGAAATAAAGCTGCTCTACATGACTTTGTCTTTCCGGGATAACATTATATGAAGGTCTCAATAGTATGTATGCATTTGTAATGAAATATTATCAGAAGATTTGCTGAATGCGCAATGTACCAATATTTTTGAATGAGGACATTGTTGCAGGGTATGTTCCTCTACCTGTCTGGTAGGTAATTCCGATGTGGAGATAAAAACATCTCGAATAATAGTTTTGGATAACCCACAATTCTCCAGGATTGTTATTCGATGTGGGAATAGTGTCAGAGTATTTGTAGCTTTCTGATGTGTTCCGTTTCTCATGTTTCAGAGTTGGCTCCAAAATCCAACCCGAGTCCAAATGTCCCGAGCTCTTGGCCAACTACTGTGATATGCTACTCAGGAAGACCCCGCTCAGCAAGAAACTGACATCGGAGGAAGTAGAAGCAAAGCTCAGAGATGTGGTAAAATAGCTCGCCTGTGCTTCTATGTTACTTTCAGTATTTCTTTGTCTAAGGAGAGAGCAGATGCTGTTCGCAGTACATTGTAACTTTATCCAGATGTGTATAACATCTGTACTCATACCTGATTCCCTTGGATGATCTTTCTACTATATTAACTGGACAGTTGCTTTTAAAATGAAAGATTACGAGACTTTCAAGTAATATTGTCAGATGGTTACGTATTATTTAACTTGCTTAATCACTAAACCATCAAACATGAGATAATAAACAGTATCAAATTAACACCAGCATACTTATCATGGATGTTAGAACTGCTGGAATCAACTAAAATCTACTATGCATCCAAGTCTTTCCTTTCGTTCTGAACATTACAACCTCTTGAGTCAGCAACTCATCTGATATGAACATAAAGAATTATTGTACTACATGCAATTGTTTTGTTCTGTACATTGCAGTTGTTAGTGTTGAAGTACGTGCAGAACAAAGATGTCTTCATGCGGTATCACAAGGCTCACTTGACCAGACGTTTGATTCTCGACACATCGGCAGACAATGAGAAAGAGGAGAACATGGTGGAATGGTTGAGGGTAGGTAGCTGGGCTCCTATGTCAAAGGTTTCTAGCTCCCCTCGTATACTTGATATACTTGGGGTGGGACTCTTGAGACCCGCATCCTGTGTGGGGCAGGACTAAGACCCGCATTATGCGGGACTCATGCGTTGCCATATCTGCGGGAGTGAGATCCAATGTCGGCAGGTGTGGGTCCCATGGGGCTCCCGCACCTGACTGACTGCGGGAGCAGGACCAACATGGGACTGAACTTGACTATTTGGTCCCGCATGGATCCTGCACAAAATATCTGTTAATGTGTCAAATTCATTCAACTGAAGTGGTGATGCATATATTCCAGCTTGCTTGTTACTCACTCTACTTAAATGATTACATCGTATGACATGTATTACTTGAACATTGAGCAGTGTGCATCACGTATCCAATCTGGTCGCTTGCATCACCTAATGTCGGAAACTCAGAACTCCCACTGAACAAGTGCAGGTGACACTTTCAAAGTTACAAGAAGAGACCCTTATAAAAACATGACTGTATCATGTTGGGATAGATTGTTAGGGGCACGTTACACCTTTATAAAGTGCAATAACAGAAGTAGGTATGATGCTAGACAGATGAGTGGTTCGACTGGGATAGAGGAGGGAAAAATAGTAGAATATCCTTAAAGATAGGAAACACTCAAAGTATATGAGTTTAGGTAAAATGTTACTTTAAATGAAACAGACGTTTGCAATACACCTTACTGTTACCCATTTCAGGAGGTAGGTATGCCGGCAGACTATGTTCACAAGCTCGCACGGATGTTCCAAGACATCAAGGTCAGCGAAGATCTCAACATGGAGTTCAAGGAAGCCACACGGAACAACAATGAGTGTTTGGCAGGTTGGTGGGGGTGGCTGCTTGGGAACAGATGCTGTGTCAGAGTCTTACAGTGACATGTCATTAAACCATCAAATGATGATTGTCATGTATCATCCAAACATGGCGAGTAATGTAGGTTCTAAACAGATTTCTATTTGCTATAAAATTTGTAGTATGTAAAGGTAACATAAATATGGTGATACATATACATATTAAGATAATGACCAATCAACAGACCTCGTAATCAACCAAAAGTTTCAAGATTTTCACCTAATGGAAAGCCTATTCTTCAATCAGTTTCTCTCAATTCCCTTTCAGACTCAATAAGTATCAAAATTCTAAATGCTGGTGCTTGGGCACGGAGTAGTGACCGAGTATCTGTAACACTGCCTATGGAGTTGGAGGACTACATTCCTCAAGTAGAGGAGTTCTACAAACAGAAACACAGCGGTCGCAAACTGCAGTGGCATCACCTCATGTCAAATGGCATTGTAAGTTAAGAACGACCTTTGGTAGTTCTGCTGCTTCAATTATAAAAGGCTGGCTTGGTTATTCATGGCGTGAGTTAACATCCATGACACCTAAATAGAATAAATTGCATAATTAAGCAATTTTGCTACTACATGTAAGTCTGCATTTGGTTAAAAAATTGTGTAGCTGCAATCATCCCCTAACTTTCATTTATTTCTGTGTGGTTTCAGATAAGTTTCAACAATGAAATGGGTCGATTTGATCTTGAAGTGACAACCTTTCAAATGGCTGTGCTATTTGCTTGGAATCAGCGATCAAAAGACCGAATTAGCTACGAGAGCTTGCGTCTGGCTACAGAGCTACCTGACCCGGAGCTCAGGAAGACATTATGGGTAAAAAAATATCTTCTTAAACTTCATGCTAACTATGACACTAAATGAGTTTGTTTAATATGGCCATAATGGGCTAATTTGTAGGAACTTTAGCTTGTTTTGCCTGGCTACATTCCTATTGATGGCAGCAAATCTATGCCAAACTTGATGTTTGCATTGCAGCAATATATGTGCCCCCTCTGCATGTTATGGACTTGTTATTTGTTGATCTTGCAGTCACTAGTCGCTTTCCCAAAGCTGAAACACCAAGTTCTGGTATGCGAACCTGAAGCCAGAGCCCCTAAGGACTTCCGTGACAACACAGTGTTCTGGGTGAACCAGCGGTTCTGTTTAATGTATGTATTATAAAATGAGTTCAGCAGTATGTTATTATTAAGCGCCATGAAACACCAGTCTGCAAAATGTTAGTTGATCAGTTTACTCATAATGTACCATTCCACAGTTTGACTTGAGATGCAGTGAACCTCAACTGTTGTATAGAATTACAGAAAAGATAGTGTTGTATGATTATGATATGTCTGACTCTTAATTGAATAGTATCTGCATAAGTTTAAAAAAATGCTTTATTATATCTGCTAGTAGCAGTTTTTACATGCCTGGTTCTCTGTTGCAGCAAAAACTCGAAACCTCAGAAGCGAGGGAAGATCAATCTAGTCGGTCGCCTGCAGCTCTCCACAGAGAGGAGTAAAGAAGAAGACAATGAAGGAATCATGCAATTGAGAATTCTTAGAGTACAGGTGAGAGGGCAACTGCTATTTTGCACTTGACATATGGGTGAGAGGGCAACTTTTACAATCTTACACTTGAGGGCAACTTGAGGGTAAATTTACACTCAACATGTGGGTGAAAGGGCAACGTTTGTAAACTTACACTTCAAGTACAGGTGAGAGGGCAACTTTTGCAATCTTACACTTGAACTGCAGATAAGAGCGCAACTTTAGTAAGTTTGCACTTCAATTACAGCTGAGACGGCATCTTTAGTAAGCTTGCACTTAAAGTACAGGTATTAAAGACAGCAACTTTAGTAAGCTTGCACTTAAAGTAGAGATGTCAGAGAAGACAACTTTAGTAAGCTTACACTTCAAGTACGGGTAAAACGGTAACTAGTAAGCTTGCACTTAAAGTAGAGGTGTCAGAGGACAACTTTAGTAAGCTTACACTTCAAGTACATGTAAGACTGCAACTTTGGTAAGTTTGCACTTAAAAGTAAAGATGTCGGGGAAGACAACTTTAGTAAGCTTACACTTCAAGTACGGGTAAGACGGCAACTTTAGTAAGCTTGCACTTAAAGTAGAGGTGTCAGAGGGGACAACTTTAGTAAGCTTACACTTCAACTACAGGTAAGACGGCAATTTTAGTAAGCCTGCACGTAAAGTATAGGTAAGGCAGCAACTTTAGTAAGCTTGTATTAAAGTACAGGTAAGGCAGCAACTTTAGTAAGCTTGCACTTAAAGTACAGGTAAGAGGGCAGCTTTAGTAAGCTTGCACTTAAAGTAGAGGTGTTAGGGGGGACAACTTTAGTAAATTTAAGCTTGAGGTATAGGTGAGAGGGCAGTGAAGTACAGGGGGGGGGGACTTTTCTAATTACAGTTTCATAAAACACAATTATAGGTTGTTTTACAGATCTATGACACAGAGTCACAGTTTCCTGGAATATGGATTTGGTTCTTTGTTCATAGTTCAAAAGTATCATAGAAATAACATTAAATAAATGCCAGTATGACCTGAACATTGTGTTTCAGGCTACAGTGATCCAGGTGGAACAGGCTCTCAGAATTACCAGTATTGCTCTTTTTTGTTGGAAGCCTGTTGTATCGCACAGATTTTGTTGAACATTGTTTGGATTGTAAATGAAAGGCAATAAACCTTGTCTCTTGTCACCTTTTCAGATGTTTGCAAACAAATTTCTTTTCTTTTCTTGAATTCGTGCTGCAATATTTTGGACGAGGTGCTCTTGTTGTATCTTTCTAGGAAGCCATTGTGAAAATCTTGAAGATGAGGAAAAGAATTACGAATGCCGCACTTCAGACTGAACTCGTTGAGATCCTCAAAAACATGTTCCTCCCGTCAAAAAAGATGATCAAGGAGCAAATTGAGTGGTTGATAGAGCATAAATACATGCGACGAGATGAGGACAACATTAATATGTTCATCTACATGGCGTAGTATTTACTGAAGATTAGAGCCAGCCAGCTACCCCGAATCTTTGTTCCGGTATTAAACGTCAGTTTATCAGTTCTCTTTGTTGAAGAGACCCATCTCCAACCTCTCTAAAAATGTCATCTGCCTTTTACCTTTTTGTGAGAGAGGTAGCCCTGACTTACACAGAATGTGTTTTGCATTCTTGTCACAGGTGACATCTTAATAGTTTTGCAGAGGTCTTCTCGGGCAATACTGATGCATCCTAATATATGAAAAAAAGAAGATATTTTTCCAGAAAGCTGTGCTCTTGTTGCTTCGGTAGTCTTTACTGTCAGATCACTTTTAATGTTGTTGAGGACTTATTCCCATCCAAGTGTGTTTGCTAGAGTCATATTGTGTTTATAATTTCATCATACAAAATACTATGAACTTGCGTGATCCCAGCATTGCTACTATGCATAGGTTAATATCCCTGATGAATCTACCATGGGTATTAACAGCTGACAAAGGCATAGATGTGAAGTGTTAAATCCGATATACTAGTACTAAGTTTAATCTGAGTTCCCCTCACCAAATCCTCATATAAGGATTTATTGAGAACTTTTGATATTTTTACCCTCACTACAAATTGGCAAATTATTGTTGCAATTTGCTGCTTTTGCTTGGAAGTACTACAGCAAGACTTAGGGTCTGTGTTGGCCTGTCCATATGGTCGAGACTTTGACATTAATATTTGGTGAAATTTCCGAATGCTGTCCTTAAAAGTATCTTTTTTTTGGCTGAGATTTTTGCTGAATCATAGTGGATGACTTTCTGCTTTTATTTCTTAGAGAGTGTGGAAGCTCCTTAAGTATGGTATCTTGAAATAGAAAACACAGAAAGTAGAAATCTGGCACACATATTGTCGATATTGATACAAATAGCAGTCCTTCATGTAATACTTCTCAGTCTATATTGCATCTTTAAGTGCTAGAAAACAATTAAAACATGTATATGTCACATTGTGACTTCAACTTGAACTGGCCAATAACAGCTTTATACAATGACGCCTCATAACACTGAAGTTGGGTCTCAAGTTTCGACCTGTGCTATAAGTAAAGCAGCCCTTTTCTGTCCAAAAATGGATTCAAAATGATGAAAAATAGCCTTATAATGAGGATTTTGTCGACATTGGAGTCCATCAAGTGCCTGTGCTAAAAGCAGATGAGTCCTATAATGAGGTTCCACCTTTGATGTGCAGTATGGTTCACCTTTAATGCATGTATAATAATATCTTTCCAAACCGAACGATGTTGGTTTCTATAGTTTAGGAGCACTTCTTCTAATTAACAATAGAGCATGATTTGTATTGGTCACATCCAGCATGATAGCCTGTGAACGAGAACCATTCATCCAAACCGTGGAGCAATATATCATCATAATAAAGAACAAACTTGTAATACCAATGTTAAAAAGTTCCCGTATATTAAATCCTAATAGTGACTTGTGTCTATATCCGTGTTAAAATACTAGTGGCTACAGTTAACAGTCCTATATATTTGATTTCCATGGTATTGAGTAAAGACGTAACTTTTTAATGTAGTATTGTTTGCCACCTCTAATGATTTGTGAAGAAATGTCGAGTACCGGTATCACTTTTCTTGCTTTTGCTTTATGATTGATGTATGCAAATCATTTTCTGCTTAGTATTGCAGAAGTATACCAAGGGGCGTCATGGTTAGAGTATCTTGTTCTCTTTAAAGGCAGGGTTTCAGTTTTTGAGGAGGGTTTCTATGTTAGGTGACTGTAAATGTGTGGCTCGAATATTGAAATATTCCCAAAATAAAATTAAGTCCGGCAAGTGGGACAGGTTCCCGGTTGTCATAACGACATTTGAGATCTACCTTGGCTGGCTCTCACTATGTGTGCGTGATGATGAATTGTTTGCATCTGTAGATTGGTAACTATTTATTTCGAGATGCTGTGAATTGCGTGTTTTTATCATCGAGACCTCTGCGAGTCAGAATGTTGTGCCTGAAAGCATTTACAAGAGGACTTAATTCTGCTTTTCCTGGTTCTGTGATCTAGCCCCCTGGGCATTACTTGTTCAGTGACATATTGCAGAACCAAGTCTGTCCACATATTGTGCCATTGCCATGTTAATAGAACATTTCACTCTAAGCTTTTCCAACTATTTCAACAGGAATGTTGTCGTTTTAACGATATTGTTGTCAACTATTGTACATTTGTAAAGAAAGAAAAAAAACATAAAAGAGCCGTGATGCTTTTCTTTTGTACCTGGTGTATATAGCTCCCTGTGTGTAGGTGTGAAAGAGGAAATGCAGATCTATGCATTGGATTCTGTCCCTGTGAATGGCTGTTAGCACCAGACTGTAACCGAGTTTCAAGAAAAATAAATGAAGAATGTGAAAATCTATGTAACATGGCATTTTGCTGTTGTCTTATTGCCATTTAACATGATACCATCTGTATGTAGACTATTGTATTATTTGAGGAGGATAGGGCATGGAAGGACGAGTAGTGTACTCCATAAGCTGTGTCATTATTTCAGTTGACATTAACCCAGCTGCAGTTATTTTTAGCTCTGCTTGACTATGTCAGCAGAGCTCATGGAATCGCAATTTGTCCGTCGTCCGTCCGTCCGTGTCGCAATTATCTCTGAACTTAACGCACGGATTTCTTTCA
>JAAUYG010294165.1_pt1 | contig 16845 bp, 15 predicted proteins | sample 7278091 | NCBI WGS metagenome assembly JAAUYG01 (sample SAMN14350201, study PRJNA611818) | marine sediment metagenome | isolation source: surface marine sediment (0.6m) | place: French Polynesia: Moorea | collected 2018-08 | reverse complement strand
CTCTTTGTTTCCATGTTTCGCCCTTGACATTCTCGTTTTTGCCACCCCTTTCCCCTTCTGCCTTCTTTCAATTTGGATCGTTTGCCGTTGGTACACGGGGGCCGTTTTCTGGGTTTTTTTCAAGTTCTCAAAATTTGGTCATGGTGCTCAATTTACACCTGCATCAATGTGTATTTTGATTGTTGAAAAGCCCTTGATGTGTCATCGTTCACAAAAACACCAGAACTTCTGACACCAACCCCCATCCTGTTATATAAGGCCTATCCACACCGGGGACGAATTGAACCAATGCATTGTTGCCATTGAGGCCATTCACACCTGAATTTTAATTTGTCCTCCAAGTCATTCAGGAATCAGAAAAATGGGTTTTGTGGACCAATTCACGCCAAATTCGTTGCTCGGGACGAATCCAATTCGTTTCTGGTGTGGTTGGGCCTTCACCCCCTTGGAGAGCAAGCTTCCCACCCCATTCCCCACCTTTTTCTCTTTGCCGATTTTTTACCGTTGCAAGGTCAGCCCCTGGATCCCACCCGGAACCCGCAGCGTGGTGTTAATTACTGTAAAAGGTTGCTGACACGAGAGAAAAGGGCGCCGAGAGCGTCCACTGGACAACCAATCAGCGTCAAGCTGTCCCGCAGGATCTGTGCGCCAATCACACGCCGCGTCTGGGCACTTCACAAAATGTCGCTCAGATTCGGGTCACAATGACCATGTGAAAAACAAGAAAGAGCAAAAAGGGAGGACAATTTTGTGGGCTATTTTTCTTGTTGAGTCTTGAAGACACAAATGTAGCTAATCAGGAAGTCGTGTTCACTGACGTCGTTCTTGTTAATTGTGACGTCAAGTTCTCGTGTTTTGTAACGTTATGACGTCACGTCCCCAGGAAATACTCAGAGCTCCGGTCTTGTGTCTGGGTTGCCTGTTCAGGATCAGGTCAATGGACAAAACTGTCTCGTTTTCAAAACTTTGTTCAGTTACAAGTGCCACAAAATATCACTTCTTCGTGTGTCCAAATGCAGACATGAAAGTCGTTCTGGCAGCAAACCAAGGTTTACGAGAGGCACTAAAGACAAAACGCAATCACTCCCAACCAAATGAGCCCATCTGAAAAGGGCATTGGATTTTACACTTGGTTGGCAGTGCAGAATGGAACAAAGGCAGTTTAGACTGAGACGGGAGATTGACATCTCCTTCTATGGAGGTTTCATAAGAGGCAATTTCTGAGAAGCGTGAGGCATGATGACAATCTATGAACAGCGGGTGCCAGTTGAGCTCAATGCAATAGGGTCTCAGCCCCATTCAGGGGCTGCCCCTACACACTTTAATGAAAATATTTAACTTAAATTGCAAGATTATTTGCCTGTCTAACCCCGTGATGAGCTTTGTGCAGTTCTACACTTGGCAGCCGTTTGAAAATGAAAATGAGATTTCATCTTATAGATCAACAAACTGCCAACTAAGGTCTATGTAAATGGCCATTTTTTCCTTTGCATGTGCGATTACTCAGCCTTTGGCTTTGGAGGACGCAGCATGAGACCCCACTTTGGGGAGGACACAGCCGTGTCCACCAAAATTTTTACTGATCAGTGTCTTTCTTCTGTTGATCATTCCACAATTGGACACAAAGGTTTACAAACAAAAGGCTGCGAAAAAAAGCCGCAAAACAACAAAGACACCAGAGAAGGAGCTTGGTCTCCCATCTGGATTTTCCCAAAAAAGGCGTGAAGACTGAAATTGTGTCAAATGTTTGTCTTCCGCAAAAAGGACAAAAAGGCGAACATGTTCAGGACTTGATAAAAAATCTTCTGAAGCAGTTGACCTCGTTGATTCCTGTTTCTCTGGTCGGTGCTTCAGTTGACAGTGTAAGTGAAGCCATATTTAACCTGGAGTGAATCAGCCGCGACCTGGATGCTGACCCGGAGACCCTGACTGAACAGGGCAGGTGATAATGCGGGGCGACACAAAGTAGCTGTGCAGGGAGATCACAGGGGAATTAGAATGGCCTCTCCGAGAAGGCAGGGAGACCGGGGAAGGAGGGAGGGTCAGCACTGATTGGAACTGGAGAAGATGGATGATGAGATGAGGAAAAGGCCAGTGAAAATGAAGAGGAAAAAGGAAGGGCAGGCCTGTTGGAGGTGTTGAAGGGGAAAAATCAGGCGTGGATTTCGGATCTTGTGTGCTGCTGTTTGAGACATTTGACTCTGAAAGGCCCAAAATCCAATCTTCAGCCAATCTTTGTGCTGACCCCAACCTCAATTCATCACTGAAAAGTGCACGGGTTTGGAAAAAAATTTTGGTCAGGGTTCTTGGGCCCCTTAAGACCCCTCTACGTCCGCTGCTGGACGGCGTTAAGGAAAGTGGGTGGAGGGGGGTGTGCAGGATAGAAGCAGGCCTGAAATACCGGGGATAAGAATGATGGGATTGACTCCGTGTTATAATGCAATGATCAGTGATCAATGCCAGGGTAATGGAATCAGATTAGGTGCTTGAGCGGCTCAGGGGGGAGGAGGAGGAGGACACAAGGGGAGGGGGAGGGTCAGGCCTGGATGGCACAACGACGTCGCTGATTGGCAGCTTCATTGTTGTGGAGTCCAATTCAGATTTCATTGTCGCAGTTTTTTTTTTTTCATCTACATGGTATTTTTCCTGTGACAGGATATTTGGCGGAAACAAGTTCAACTTCTTGAAGGACATCTTCGTGATTCCTTTTTTCTTCGAATTCAATTGTGAAAAATATGGACAGGGCATAAAATGTCTGCAGTCTGTATCACGAAAGACGCTATCACTAATCACATAGAGAGGCCAATGCATGGGTCTAATCTCTGTCCCTTCTCAGAATAAGTGTTATTCTTTTGCTTTCATTTGCGCCATTCTGTCTTGTGCCTGTTTCTCTGAACATGAAGTCTAGTTTCATGAGAAGCATTACCTTGGAGTGTTCGCTCATGGTGTCGCGTCTCCATGACACAGAATACATTACAGGCCTGAACAGACAGACATTACATAGGGTGAGAGGCTTGTCCCTTCGCTGTCTGTGTAAAGTGTAATTAGCAAAGCAGCCCGCAGATTTATAGACCTTTGTTCCGCAGACATTTGCATCCACTCTGCATGTTAATTGTAACTAATGCCGCAAGTCAGTGTCTGCTTAAAGATTCATTCACCTCCCGCTGTTGTCTTCCCATTGCCAGCCATTACTGGGGCCGCGGGGGATCCCGTCCTGTGGCCGCTGTATGGAATAGGAATAGCAATTCCAAGGCCCGTACCTTGTTCTCTCACTGAAAGAGAATGTTTTGTCACTGTTGGGAATGTCACATGAGAGAGAATGCTCATTTTGTTTTCATGCAACACACCAGAAAGTCTTAGTTTTATCAATTCTCCACCACGCTGTCCTTTCGTTTGAGGCTTTCCTTGAGTTTCAGACACATACACAGTGTGTGCACAGTAGGAGATTTGTCCGTTTTGAGAGGAAAGGGAAAAAGAAGAGACAGTGCCATAAAAACCCAGCAATTAATTTAAACTGAGGTGACACTGATGGAACTTTTCGTTTTAAATAGCTACAGCTCTTCTCTGAACACACAAAATTGCAAAATGAGAGCACTGGCACAAAGCACAATGAATTTTTTTTCAACCCATCAAGGGGTCTCAGGCAGAACACACCAAATATGGTTGCACCATGAGGTTTACGGGCAACTTTTATGGCTATCACCCACATCAGTAAATTGCCACTGCAGAGACATTACAGTTGCTTGGGGCTTCTGTCCTTTGCCAAGTGAATGATGTTTTATGCTGGTGTCATCAGGGCTTTGGGACAACACACCACAAAGACGTTTATTTTGATGCTGTTCTGTACGTCATTCGTTGCAACAGGGAATGTATATAGTTATGTATGTGCACAGCGAACATTCCTAGGTTTGGCAATGTTCGTTTTTGTATGAATGTGATTTGTCCGTTTTTCTCGAGAGATGGACAAAGAGGAAACCAGAAATGACCAAATCTCATGTGCACTTTTTGGGCTGGACTCACGTGTTTAGTTGTGCAGACTGAAAAGCGTTTCCATTCCTGGGGAACCCCCCCCCCCCACACACACACAAAAAAAAGCAAAAAAAAACCAAAAAACACGCAGAGCCTCCTTCACAGAGCAGCACAAAAAATGTTTATTTCACGCTTTTCTCCAAGATACAAATGATTGTACAAGGCTTTAGCAATGAAGATGGAATGCACTTCCTGGGTCCGCCTCTTGAGTGACCAAGCCAGCAGCATGTGTGGTGTTGACGGCCCCTCAGGATAAGGACGCTTCAATGCGCTGCCAAACAAGAACACAGCATGCAAGAGAAAGACTCCATGCCTTGCGCCCTGAGCTACGTTCTGAGCAGATGGAGCTTCATGCTTTTGTCTTGCAGTATTCAAGGTCTATGGGAACAGAGAATGCTTGAGGCCTTGGTCAGCCTGATGGTCAGTGACGGCATGACATGACCCAGTGTCATTCTTGGAGATAATGCTTTTCCAAATGACAGTCAAAGGACTTATGGGACAAGACCATTCAAAAACTCTTTCCATTCAGAGTTGATCTTTTTATGGTTGAAGGAGGAAACACCGCATTCAGAGGGTTGTTTTCACGGAAAAAATGGTGACTCCCCTGAAACTTTTTCTGTCCAAAATTTTGACCTAATCACAGGAAAAACCCGGATTACGTCAAAAAAGAGGCAATTGAGAACTTTGACACAAGGGTTCTTTTGGCAATAAACTTCTCAGATCAATTTATCAACTATTCAATTTGCAAACTTTATTTAGGGCCGCAGCGCAAAATAATGGAGACTCAATTTGCATGTAACACAAAGGTACAAGTAGACTGTATGGAATCATAATGGGCGGTCTCATTAATGTTGATTAACAAAATAAAAATGTCAATGGGTCACATCTGTCACTCTCTCATGCATAATACAAACACTCAGTGCAAATTGAATATGGGCTGCAGCTTTCTTTCGCTGATGGGGATGGAAACCCAGAAATGCTGCCTTCTGCAGTAAAAAATCTGGGAGAGGCGTTTCAGAAAAATTCCACCTGCTATGTGTGGCCACACTTTGGACCAGCAAGGCGAAAAAATTCGGTTGTTGGGGTGACAAGTCCCGAGCTGTCTCCGAATCCTGAAAATTTGGTCAGATATGCAAGCAATATCGTTTTGATTTGAGCTTAAAACTGAAATTTCATTTTGTCTGAATGCCAAAGAAAATCGTGAAAACTTGTGAATTAGTTTGAAGCAAAGAGATCATTCGTCAACATTCAGCAAAAGAAGAAAACGAAGGCGACAGGAAATGAATCGCAAGAAATGAGGCGCAAGAAAATGAATCGAGAATCCCCCATCCGTGTTTCAAATCCCACTGAATAGCCGTTTTGAGCCTCAGCACAAAGACGCGTAAATATGATTTCATTTTAATAGATGACGAGCTGACGAGCTGACGAGCTGACGAGCTGACGAGCAAGGCGGGGATCCAGGACTTTGGCACGGGGTGGGGGGAAGGAACTCACAGCTGAAAAAGGCCAAATAAAGCCCCTTCGACCACAGCTCCAACTGCAATTTTGACCACTCAAAACAAATGTTTGGGCACTTTTTCTTTTTCTTCTTGACCTAAAAATTGGGGAAAATATCTTTGCAACAGAAAAATCCATTTCTTGGGCAATATTTGCTGAAAACTGCCTGCTTTCAGAAAGAAAACCCATTTGGTCAGGAAACGCCCTTATCTGATGAGACACCTTTCACTGAAATCTCAAAAATATAGAAAGTAAACAAAAAAAAAAAAACAAATGAAAAAAAATAAACAAAAACAAATGAAAAAAACAAAACAAAAAAACCCCCAAACGTTTGGGTCAGCATTTTCTTGGACATTTTCTGTTGAAGACTTCGTTATTTTTTTTATTCGCTTGTGCTGTGGGGTTGGGCCTGAGCTCTAAAGGACGTGGATTCTGCTTTTGTTTGCCCCATTTCCAGTTCAGGGTAAATCAGAAAAGGCTGAGAGTTGAACCACCGAACAAATCCACCACTGCGGAACCATTGAGGGGCACAATCATGAATTCGCTAATCCCGACCATTCATCACGTTCTCTCCGTACCGCGTATCGCTGTGACAGCTTTTTACGCGCGCTTGATGTTATCTTCCACCAAGCCGTATTTTAATTACTTTGGCTTGAGCCGTGTTTTTCTTTGGAAAATGCTGTAAACTTTAAATTGCATTCACTGCCATTGCTCTTCTTTTCTTCGCACAAAAATGGGTTTGCAATCCAGACAAGGGATACATGTCAAACAGCTGCCTGTGGAAAAAGGACGTTGGTCATTGGAGCCTCAAGAAGGCCTTTCGTATTGCCTTGTCCGTTTTGTGCGCGTGCACAAAACCACACCCCCACCTGCGCCCTAAACGAGTACCACCCCGCAGACTGCGGAATGCCACCCTCTTTCCCGCTATGGGTGAATACTCCCACCCTCACCCATCACAAAACAGCACGCAAAAACATCTGGATCTTTGTGATAAATCTTCAGGTCTCATAACAGAATTTCCCTGACGCATTGACGCATTGCTCCACCACCAACAACAAATTCCAATCCTCGGTATGTCACCAACACTTTATCATGAATGTACATACTCAAGAACTGTCCAGTACTATCTGGGCAATTTGTAGCGACTCAGGTGTCGTGATGTTTACACTGAGGTGCATTCCTAGCACAACAACAACAGGATCACTGGCCCCACACATGGACAGATAGATGGACCCAATTGCCTGTGGATACCAAATATGGAATACAATGTTCAGCATAGTGTAACCTGGGAACATTGCCCTCAAGGCTGATTAGCTACTGCGTGTAAAATACAAGTGAATCTGCGCCTATTCGGCAGATAATCATAAAACACAACAGCCTCCAGGCATTTATGCTGAAAATGTGTGTTTGTTATGCTACAACGACAACGCTCAGAGCAAGAGTAAATACAAAATTTGCATTGAAAGTTAACATTTTAATTTGTACCTGACAGTGCCAGTGTCATTTAAAAGTTGTTAAATTTACTGCACAACAATTTCAAAAGTGTTTTGCACATCACTTTGCAGGAAAATTTTCAGGGTAAAACTGAAAAAAGTTTTTGCCTTCCAATCCACCTTCATATGTTTCTTTTTTTTTTAAACTAATGAAATTGATTTCAGATTTCAGATGAAAAGAACCAAAAGAATATTCTAACACTAAAATCAAAAGCAGTGTTCCTCTGATTAAAACTGTTGAAGTTGCCTCAAAATGGGAATGGTAAAATCAGGCTTTGCGTCATTAGGGAAAATCTTTCACAAAAAGTATTTCCATTTGAAAATGTGCGCAGGAAATTTTTGTGAAGAATTTCAAACAGACACTAATTGCTTGGAGAGAAAGATGGTGAAAAGGGATATGCCTCCATGTGGAGATATCAAATTCTTTATTGTTCTTATCTTAATTTAAATTTCAAAGAAGCAAGAGCTGTGAAAGCAGAAGTTCCCGCTGTGTGGGAAAATGTTCAATTTCATTAAATTTAAACGTGTCAGAAAATGTACTCGCCATCAGGCAACAACGAGGTTTATTTTTTGAATGGGCGTTGCCTCTGGAAATCTATTGTTGTTACGTTTTTGTCACCACTTATCTCGTGCTATTTGGCTGAAGAAAAGACGTAGACGTTTGTGTTTTCCTTATGCAAACACATGCCCTGTCCCGTCCAAGCTGTACAAAGTGGAATGGAGCATAGGTCAGTCCAGGGACGACAACACTTTCATGCCAGACGCAGGCGTTTTGTGAACTGTTGCAGACACTGCTGAGTTTCCGCAACAAGGGAGGCACAACAACACGTGCAAGACGTGCAAGACGTTTTCATGGCTATCAATTTTGTCGTCTTTTCGGCCAGTGAAAAATGGACTTCATTCAGTCTTTAGTTCAGCACGGCAGATTGCAAAACTGATTCCGGAGTTACCCTTCTTACTTACACGACATGAATGTCACTCACTATGTTTTCTTAGGTGTGTCATCAAGGGATGAAGGAAATATCCTAAGTCCTTGTGTACATACATTAGATCTAGTATGTCAATCTGGGGATACACGGTTTGCAAGGTAAACGTTGACAAGGCGCATTGTTAACAGATTGCTTGCGTTAGATGCATGTCTCGTCGGATTTGCATTATCCGTTGTCTCTATCGGATTACCAATCAGCTCAGGAAGAGTATCAGGCGTATGTTGTCTCATTAGCCTCTGCCAGACAGATGTCAAAGTTAGATTCAAGAAATGGAGACGGAAACAGGGGGTCAATAACCCCCCCCCCCAACACGCACAATTTTTCATAGAATCAGTTTCTTTTTCAAAACACACACAGGACCTGGACACCTTACTCCCCAGCGCTAAGCCCAGTGCTAAGCCATCTGTTAAGCATTTTTTGCCAGCACTAAGCCTTTGATCGCACCAAAAATGGTAAATGGTCACATCAGAAAAATCAGGCAGTTTGGGGCGAAATGTCTAAAAAGTGGATTATTTTGGGGCAAATATCGAAGTTAGGCAGTCAGATTTCTGCTTTTTACCCAAGGACGCCCCGAACTGAATACTAGATCCTCACTTGGAGAAAATGGTAGCAATTTGCAAGCAGATGGAGCCAACATGCCATTCCAAACAAACAGGATCTGAAATCACCATCAGAACGGTTGCGTGGCGTTTTCATGGCATTCTTTCTGAGATCAGGAAACCGCCTCAACTCAGCCTTGGCCAGAACTGTCGGCAGGTGTGAGATGCCAAATGGAAATCAACATGATTTCTGATGCCCCACTGGGTCATTCTGTAACCTCTTCTGATTGAATGTTGAAGCACACTACACACATACACACACAAAATTACAACACTTGCACAGGCACAGACACGGAAACACACACACAACACACACACACACACACAACAAAAGCCACCTCCCACTCACATTTGGACTCAGAAATTCCCCCTCAGAACGCACAAAATTTGACGACACACACACTTCAAACGTAACCAGAGGGACTGTTTGGAACAGATTTAAACTGCTACCAAGGTTGATCCTAAATATCTTTTAGGTGGCAACCACACAGAGCTAGGTAACTATGGCCACTAAGTAGCGCTGAGTGTTACTTAAAGTCACTTGTGAAGAGGTATGGCCTTGTAAGGCCGCAGTAACAAGCCATTAATTAGCCCTGCTCAGAAGCTTTCAGTGGAATGGAGGCAATTGAAGAGGACATACATCAGGGAGATAGGGCCAGTTCAACTCCAACTAGATTTTCTGAGTTGGGATTTGAGTGAATTAGTTTGAAAGCTCTGTCTGTGCTTCTGGGGTTCTCTGCCTGTCCGTGTTTGTTGATGATTGTGCATCATGTCACTGGAAGCTGTCTACTTTCACTTTTTCGTCAGTTGTTTTTGCCTGCGTTATTTCAGTCTCTTATTTCTTACGCAAAAAGTATCGCTGATCTGCATTGCACATGTGCCAAAAAATTTTATTGGACCAGAAACAGGAATGGAGAGAAGTATTCAAAATCAAAAGCAGTTTCCATCTTTTGTTACGAATTGCAGTGTTGTCTTTGTCTTGCTCTTTTCCCTTCACGGTGTCCTTTTCTTTGTCATCTTCTGTGTTCACACCTTCACGTCCTTTCTACCGGTGCGTTCATGTCTGTCAGGACCTGTCCACGTTAGACTTCCATATACAGGTGGGTCCCCGGTTAATCCGAATATGGATAATTCAAAGTCCAAGAGAAATCTGACTCTTATCTCTGGAATGCTAATCTGCCCACTTCATTTGAAAGAAAACTACTTGGTATTTGACTTTCGAATTAACCGGGAGGTACTGTCACCAAAGGCAAAGACTTGTTTTTCATTTCTTGCAATAATGTTCTCTGCAGATCTTCAGCTGACGTAAAATTATTTACCCATTGACTTGAGAAAAAATTTTTTTCTCAACCACCTCAACAGATGTTCATAAGATGGACTCAAAGCTGTAGATTCCAATCAAGGTGATTTAGGAAATAAAATACTCTTCACTGTAATTCAGTAGGAAAGCTGAAACTTTGTGAGGACAGCTGCACTGGAAAAATTGCAGTTCAGCTGAGGCATGGAATAAAAGCTATGAAGCTATGGGTGGGTTTATGATGAATAAGTCTCATTTGTGGGTTGATGATACAATGTACAAGTTTATTGCTTTGCACTGGTAATTCTTGCAATGAAGCTTCACCAGCTGTTGGATAGATATGAAACATATTGATGTATGTCAGAAGGTAAATTAATGAAGGGCAGCCAACATAAAGGCAGAGATGTTATTGCAAATGAGTTACATTTACATGAAAGGGCAATGTGGGCTGTACCAAAGACCATGCAGAATTGAAATGTTTTGGCTCTGGCTTTACTGCCTGGGAAGTTTTCACATATTTATTTCTCGTTGGGAAAGGGTGAACTGGCCAAACCAAGGAGTTTGAACTTCTGTTGTCTTGTCATTTCTGTCTGAAAACTCCATTCTCTCAGGAAAAAGGCAAAGAAAAAACTCCATTCTCTCAGGAAAAAGGCAAAGAAAATTTTGTTTGTTTGTGAAAAAAATCGGAGGTTTTGTTTCTTTATTTTAATTTAATTTTTGTCAAAGTAGAGATCTTGACATGCTTGACATGACCAAACTTGATTCAGTGCCAGATGAACCCATTACCACACCAGGCCACCCTTGTTCTCCCTGCCCCTCCCCTTTCAAGCAATGTTTTCATTCAATATTCTTCAGCACGCAAATTGCCAGATCTATTTGTAATGTCACAACAGGATTTATCATCTTTCAGAAATGCTATTGTTCTTATTCATTTGCCATTTAATGAACCATCAACCACTGATGTCACACTTTCATCGCATCATTCAGTGAACATTTTTGATCAAGAATTGTGCACGCAGCAAAATGGCCAAGCTTTCAAAAATCCGAAAAAGAAGTGTTTGTTGTCATTAGTGTGTGCGTGATCTTTCTCTCTCTCTCTCTCTCTCTTTCTCTTCTCCGGCGCCATCTCACTCGATACGCCGGTCAAGATGACTTAATGGCGCACTTTGCGGTTTTATCTCTGAGTTGGTCGCAAAATTCCCTTTCTGGAGAACAAGTGATTCACTTGAACATGCAAGGAGAATATTGGTTGCAACTGAAAGCGCATAAAAATAGATTAACTCGGCTGTAAAGTCCAGGAGGGGAATCTTGATCAGAAGATGCGTGGAGAATGTTTCGTGCTGGTCTCCGCACGCTATCGTGGCAGACGTAGTTCCAAAGTTTTGTTTGTTTGTTTGGGGGGGGTTGTTTGTTTGTTTGTTGTTTTTTTACACAGCAGCAAAAAAATTTCTGGAGCCTTGGGCACAAATTGGAGTTCGGCCTGCAAGAATGAAACTTCCTGTTTTGGGATCCTGTTCATTGAGATTTTGAGAGGGAGTGTGTTTGCTGTGACCCCACAAGCCAGGTTGGTTTACATTTCTTGTACACACGGTCAAAAATTATCTTCAACCCCCTCCAACCCAATTCTTGGATCCGCGTTGGGACCATTGGCAACTGGACGCCATTGGGTTCAGAGGTCATCTGACCAACGCTACGACCGCCGGTGCATGTAAGCCCAGGCAGCGGGACAAAGCAAGACTTCCGTTTATCTCCTTTTTAATGTGGCAAATGTCCCTTTGATGAGGGTTAGGGGGCTCTGGGCATTGTCAGCCCGTAAGCGACCACGTTGGGGGTGTGTGCGGGGGTGTGGTCTCCGCATTGACCGGGGTTAATAGGGCGTGAGGTGTGAGAGTGGGGTGCGCTCTGCTCGGCTCGGTTCCAAGAGGTTGGCCTCCAGGGATACTGAAGGGGAGGGCCCTAATCTTTCCCGGCTCGTATGTGCAATGAGTTTGCCGCGCTTTATCCTCACCTGTTGGGAAAACCTTCTGTGCACATTGTGTCTCTGGTTGTGTCTGTATCTCTGGTTGTGTCTCTTGCTGATGTTTCTTTCTTTCTCTCTCTCTCTGGAGTCTCTCTCTCTCCCCTTCTCTTTCCTATCTCTCTCTCTCATTCTCTCTCTCTTTCTGCCTGTCTCTCTCTCTTTCTCTCTACCTCTCTTTCTGTCTCTTTCTGTCATTTTATCTCTCTCTCGTCTCTCATCTCTCTCTCTCTCTGGAGTCTCACTGTTTTTTCCTTGTCTGTGTGCGCATCTCTCACATTTTCCTCTGCTGCGTGGTGCCTTTTCTTCCTGTTTTCTTTAATTTTTTTCCTCCTTATTTTCTTCATTCCCTCTTCCCTTCTTCTTCTCAAACAACGCTTTCCTGTAATTGACCTGCTTCGGCGTCTTTCAAGTTGGTTCAGACATGTAAATTTACCCCACAACAAAACGTCTGCTTGGCACCTGAAGCAAATCTCAAACACAAACGTAATCAATTTAAAGACTGGGAGTACATTACATCAAGGTGCATGGGTAATTTCAAAACGTGTGCAACAAAGTGAAAACTCATTGACGCGTGATGGGCTTTGGAGCTTTAATCAAAACCCCTTCACTCACCCCCTCCCCTGGTGGCTTATCACACAGTCATTACGGAATGAACCACACATTTGCCCGCCATTGGGTAACATGGGCAACAACCTGGATAAAAGAACCCCCCAGCCTGACCATTACCACCCAGTGCCTCATCAAATCAAAGTTTGAAACTTAATTTCTGGTCAATCTGTGTTGAGGTGATCTGGTTTCATGGGAACTGTTATGTTCAACTTGGTTCAACAAAGTTCCATTTTTCTCTTTTTTGGCCATCAATCTGTGTCATAATAAGTGCGTACAAACAAACTATCCATACTCGTTGGTGCCATTCAAACATGGATTCATTGTTAAAACACATCAATAGGAGGTAGGGTGAGAGGGGGGGGTTGCTGTCCGAGTTCTGTTTCTCAACAACACAGGAAACTAGGACAGTCAAGCAAAACTCGGTGTGATGCGATTTGACGATCTGTGTCAAATGTCCAGCTCAAAAGCTCTTTTGATTCTGACACATTTTTCAACATTCCCCCCCCCCAATTTAAAAATCGATGTGTGTCTATTTCCCCCTACAGACTGATTTTATAGCTCCTCTAAATTTGACCAAACCAGTGAACATATTTGAGGTTAGTGCCCAGACGCCCTACCTGTTCCTTTCCCCGTTCTCCCATTCAGATTGGGCCCCTAGTCATCCAGCCAACAATAATTTCCACAGAATGTGTCATGTGTTGCCAATAAAGGGGGAAGTCGCCTGTTTGCGGTGTCGTGCCCTGTGTGTTGAAGGCATGAGGCATCGGTTCCTACAAAGGAAGCAGTGTCCCCTACCCTGCCTTGAATAAACACTATAATTACGACGAGTGCTGCGTGCGTTTATGAGACACCAGAAAGGAAGCGTTCTCTCACAAAGAGCTTCTAATTGAACAGATATGACACAAAGGCTTTTCAGCTACAGCCAGCCTGTGGTGGTGTTTGACATTTTTGTGACATTGGGTATGCTGGCTCGGAAGGCAATTCTGAAAGCTCCATTGTGGATAAATTGTGAACAAAGCCAGGTCCATTTTTCTGTGTTTTGCGGAATTGGAACAACTTCCCACCAAACACACACACACACACACAAATGGCAGCATCGCTTTGGATCAAAATGCTGTCTGCAACTCGTGGCCAGCCTTTCAGACTCAAAATACCTCTGCCCTTGTCAGCACTTGAAAGAGCCGCCTCCATGAGTGAAAGAAACACCCTCAGTCACTTTCACCCAAGAAATGTGCCAAAATTCGTATGATTTCTGGGTTCAAATGCCCTCTGCGATGAAGAGTGCTTTGGGGGTGGGGGAGTGATGGAGGCAGAAATTCAAGGAGACTTATGATCAGATCTCGATCCACAAACTTGTTTCGAAAAACTGAACGCCACGCTGAACATGAAGCCACGAAAGTGAAGCAAAACTGTTCCACAACAAAACAGAAAAAAAAACTTAGATAGAGAGTCTACGTCTTTAACAACATTATGTGCCGTGCACATGGCCTACACACCGAGTTGTTACTCCTTCTCTGCTGCGTATCTCTCATAACATGATGCTTCTGCTTTGCATATTGACAAAGATTACAATTCTCTCTGATGGAAAACCTGCCAAGTAGCACCCATTGTAAGGCGCACAGTGCAGTTTAGTGTACAATCAAAGCCACTCTTGCACCATTGCCTAGACAGGGGGCTGAATGCTTTTCTATTTTATGATGCTTTTCTGAATGCGATCCATTTCATCCAATCCAAGTGAATTGGTGCTGCAGCAAAACTCCCATCTGAGATTGATGTTGTCTTCTTGTGTGCGTGTGAGCGTGCAGGCAAGAAAAAAGTGTGTGTGTGAGAGAGAGTGTGTGTGTGTTTATGGGTCTGTGTGTGAGAGAGAGAGAGAGAGAGTGAGTGAGCGCGCACGTGAGATTCCATGTGTGTGCGCGTGCGTGCATTTAAGGAAAAAGGTACTCACCAAAGGTAATTCTCTATTTTGTGGGCGATATGAAAGCTTTCTTTCTCAGCGAAGAATGTTTAATGGCCGTGGGAGAGAGCAGTTTTTGAATGCAAATTTGAGTCAACCTAGACTTGACAGAAATTCTTACAGATTCAGCGCTTGGATTGTTCTCCTGGATCCGTGTCTGGGTGTCTCTGTCTCCTTCATTTTAACCCTAAAAGCCGTTGAGAACCCATAAATCAGCCACACTTAACTAAAACCCAAGTAGGGTCGTTTATTGCAGTTTTCATTTGTTAGTTAGGCACATATTTCTTGCTGAAAACCAATTTTGTCTGACAGGCAAGGAGACCAGTGTGCTGCATGTGAATTCCTGGGAAGACATGACCTCAGATAAAGCAGTGCATACAAATATCAATATCAATTCCTCCGTAAATCTGTGGTATTGGTTATTGGTTGAAAATCCCTCACTGAGAGAAAGAGAGAGACAGAGACAGAGACAGAGAGAGAACGAAAGAAAGGAAGGAAGGAAGGAAGAAAGAAAGAACCCCTTCCCCCACAGACCACATAAATACATGTTGTGATGTCCAGGACCAAAAGCATCTGGCAAAAATGGTGAAAATAACCAGAATTCAACAGATATGATGATGTAACAAAGCATGTGACTTTTGATAAACTAGTTTCAACCGTCTGCCACAGAACACGGCATTTTTTGCATTTGAGAGAAACTGAGGACGGCCTCCATTTTGAAAGAGCATGGCAACTATGCGGATTGGAGGCTGATGTGGATTTAATGGTGCATATTTATCTGTTTATTGACTTGCCGGGTTAATACAGATCACAGGATCTGCAGTACAAGAGGAAATGACTGAGATCAAAGCACCGTGAATTACACCGTCAGCAGATAGCACGCTTCCAGGGTTTTTAACGTTATATTGACTTCTTCTTTCGCTTTGTTTCTTTCCCCCTCCAGGCCAACGTATTGTGTGTTCTGTTTTCTTCAGAAACTAAGAAACGTGTTTGAAATATGATCATTCTGTTCTCAAGGTTAAGTGAGGAGTGCTTTTACGATGAGAACAAGAAGACTTTTAGTCACGCCTTTCCTTGTACAGACACAGATACAGCACAGAAGGCCATACATCATCTGTTGTGCTGGCAGTGGATGTTTTTGTTTGAGAAAGAAAAAATGGCGAACATGTTCTGCTCAGGAAGTTTGAGTCGTGGGAGGGGGGCACACAAACGTTAAAATACAAAACGTCTTTTCCTCAGCACAGCGCTGTATTGGATTTGCAAGATAATGAGGTTTTGGTGCTTTCACCTCTGCACACAGATGCTAAATGCCTTCTGTATCACTTGATCACACTCCCACAACAAGCTGTCCTTTCTGCTCCAGATGTGTTGTCCATATCAGCGCAATAAATGTTGATGCTGTTGTCCAATGTGTTGGGTGGATGATGGGGGAAACAAAATGTTGGAGTTTCAGTCAAAAATGATGCAAGTGGTGTCAATCAAATCAATGAAATTTTATGCAAATGATCCTGTCTTCTGAGTGAAGACTTTGTGTGAATAGTCTCCATTGTGTTTGTTGTAGCATTAAAAAAAACAAACAAGATGTAACAAAACAAAAACGTCATCTAAGTGTGATGAAAACAAAATTTCAAGTTTGTGTTCTCTTTGCTGAGAGTTACCTTCATCGCCCTGTCTTTTGAAATGAATGCTCAGTCGCCTTTTTCTGTGGAACAAAAGGGTCTGTGCATGAAGAGACTCTTTGCTTCGGGACCAGACCAGAGAGAGAAGACTTTGCTTACAACGCGATGATCCGGTTATGATAATCCCCTTTTGTCTCGTGGAACAATAGACTGTCAACAGCTGAGGCCGCATCAATATGCAGCATCTTGTTTTGCAAAGAGAAATATTTTCCTCTGGAGAACAGAGACGGGTGACTTAGCCTGTCACAGATCCAGAGATTCGTCCCTGTTTTGGGATATTAGGAAGATATTGCTTCGGCCCAACACAACAATGAACCCCTTTTGAACAAGTGAATCAAAGATCCCTTTTTGCGATTGAATCAATGGTCATTAATTGAAAAAAAAATCCTCATTTGAAAAGCGACAGACTAGAGTCTTGACTTGAAAGGTTTCACTGAATTTGTGGCCAGAAGGAGGGGGTTCAAATGAACTCGGTTTTCTTCGCACTTATATGTCCCAGGTGGATTTCCAGTGGCTCAGTTGAGCGATGATCTCTTTTGAGCGCTGCATCGTCACAGAACAAGAGCCTCTGTGGTTATGACAGGGCGCCCCCGGCCCCGGGGGGGACATGTGTGTCGGGGGCCCCCCCGAGGCGGACCGGCGGGGCAGGGGGGGGGGGGTGTTGGGGGGGGGGGGG
>JAAUYG010131661.1_pt1 | contig 16849 bp, 12 predicted proteins | sample 7278091 | NCBI WGS metagenome assembly JAAUYG01 (sample SAMN14350201, study PRJNA611818) | marine sediment metagenome | isolation source: surface marine sediment (0.6m) | place: French Polynesia: Moorea | collected 2018-08 | reverse complement strand
TCATGGGTGTACATGACAGTATCTAATTTGGTCCCTCTTTACCTTCTGGTGACTTTCACATTCTTTGAAAGATTTCCTAGATATGCTGTAAAATATTTTGCATATATTTTGGGAATTAAGGGTGGAAGCAAAACCTAAAGCATGCCTTGGTATTGGGTTACGATATCAACCTTTCCCTATGTAGTGATATTATAGGGACTAAAACTTTAAAGACTTATGTTTTATGTAGTAGTATGTTTAATTCAAACTGAATCAATGGATAGATGTACAATATCAATATTTATCATAACATTACGAGCACAATACAGTCTGGGGCCATCACCAGTCAGTGTCAACGTTATAAACATGTTATATTTGCATGTCCAAATTTTCAGTCCAATACACAATAAAATGAGGTAAACTGGAAGGATTTGCCCACACCTTTGTTGTGTTTTGTGTGTTCTAGGAAATGAAGGAGCTGGCTGCCCTTGCCTACCGTGACACCACACAGGAGAACCGCGAGTTCTGGAAGAACGAGCTGGCCAGCTGCCTGCGCGAGATCTCCGAGACATACGAGGACAAACTCAACGCCATGCGTGGAGAGCTGGAGACATATTACAACATGAAGGTACGCCCAGATTAAGAAACTGGCTATATAAATAACGACAGCCTTTGTAGCCAAAAGATGACATTTATGCGAAAAGTATATAGCCGCATATTCCCCCTACAAAATCTGAAATTAAAGATTTGATGTCATTCTGACGTCACTGTGACGTCATGTAAGACTTCACAGCCCTGCTGCTATGATATTGATATCAGTGAAGTCGTCAATCTTATAGCAGCAGTTCTTGTTGGTAGTTAAAATATTGTAGTTAAATAGACTGGTTTATCATATAACTGCATTAAATATTGATTAAATTTTGTATATAAAAGACTGTTGTATGTGATTGGTAATTAATCACCTGAAAACGAGGCCATGGTTATTATCGTCTGCTTGATGTGCCTTTTATGATTGTTTTGACTACGTGCTCACTGCTCAGACGGCTACACGTTCTGAGCGACTGCACAGACAGACGGGATTTGACCGGCTTAGGAAACGCTATCGATCTTTGAGGTGCAGACTCCAATACTGTGTGTGAGGCAATCGATCTCTTGTCTGGGATGACTGGTCTTGCACGGTAGTCGGGGTGGCGTGGAGGGTGATAGCAGTGAGATGGGGGGGGGGGGGTCTTAATACCTTGCTCGTATTCACACCTCTCAATCGATCAATAAGAAAGAGCGAGGTGATATTATGGTCGTCTGCAACAAGGCTTTGGTCTCTTAATGCCGTCATAAGGGAAGTAATAAAGGGTGTAAGTAGATGGCACTTCTAGTGGCTGGTTTGTCGCTTCGTCACATTATAGACCTTACATTAAATCTGCCCCTGTCTCGCCCATGTTTTCCGCCGATGTTCAATTGACCAAGTGATGTCCTGAGGCGTACTGGGCATGTAGCACAGGCTTCATGTAGGCTTTGGGGAGGATCATCGAAAGACTTCTACAGAGTTTTTACGGCAATATTGGCATAATGCCTCCTCCCACCCACCGTCTGACAATCTGTTTTCGACGTCTAACACGTACCAAGCAATATCCCCCCCCCCCCCTTCTCCCCCCCCCCGACCCCCGAACGCCATTCCATCATTCTGTACCGTCTGTTAAGCCCCAGGGCCCAACATGAAAGCCACGTCTGATATTCTCCCAAACTCATTTTCTTCCTTCCTCCCTTCGTCTGTTCGTTTGGTCAGCTTCAGGCGCTGGCCTCATCAGGCAGATGCAGGAGGCCATAGCATGTATTCACTATGTACAATTTCTGAAACCTGGGACAACATGACCTGTAGTTGTAGCCATATTAAATGACACCTGATGAGCCTCGCGTGGTTTGAGCCACTTGCTGCAGACATAGAAGCCGTGGAAACCCATATATACATATGTATAAATATACAGTCCACTGTAGCTACTGGGACGTGACTTGCATACGATTTGGAACCAGCATTGCTGCTGCAGCTAGACAGCTGATTCTGACTCCGCCCCCCCCCCCCCTTCCCCTTCGCCAGTCCCCAATGTCCCTTACAAAACTCCGTATCTACTATGAATCATTGAACGTTCGACTGAAAGCTGTGTCAATCTAGCATTCTTGCCAAAACGCCTGACTATTTTTCCTGTGGCTTATCAACCATACGTTGTTATTGTCCCGGTGGCAACGCCCTGGGGGTGGGAGATGGTAATGGCTAATCCCTATAGTGGTACAGACGCAGATATTGAATTATAGACAAAGGTGCTGCGTGCTATAATTTGCGCAACCGCGCAGTGATTCAATGGGCAGTATAGCTGCTACCGACTTGCTCTATTCGCAGGTCTTCATCCAGTGGTGATCCATCATTGCTTGCTTAAGCATGTCGAAGCTGCTCCTGTAGACAAATAATAGCGAAATCTATGTGGAGTCCCTTCTACTCCCTAGCACTCGCCAAATCGGTCCAAATGTGAAGCCGGGTGGGAATTCTATATTGAGGGTTTTGCCCTTAGGACACAGCAGAGTTGCAAGGTGTCTGTCACCTCTTTATGTATCGGGGTTTCGAGCATAGAGATGTCCCGTGTCTAGACGAGGATCTATTTTAGGCTTTGGCGCAGTGAAGCAAAATATCTCATCATAGTTCAGCATTTTTAATGTGCCCGGCATGGCGGCTCCCTTCTTCATTGTGCCTTCAACGAATGAATCGCCCCATGAGACCACAGTGAATTGATATCGTATGACATTTTGACATGTTAACTTTAGCAGAAAACATTCATTGCATTTTTCCTCGCCATAGGACACCCATATTTTGAATTTTAATCATAGACGTTTGTTTGTTGTTTATCACACGCACCTACGTAACCTACGGTGTAGTCATAACGCGAACATGTATGCCATTTTCACCATGGAAAGACACCCCGCTATGACTTTGGCATCACTTTTGGTAGAAAGACCAACTAAATGATTCTCTTCTGGATATTTCAGATCCAGGAGTTCCGTACTGGAGCCACACGCCAAAACATGGAATCCACTCACGCCAAGGAAGAGAGCAAGAGACTGCGCACCCAGCTGCAGGATCTGCGTGCCAAGCTCAACGACTCCGAGGCCAGGGTATGCGAAAGAAACTTAATAAAACGGATGAAAAGATAAATATTAAATATCCTGATAATAAATATGTAAAAAGTGTCACAGTTTAATGAAATAAATACACAAATCTGTTAAATTGCGAAAGGTTCCGTAGGGAAGACCTGGTAGTGTGGTAAATATATTTTGGGTGATTAGACTACAACGCCGGTGCTCATTATTATGACAAAATACAGATGTCCTTGTGATCCAGACGTGGCGCATTGCCCAAGCAGTAAGATGTTCGGCTTCAGATCTCTGCTGGGGTCGCAGGTTTAAATCCTGTCAAGGGCGTAGGTATCTTTCACCTCGTTGCCCACGCGCTACTTGGTTAACTTTTATAGCCGATCATCTTGCGCAGAAATAACCCCCTAAACTAACTAAACTGTTGTGATGCAGAACGCCATGCTGGAGCGTGAGCTGGAGATGCTCCGCCGTGAGTTCGAGGAGAAGGAGAAGGAGTGGGAGAACGAGAACGCTATGCTGAAGAACGAGGTGGTCAAGCTGCGTGCCGAGATGGAAGCCATCCTGAAGGAACTCCAGGACATCATGGACACCAAGCTCGGTCTGGAGCTGGAGATCGCCGCCTACAGGAAGCTGCTGGAGGGCGAGGAGAACAGGTCAGAGGAGAGATCCAGAAGACGGGGTGTGGGATAGTTACAACTTAGTGTATACACGATCCAGAAAGAAATAGTATTTGACCAGTTGTTTTAAACTTAAAACGTTGAGCTAGTTTATTATCTAGTTCCATAGAAGGAAAGAAGGTTGTACATGTAAGTGGGGAGATTTATTCGTCGAGTACATGTCTATCCAATTGTTGATAGCTGCTGCAAAAGTATTCATGAAAAATTTACTTCTTTTCGATTTAATGTTTACTACGAGTACACCGTGCAACCAGCTTTTATTGTATATGAATGAAATGCGCTAAAGAGCGAATTGAGATTTATTAAATGAAGCATCTTGACAAATTCGATGATAGTCTAGCATGTCTGATTATCCTGCGAGTGATGTGGGATCATTTATTGTGGTAGGTTCTTGTAGTCCTTGATTACGGGTAATTTCGTAATTAAATTTTGACCGTAGCACACCCAGAAGGAACGCTACTTGATACCTATACTTTCAAACAAAGAAAATGTTGGTCAAATCATCATAAGAATCAATGAATTGTATCAAGGCATAGCTAAAGTGACGGCTGCAGTCTTATTTTGCCTTTGGTTGCCATCTATACGTGATAAACTTTGAGCGCTTAGATTTTATGGTATGTTGTACTGAAGTTATGCGATCTCTGCATTTAATGACTATCAGGACAACCACAAAGACAAGCATATTTACATCATCATCATCATCTTCTGCAGCAGCAGGTACGAGGGCCAATCACGGATCTTTCACTATATGGAATGCCATGACTGTCGTACAATAAGATTATGATATGATGTTTTTATGATTCTTTTTTTTTTTTGTCAATTATGTTTCAATCAATGTGTGTGTGTGCGATTCCTTGATTGTTGTTTTATCGGATGGGTGTGTATTAGTTACGAAGGACTTCCCTTGCAAGTAGGTCCAATAGGTTCCTACCCTCGTAGGTCGGGCCTTGGTCCCTTACACAACATCTTGTCGATATATTCCACCTTAATTGGTACAGGCATAGGATGTCCACAATGATGACACCACACGTCATCACACAATGCTGATCAGGGATATTACGAAATCCTTCCCAAATTTTTGCCCACTTCAGAAATTACAGGCTTAAATTTTCCCTACCGGATGTTCTTATACATTATTTTAAGAAAAAACTTTAAATTCCATCTTTCCACATCATGCGGAAATATCCAACATGGCGAAGCACATGTCCCTTTGCAACCTATTGGAAACTTGTTTATAGCATGATGCATCTATACACTCCAGTGGTTAGGAATCAAAAATCTGTCCAACGCAGCTGCTCCATATAATAAGCTACTCGGTTTGTAGAGATTCATTGAGTTCTGTTAATGTTTTCACTAAACACGACCTTTATCACTGTTTGTTTGCGAAACATCATCACAGATGCCCTGTTGAGATCCAAAATGTTTGCCCAATATACTCGATATAATTCTTCCTGAGTGGAACGATGATCCTCGCTTGAAACTATAAAGAAACCAAACATTATCAAACGCCTTGCTGAAGTCCAAAGTTTTGTCCAACATACTCGATGCAAATTCTTCCTGATTGGAAAGATCCTCCTTGTTGAGAAAAAAAAAATAAAGAAGCGAAGCATTATCGAATGTCTTGTTGAAATCCAAAATCTTGCCCAATACACCAAGGTACATATGCAAATTCATCCGGGGTGGAGAAATCGCCTTTCCTCATTAGCCAAAAACAAATGGTGTCATGATGAGTTCCAACGATCTCTTCCCTTCAGGATTGGCCTCAAATCAGTTGTAGATTCCTGGGTATCAAGCGGACAGGTTGAAACGACAGATGGTAGGTACTCTCCCTAAACCAACAATGGCCCTCCAAGTTGGTGGCGGATCTGTGTGAGGGTCTCTTACATAGATATAACCATATACTTTTTTTCTGTTCCTGGTTAATATCTATGACTCTTTTTGTTGTCCAGATATACGGCTTATAACCCCGATTCTCAAACCTCACATGGGATCACTTCTAGTCTGAGCCCAGCCACTTCTGAACTCTCTCGCTCACTCGCTCTTCCTGGCAGAATTGCTGTAGATAAAAAGTCCCTGTTCTGTCATCCTATATTCTTCCCCTTTCCCTTATCTATGGAGCCCTGGATTTCCTTTACGTTTTATTTACTTTTCTGCTTTCTGGATATTTGGTAATCACAACTCTCCACGCTTACCTTCTGTGCTTCTTGCTTATAATTATTGATTATTTTAAGCCCCTAGGAAGAGAGGGATTGGTCGAAGCAGTATCACGTGACCAACAGAACGCTCGTGCTGACGCTTTATTTTTCCTTCACTTCAGTTTATGGCTTTGGTATACATTATGTCGGATCTTACCATAGGTATACCCCTTGATGCTTCTACGTTTCAAATGATCTCCTGCAGTATGGTCTTTATAGGGAACGACTGTAGCTTAGCAAGCATGTTGAAAGTAATGTCTTGTCCTCTCTTCTTTTTGCTTCGTCGATGCCTCACGTAGAATTGGGTTAAAACGAGTTGTAGACAGCGTTTCACAGTCCTTGTTATCGACGACGACGACACAAATGAGCAGCAGCAGCAGCTCGGGAGGAGGGGCAGGATTTGGGGGGATGTTTGAAGCAGGGGACGGTACGTTAGTCAGACTAGTTGCTCCTGGCATGAAACGGCTTCAGTAGCGTTCCCTAGAATTCCCGAAGCCGAGTACTTCCGAGGATTACCGAGGCACCACCAGGGTGATTCAGTTTGTCTGCAACATAGCAAAAAAAAAAAAAAGTAAAATATCAAAATTTTCAAATAAACAAGAAAAAAGTCTGAACAAAATTGATTATTTTAAAATAAAACATGGCCCAGGGGATCAATCACATCACCAGATATCATCTGTGTTCAGGGTATACTGTACGATGTGGTGTGTGTTTGTTCTTACTTTTATTTTCTCTTCAGTTTGCCTTTCTCTTTTTTTTTTGTAAATTTCTAACCCATGAATCTTGTCCGGTCGTGTGTTTGTGACCAGTGTGGTGTTGTGCAACTTTTTATTTTTCTTTCTTCTACTAAACCCGAGCCTGTATTTCTCTGCACTCTTGCGGCATGATGTCTGCAATCCGTGCCTGGGCAGTCCGCATGAGTGCCAAAGTCCAGCCGTCCCCAGAGACATAACTGACCCCCAGACCGGACTACAGCAATACCGGACTGACTGACTGACAACATCCCTGGCCATTTTTGCAGGTTCTCTCTCAGTGTGCTGAGCAGTTTGGCAGAGTTCGGTGCCGCTGCTGGTGGTGGCTCTGCCGCTGGTGGTGGCGCAGGCGGCGCTCGTTCCTCTTCCTCAGCTTCTCGTTCAGCGTCCAGTTCCACAACCGTCATTCGTAGTGGGGGGATTAGCATGAGCGGTGGCGGTGGTGGCTCCGCTTCTGGATCAGCTTCCGGATCTGGGGCCGGTATGATGGTTTCTGGAGGCGGAGGTTCAGGCTCTTCTAGCTCGAGCTCCAGCATGATGATTTCTGGGGGGATGTCTGGGGGGAAAATCTCTTCCTCTACCATAGAAACCAGCAGCAGCAAGGGCGGGGAGTCTGGTGGTCAGGTCACCAGCCAGACCACCACTACCGTCACCAAGACTGTCCAGGAGTCCTCCTCCTCATCCTCAGGCGACACAGCCGCACAAGAAGGTACTACTAAACTGGGCCTGGCATGCAGTGTATAGGCACGGGCTGCACGACTTCTACTTGGCTGTTGTGCATGTTATCAATGTTGTGAGAAATTAAGCAGTACTAAATAGACACAAGCAGGCTGACAGATAGACCCCCTGGTTTGTCTGTGCTGCTGCCCATCAGGTCTGGGGCAGGGAGACACTGCATGCTGTTACAGTTCCGTTCCTTGGTCTTCTTTGGTTTTGCTTTTTTGATAAAAAAAATCTTCTTATTTCGACCGGATTGTAAATTCCACTTTGTCATTTCCTGACTGTAGCACGTCATATTGCTTTGTTATTTTGCCATTGAAATCACCACTCATAATAATAATAGCATTAAATTATGTATATGTTGTGCCAGACCTGTGTTTCCGTGTCGTTGTCGTTGCTAAGTTGTAGTTGCATGGTCTGCCTGTGTTGACACTTGGGGAGTACGTGTGTGTGCGAGAAGAAAGTTTGGTGTGTTGATTGATTCTTTGCTGATTTGGCCTAATCAAGACTAACTTGTTTAGATTGATTTCTGTTACATGTTTGGGCTGTATAAGAAATTTGGACTTTCTTGTTTTGTATATCAGCTAACCCCATTTACTGACAGAGTGCGTTTGTGTGCTATGCCGCCCATCTGTTCAGTGTACCGTGTACCCACAGGCAGGCTCAGGCTGTATCTGTTTCTCAATCTCAGGGTGGGATTGCGTCAAATAGTAGAGCAGATTATAAACCAGCAGGAGGCAAAGCTGCAGGAAGACTCCTCTTACACAGTCAGACAAACCGAGACGACCTCTGGTGGTGGGTATCGCACGTGTTATGCAGACGAAAACTTGCGAAAAAAAAAAAAAAAAAACCAAGAACGAATACCCCTGCCCCTACGACTTTATATACACACGACTTTGACACTTGAAAAGTGACCATGCTTTGCCGCTTTCAGTCCTTGGTGTAGTAAGCCTGTTGTGATGTGTTTCTCATTCATTCCTCGATGTAGTCGTTTGATGTATTTTAGAAGTTAAAGCCAATATTTTTGTTGCAACATCACAGCGAACACGAAGCGGTATCCTCGGCACTAACAGTAAGCCACTAGTGCCCATTCCTAGAGATCTGCTGTTCTTTTTTTCTAGAATATTTAACAGTGACTACTGCTAACAACCCATCTCCCTTTTCTTAAAATCACTAACTTTGGTGTTTATCGTATGCAGATGTGCATATCACCATTGCTATATATATATATTTATGATAATTGTTTTTCAGTTGCTTTTGGTTGCGTTTCATTATGTTGGCATTGCCTGCCGTCCCCCCCCTGCTGTTTATGTATATTAGATATGTTGTCATATAAGAATTATGATCATAAGGTTAAAGTTGATACTTTACTAACTATAGTCACTTGCTTAAGTTATATTCTGCAAAACTCTACTTATGAACATTACACGTGGTAATTTCTGTGGTCTCTGGTAAAGAAGGAACTGTAAAAACTGTAAACGAGTGTCTTGGGCCTAAGACGTAATGCCGAGCATACATGTAAATACTATGTAGAACTGTAGCATATGTGTTATAATGTTATTTACGTACATGAGACCCTAACGTAATAATGCCCCCTTCCAGATAGCAAACAGTAAATTTGAGCAAACGGTAAGAAATGCTACACGGTGTGTAGCGCAGAACTGGCGTTTTGCTCTACTTTTCACACAATTATGTATAGAAACTCTTGATTTTATTTTGCATGCTGAAATAGACGCAAGTAGACAAAAGGCGCACAAGTTTTTATTTTGACTTCGCTCTCTTTCCATTTGTATTTATTTGAACAACTATGTTCGCGCTGTCTGTGTTTTGTCTATTTCTTGCTGCGCGTTTGTCTTCGATGTAGGTAACCCCCGTTATGTCTGTTGCCAGTGTTTTCGACCTAATTTTGCTTTTGTGTAGTTGTTGGAGTTCTTGTATGGCTCCGGCTCAACCCTCACTTTTAACCTTGTGTTAATATACAGCACTGAAACCTCGCTGGAGTGGGGCTTTGCACCATCTCTCTGATATTTACTCCCTCCCCACCTCTACCCCCCCAACCATTCTACTCATCTGCTTTCACCCACATTACACATTAACGCCATGGCGGGATTCAAAAACAAGGGGATCCCGTCATTAGTCTCGTCTACAATTATGAACTGCTCCCTCAGTCAAGCGGGAACTTAACCATTGTGTTCTGATCCGGCTCCTCCCCCGCAGATTCCTCCCTAAAAGTTAGTCAGGTAGTGAAGGGAGAGATGTCAGCCAAGACCACCTACCAGAGGAGCGCCAAGGGACCAGTCTCCATCAGCGAATGCTCCGCTGATGGCAAATACGTGCAGATCGAGAACACAGGCAGAAAGGTAAATAATAATAATAATAATGATAATGATAATGATAATGATGATAATGATAATAATAATAAAGGGTTATCGCACCGTCACGAGTTCCACGATTTATTGGCTAAATGTAAATCATTGAACGCAGCCGAAATGAACGATAGTTACGTAAACGTAGAGCATATGCGCCTTTGCGATTGGCTGAAAAGCTGGGTCAGGTCAGAATGCAATAAACAAAAGGTCATCGTTCAAATAAGGAGATTTATTGCACGATCGGAATTGCCATTAATAAAAGTCTTACATTTATATTTAAAATGACACATGCATTGTGCTCACCAGGAGGAATCCCTCGGCGGCTGGACTATCGCGAGAAACATTGATGGCCGTGACGCACAGCCCTTCACCTTCGACAGGAACTTCTCCATCAGGCCATCTGGAAAAGTCAAGGTATATATCTTCATGATATATTGACACGACCTAAACGGGCCCACTCTGATTAACTTGCCTTCTGGAACAGCCCCTACTGAGAACCATTATAACAGTTTGTGCATCCGAAAAGTGGTGTGCACATTCGGATATTGCATAAAATCCCGTGCATAAAATATTATTGGTTGTTGGACAAACCCAGAATGTAAAACGTGGACCCTGAAATGGTCTTGTTGTTTTGCTGGCCATGGAATAGTAATACTATAAGTATCTAGGTGTGTACCACTCAATTTAAAAGAAAGCTGTATCAGTTTTACAACTGGGTAAAGTATCTGTCTTAAGCATTTGAAATGTTATTTGCATCATATTTATTTCCTTGCACAAGTTTTATTGAGTAGTCCGACAGTCGGTTCTTTTTCTGTTTTGCCAAAACTATTAGCATAAAAAAGTATCACCATCATCTAAATAGAGAATACCCGAAACTTGGTTACATTGTGTAATCTGTTACCATTCAATACAAAGAATATTGTACGTTTTTCTTCCAGATCTTTGCAGGGCAGCGCCCCCCAACAGCTGGCCCCAGTGATATCGTAGCAAACTTCAACTCCTGGGGCGTTGGTGCAAATATCAGAACCATCCTTTGTAACACTGCTAATGAGGTACTAAGATGCGCACGCGCAATTCAGTACCTTTGCTAGCAGGGTCACGTCGATAGACCTGATAGGCTCAATCTCTCTTTTACCTCCCCTACAAAACACCTCATTTGCTCACCCCCAAGGTTCATTCCGCCCTTTCATCGGTGTCCATCGATTGTCATGTCACATCAAGCTATATATATATATATATACCGCCTGGCCTAGCTGACTACATCACAGCTTTTTCAATGAAGTGATGTAGTAGTTGTTTTAATCATTCTCTCCAGTGACCTCTTTACGTGGCACTGGAGAAAAAAAAACGATCGTGATTTCTTATTCCTTGCCAAACTGCTTTGCCTGTGGAAATAATAACATCACGCCGCTTCCATGCAGCAGCTCACACTGACCCTTGTAGAAGATTGTCGCGTGTCCTATGCCTAACGCTTTTTGCAATGCAGCAGACCTTGCACATTCCTCACACCCCCAATCCACCACAGAGACTGTACTACTACCACAGACCGGTTAAGAAAGACCCAATACATCGGGTCTAAGGAAATCGTCATTGCCTCATCTGGATCGACAACTGTTGCTGCGCACCTCAATATGATTATACCCTGGCGGTCTGGCCAAAAATTACTTGGTTGAGACTGATGAAATACTAAATAGCCTCAATATGCACCTTCTCCCTGCCCTGTGTAGTGATCAGTGTTAAGGCGTAACCGTTATTCTTATGAGCACACACCATACAGACTGGGCGTTTACCAGGTAATATAACTGGAGTACACTGAACGGATGGTGAAATAAGGCACGCATTGCTATGAAGTATATCGTGTGAAGTTTATTGTGCATTTGAAGTGCATTGTTAGAACCCATCCCTGATCATTAGATTCGCCTGCATAGTCTACTAATCTTCCGTCTGGTTGGCCGCTAGCATACTTATTCATGTAGGTATTCAAAGGCTTTAGGTACCCCGAGCAGTAGAAAACATTGAGCATGGTGCTAAATAATGGGCGCCAACAATCCGCTTTCCTATACTACTCAATTAATACATTTATCATCGCCCACCATCGTCGCCTATTCAGTCCACCCCCAAGTCGCCTCACTAACTCGCCTGTCATTTTTTCCCTAGCCTAACCCAGGGTTTGATATGTTTTGTTCTTTTTACTTATTCACTTAACAGTTATGTGTAGTTAGCAAGGACATTGCGAATTTCGCGGAGTCCTCTAACAGCTTTGCTGCATTGTGTTTTTTCAGTTTGTTATTATACATATATATATGTTCCTATATTTATTTTGTGTAGTGTTTGTGTTTTTCTTTATTTTATTTTTGTTTGTTATAAGTAACAATACTCCGGATTGGTTACACTCTTATCACACTGATCATTTAACTCACCCATTTCTGATCATCCTGTGCCGTAGAAAATTGGCCCCATTTTTTCCATCCAGCCATTTTTTCCCACATCCCTACCGTAATTCTAAGTTATCTGACTTGCGTTACATGTAATGTCAAGTGTTATTCGACAGCCACTTGGAATATTTGATGTCATTGCTACTAATGAATGCTGTTTTCAGTCCAGTGACTACATCTCCCCTCTCCCTTTCCCCGTTTTTCACTGTCCGAAGCGCCTTATTGGTCACGTATAAATTTTAACAAAAATAAAAAATAAACATGGCTGATTAAAAAAAAAACTCGATGGGTGAAAGCATGTGACAGATTGCGCAATAGTATGTACGCAAATCTCCCATATTTATACGATGTCCCTGCTTCTGCAAATCTACAGCTTCTCAGTATCCTCGTTTGCATGCCTTATTTCTCTTAGCCAAAATGATGTTAAGTTTGTGTTGCCTCGCCTATACCGTGGAGCCCGCTTGTAGCACGCGCCTTGAGCTTTTATGGTATTCTGATTATAGCTGCTCGCAAGGCTTCTTAGCGTTAAGTAAGATGCTAATCTGTTTCATTATATAGTATAAGAATCGGGAAGTTGATATGTGCCTTATCATCAATGAACACTATTTAAATGCTTTGGAATAATGTACAATCCGCTTAACATAGCTACGGTGACAGTATAATTTCAAATCTGTAAAAGTAGCTTTGGTCGAGTTGCCTGCTTGAAAATTAAACTTCGTAGATCTCTTAAAAGCTTTCACCTTACGTCCATGGTCAATATTCTATGGCACACCCTTCTCATCATATACACTAGGCAAACTAGTTCTAAAATTCTTCTCTTCTGCCTTCTGAATAGTTTTTTGTTTGTACAGAATCGTTCTGTGTGCGTATCATGCATATTTACTACACAAGAACTTTCCAGGAAGCATACACGAGCCATTCTAAGTGTCTATACTTTTTTTAAAAAGTATAATATGCATGGCATGTACAAGCGTTAAAGAATGTTGTGCATATTGTTATACACATGAATCGTTACTTTCGCCTTTGAACTAATTTGCTTGAAAAAAAAACTGCCTGAAAAAAGTAACGGCCGTGCAACAGTAACAAATATACGCAGAAATAAAAACCTGATGGTATATGTGTTAAAATTAGAAAAAAATAATAAACTTTTCTTGCTTTATGGATATTCTATGGGACAAATGGTCTATTCCGGTGCTACCTCTGAGTACTTTTGTCGAACATGCACTTACGTAGTGTTTTATACTTGAATTTTCAGGACAAAGCCACGCACGTTCAGAGGACCACGTATTCGTCATAAACGACTCGAAAGCATAAACATTAGTGGCTATGTCGGGGGAGCAGCCAGAGAAATACCGCGAAACATCTAAATACGAACTATTTGGACCGCCAGGAAAAAAAAATCGAACTCTAGCACACTTCTTACTCTCTTTGTGTTGTTATTGGCTTCAGTGTAACACGTGACCACGCAGCGGCGGAAAAAAATGCCAGCTAAGCAAAAGAAAAAATTCAACGCCTGGAAAAAAAAATTACTCGGAGCTTCATGCAGTTGGTAACGCATTTTAGCTTTGTTGTTTGACGTTTCAAAGTGTACGATGTGTAGCTAGAAAGGTTCATGACGTTTTTGTGATATATTGGTGTAATATAAAAGTTGGTAATCGTAGCAAAGTGTGAAATATGGCTAACATCGCGGTCTATTTTGACCTAGGTTGTAGTATGTTCTTTTGTTTTAGTTGTGTTTTTATCATTTGGCAGGTACAGCTAGCCCATGTGTCGCTAACAGACTCCCGTACTGCTTTAGCGCAATTTGTATCAACGAAATAAGACGGCTGGCTTGTGAAATGTACATAGATGGAACTTTTGTGTAAGATTTCGTTTTTATATAGCCATCATGCCCCCCTTCAATGTTGGATGCAACAGTAGACGCCAGACATGATAGATGAGTTCTTTTTGTTGGTAGATTTAGTTTAGTATATGCTCTCATAGGGCGCCACTGTATATGTTTGCGTCTCGATGCTCTGGATCCCAGGCCAGCATCGAACATTATTCAAAAACCAAGGCTGTTGACAGCTTTCGTTGTTATCGCTAGCGAATTGGCAAATGTGTACAGATTGAAATCTAGGTTTTATTACGAATTGTTTCGGTGGTGGCGGGACCGGATATGCATGGTATTGGAATGGACATACATGTAACATGTTTCAAAGGCAAGAGATCCTGTATGCAGTATGTTAGCTTGGCAAGAGCTTCCACACATATATCATGTCGTTGATTTTTTTGTCGTTGAACATTCTCCATTCTTATCTTTATTTTTTAAGAAAAAAAAGCCCAACTTTATTTTCGGCATATTTATATAAAACGCACCCCTTTGTAATGTGTAAGATATGCAGTCCTTCCCTATATTTTTACGTTAGCGAATTTTCCTGATTCGTTGTTAGAGAGAAAACAACCAGTACGATTTCATGGTGCCTGTTTTATGTAGTTTAATAGAAGGTATGGCTTGTAGTTGCTTTGTGCCTTCTGGGTCAAGAAGATACCGACGAGGTTATTAGTGGTATTGGCTTCGAACTTAACCCTCTTTCGCTGTAGCTAAGCCAACCTCGATAGTTGTATTTCTTGGGGCGATACTTCTGTTGCTGCTATATTGGCGCCCAAGCAAAACTTGTATGCTATATTCTACCACTTTGTCGTTGTTATAAGCGGCGCTTGGCCGGTTTTACACAGTTGAATTATTAGGAGATTATTATGGGATGCTATTGTGTTGACATTTGTGGCTATAGTGAGCGAAAGTTATCACTGTGCATCTGTGTTAAGAAAGGACGAACATGCAAAGTTTAAAATACTATACCCGCATGCGTCTTCAGGACGATACTTGTATTTCCTATTATATACTTTTTCGGTCTTGTCCATTGCAACTATAGTTCAGAATCGGGACAGAAACACGCCTCCGGGTAGTCTTCCGAGATCTCGCTACACGCGAGATTTAAGGTGGATGTACATTCGGGTCTTTCTTAATCTCCGGGAAAAGTATTCCATGGTTGAATGAGCACGCTGACAGTTCCCCGGAGGCGTGCTTCCGTCGCGGTCTTAAAATACATCTGGTGTTGTCGGCACAAAACATTGTAACACATCGAGTTTATATGCAAAATAAAACTAAGCTTCGGAAGATATGCTGTGTTTGTGTGGTGCCGCTTTAGTTTTGCAAATGCCGGCCATGAGATACAGAAATAGAACTTGAAGAATAGAATTTCGGAAATAGAAGTCTATCGCAGTTAGACTTAGTTCTGACCGTAGAGGTCTAGTCTGCAGTCAGTAATTTCATCCTAAGCTATACCAGAATTTCGGAAATAGAAGTCTATCGCAGTTAGACTTAGTTCTGACCGTAGAGGTCTAGTCTGCAGTCAGTAATTTCATCCTAAGCTATACCAGAAGATGCTCAAACAGTATTGGGAATACTATAGGGGCCTATAGGATATACGTTGACGTAATGATTGTAGGTGTTTATTACACGGAGAAAGTTCGTAGCCCACTCTTTGCCCTAGATCGCAGTTGGATTTAGAACTGACCATAGAGGCCTAGTAGCCCTGCGGTCAGTAATTCCTTAGCTGTCCTAAGCTACCAGAAGCTGCTCAAACACTTACAGTATTGTAAATAGGGTCCTATAGGAGATACATTGACGTAATCATAGGTGTATATTTATTACATGGAGAAAGTTAATAGCCCACTCCTTGCCCGTAGACTACTACTCCCTTGTACTGTAGACGGGAGGTTGCGACATTCGCATACCGGCAACACACATGTTCAGCCCCAGCGCCTTTATACACAAATTGAATCCGAATATCATGAATAGATTGGGGTTTATTTTCCCCAAACCCATAACATTCACACACGACAAATGTCTAAATTCTAAAGAGCGAGCATACATTACACATAAAGTTTCTGGTCTAATTTCTAAAGAGCGAGCATACATACACATAAAGTATGGAAGTAAACAGAACCTAATTTTTATCCGTAATAATATTGTCAGGGTGACCCCTTATTCAGCGTGGAATAGCTTGCCATGGAATTTAAGATTTAGATATGTCCTCGGAAAATACGCTATGGCTGTGACCTTCAAAACTGCAGACAACTCCAGCAGCTCTTGACACTAATCAATACACATATTCACCCACACAAGAAGTGTTTCATTCAGTACGTCTGTTCAAGGTTGAAGACAAATCGGGGAAGAGCCGACATGTACTGAAGAATGTAACATCTACTGTGCATGCTATTAGGGAAGGAACGCTTCATGACGACGGTCTGCTATCCGGAGGAAATGCATTACAGTATGTCCGGCTTTAAAAGCGCACACACCCATCCACACACACCCCACCCCACCCACATACACGCACAAGACCATGCACGTTTTGGCAACTGACGAAAAGATGTATACAGTACTAGTACTAGTACTAGTAAGATGTTTCACGAGGTCCTGTGATTTATCCGTGCTTTGACCAGTGTCGCAAGCGACAGTAACAACTTACATAAATTGAAGTAGACCAGACCAACGACACTGATGAGCATTTCCATGCGTATTCAATTCGAAATACT
>JAAUYG010044375.1_pt1 | contig 16849 bp, 23 predicted proteins | sample 7278091 | NCBI WGS metagenome assembly JAAUYG01 (sample SAMN14350201, study PRJNA611818) | marine sediment metagenome | isolation source: surface marine sediment (0.6m) | place: French Polynesia: Moorea | collected 2018-08 | reverse complement strand
TCTCTTTCTCTTTCTCTTTCTCTCTCTCTCTCTCTCTCTCGCTCTCGCTCTCTCTGTCTGTCTCTCTCTCTCCCTCTCCCTCGCTCTCTCTCTCTCCCTCTCTCTCTCTCTCTCTCTCTCTCTCTCTCTCTCTCTCTCTCTCTCTCTCTCTCTACTAGAACCTAACTTGTCTTTCTCTTTTATACACAGCCTCACAGGCCTTGTCCAGTCACTCACTGTCTCAGTGACTTGGCCCAATCAGATTAGCGGATTCACTGGCCTGCCTGGTACTGACTCATTTTCTCTACTGCTGTCGACAAGCGCACATCTGTTATTTGATAATGCAAACTTACCTATTATTACACGACAGTATTGATTGGGAGATATATACTCCAGTGTATGCAAGAAGGTATGGTTAAAAAGCGTGCGTGATTATCATCTAGACACTGCAATCCATTCTTAATAGTATATTGTTTTAATGACAAGCTATGGATTAAGACTTTTATCCCTAATATATTAGTATATGGTTTTTTTTTGCGTACGGATAAGAAGGGAAGTGTTTTTCTTTTGCGAAAGACTACTGGAAAAGCAAAAAGTAAAATTTGTGACATTTTAGCAGAAAGTGGAATGTTTGAGATACCAATGTCAGTGATGACCATGGCATTCTTTTCTGGTGGACTCTGTTTGGACTCGTGGTACAGTTTTATACCTGTTTTGGCACTGTATGACCCTTTTGGTGTTGATGTGCCGTTAAACTTGGATATCACTCACACACTCACCAATGCCAGTGAATGATTAGTTAAGCTGAATTCCAGTTGTTCTGTGAATGCAAGCATAGGGTTGAAGAGATTTGCTCCAGAGAGAAATGCTGTTGTCTGTGGATAAAGCTTGGGCATTATTTGTGTTTGTTATATGAATATTACATATGTGTATGTTATATAAATATTATATTTAAATTTAGTTGCTTAATTGTCATGACACAGCAATATTTTGTATAGCATATGAATATCGATGTATCAAAAAGACATTGATCCAAGTTTAATTTCTGATTTGCATAGAGAGCCACATGCGGCAGATCCGTCATTCACCCAGCAGTGTTTGCTGAAACAAAGTACAAGTTCATGGGGGCCAAGAGTAGAAATATTACAAAATTCGTAAAACTGTCGTTGAAAGACTGTCAAATTTTTATATAGCTAAAATAGAGTTCAGTTTGGAAAACATTTCAATTGGCTGTGGGTTCATGTCAACCCAGCAAACACACAACATTGTGCTACATTGAGTTTTCGTTATTTGTATGTTATGCTGCAATGTAACCCTACAACCACGTTACAGCATCAAGGACAATATGTCAGACCCAAAGAATATGCAATACAACTGCACGATATTGAGTGATATTTTGTACTGCTATATTATGTGCTAAAGCACACGGTAGGCCGAAGCAAAACTATTTGTCCATAATGTTCTGTACAGCTTTTGCGAACACTTGTGTATAGAAAATAAAAGCTCTCTATGCGTATCCAAAGATTTGATGTCTTTTGTAGCCCCGGGATTTGATGCCATCGAATCCCTCTGCTAACTGTTAAAGCCTTACCTCATCTGGAATTATGCAAAATTAACAAGAAAATTCTAAAAACTAAACCTTAGATGATATAAAAACATGTTTTGAGTTGTAAAGAGAAGTGATACATGTTAATAGCCTAAAATGGTGTACTGGTATATTGTCATGTCTGCAGGTCTTGCATAAAAAATCTTCCTCAAAAATAATATTGCACATTAAATTGCATGATTTTTGATTGGCCTTCATCTTGTCAAAGTACGACGACACATTGTGTTAACTATGGAATGGGTGGGAAGGAGAAAAAGTCGTACATGTGGCTTACTAAGTTCTACATTGGAGATAAGTTCCGGGTAGAACCTAGTAACTCCTATGTAGAAAATAATAAGTTCTACATAAAAGTTACTAAAAAAAGGCTTGGTACAAAGGCCCACGTAAGAAGTAATTTCTACGTAGGAGGTACTACATCCTGATATTAAGTATTATGTAAGACTTATAAAATCATATGTGGGAGATAATAAGTCCTACGTAGTAATTATTTGGTCCTTCATCGGGATACTAAGTCATATATATTAGATGATTCGTCCTACATAACAGATAATAAGCTCTTCACAGGAGTTACAAAGTCTCTTAAGTCTTATCTAGGAGATATTCGAAGTCCTACGCAGGAGTTCCCAAGTCCTATGCATGATATTGTGGCGTCCTAGTATCCGTCTTTCAGTCCACAAGCCATCGCATTTGCGCGTCGGGAGGGGGCGGGGCATTCGTCCGTCTGTTTGTCTAGTGGGTTTGATGGCTCGTCGATCGCTCTCCATCTCCGCTCTCGTCGCTTTCGGGTCCGTTCTCTCTGGACTGCCTCAGTCAAGCATACCGACGTGCAAACCGCAGTTTTCCTTACTCCTGGAGCCTTCTACAGCGGTGTTTCGGGTCTGCTGCAGGACAGCGATTCGCGGTCGTCTCGTTGGTCTCGTCTATCGGTCTGTCTACCCTTTTCCCGGCTCTCCTCAACAGAGACCCCAAGTCTCCATATCAGCGGGCCCATTCTCGGCTGCCCGAAACCACAACCCAACTCATACTGCCAGCATCCTCGTTTGCGTTGACTCGTTTAGTCAGGCATTGACAACTAAACACATGATGCTCAATCCGTCACCCGTCACATGCTCACGTGCTCACAATACAACTCACAGTTCTGGTCACGGCCTCAGCATCTAGTTATCTGGCTGGCTCCTCCAGCAGGAGCGGCTATCTAACCGTGGCGGTTCAAGGTGGTCATCTCACCTCGTCCCTATATCTCACACATCACTCTCAGCTCGGCTCGCTACAGTAGAAAGCCCATTGGGCAGGTGCATCTTCGCTAAGTTGCAACTGCTTCGCTGCACTCAACTGCGTGTCTTGAACTGACTGTCTCTGTGGTTCAATCTGCACTCTAAGTAAAAACTCACCAATCCTACTTGTTTACGTTCTATTTATCCCAAATCCACCTGCCGTCTGCTGGTTACCAGTTAAACCAATGCGCCCTAAATACTACCCAATCACATAACGTCGCTCTGTCGGGCCCACAAGTGCGGGACCAATCAGAAGGGCCCCGACATTTCGGTACATTCAGGGGCCTAGAAACCGTCTAGTGTGATCTTACTACAGGGTTTCCTTATCTACTTTCAATGGTACCTAAAGCACACTCATAGTTATTGCGGGGCAGCGATTTCGAAATATACCGGCAGGGGACATCATTACCTTTCAAATGATACCAAACTTAACGCGTTATGTCGCATACTTTCAAAGTTACAAACTTGTCGGGCATTTCGGGGACCCAACATTTCGGGGACTCTGTACTAAGTCTTCCCCTAGCAGATTCACTGGGCTTGTACCTTGACACAACAAACTACTAGTTCCTATTCGATCAAGGGAAGTACATCCTCCGATTTGCAGCGCAAAGTAGTGTACAATGTCGGGATAGTTTGGTAAGCCTATTCTGCCCTAAAGTTCCCCAGCGGGATTGCGGGACAAGCCTATCTTCCTATCCCCGCGGGGTTCACTGACCTTTCGGACTACCTACTACACTCCCGACGGCAGCGATAATTACTCCAGACTAAAAGAAAGGCATAAACAGTGGCTGTGACACAACATAAATTCCTCCCTCTTTCCTTAGGTCACTCCTGGGACTGTGCTAGGTCCTGTTGCAATCACACTATGTAGGGAGCAGCCACTGGTATACAGCTAAACTGACATACAACTCAACTTCTTATAACCCCTAACTGGCGACCACCTTTTAAGTATATCCTACAACTATTAATACCTACTGAGTGTGACCAACACACAAATACACTTGCACAACGAGGACCCTGAGGGTCAACAAGACACTAGATACACTTTAGCACCATACATCAATACTATGACTCACCTGGTGAGTCGACATTAACTTTTGCAAACTGAGCGTGTATCACTGTTTATGGAATGAGCAATCATATACGAGTTTCATACAAATTTTTTAGGCTGAGACATTAAGGATTACGGGCTATTTTAATACTGATAAACTTGGAATGTACTGTAGATGACTGTGAAAGCACCACTTGGAAAAAGAATACTGATTATCTAAAACTTCTAAAACAATAACACTGTAAAGAGGCACGCGCACGCAGGTGCGGTTTTCCTAGAGCTAGGTACATTAGGACAAAGGAGGCCAATAACCATAACATAACACCGTGGAATGGATATGTCCCTTAGGTTTACCCTGAATCCTAAAAATTACTTCTTGACCCTCCCCTGTCTCCTAAAGAGAATAACAGACGTCTCCCAGAGAATTAAGGTAACGTCGAACACTGATCCCTAAGCTGCAAAATAACTGTCTAACTGTTACTCCATTCCATAATCGGACCAGGGAACAGTAGGCTACATGCTGGCGTCTTTCAAGTGTTACGTGCTGCACGCAGCCACCAATTAAACCGAACCCCAGCCACATCAATGCGAAGGATGGCCAATTTTTAATTAAAATTTAGACACGCACTGTAAAGGGAATTACTAAGAATTACACATAAAGCCCTACTTTAAAAAGGGATAATAACTAAAACTTAGTGCCTTTGAACTATAATTATGGGGACATAACGACAGGTGGGAGGTGTGCCAAGCACACCGGAACTGGAAGTGTCCTCACCACTGTCACTTATCGGCCAAACTCCCTGGTAATGTGCTGCGACACGATCCGCGGTAACTAGCGCAACTCCATACACTAGAGTAAAATCATAACCACCAGCCAAGTGTTCTACTAGCTAAGCTACATAGCGTGCTACATTACTGCGCGAACATTAAATTTTGAGCATTATCATTATTGGCATATGAAAATAAGGCACATATTAGATTATCACATGTTACCTGGCTTCATAAAGTTCAATGGCCACTGTCTCTGCACCAGAGAGCCATAAAACAGAATATAGACAAATACTACACTACTAACCTTTAACCCAAGTGGTGTCCATTTTAAGTGGTTATCCTGATAGTTTGTGTTCTCAAAGAGAGCATCACAGAACATTAATCCTGTCCGAGTGTGAAAGTTCCAGTCTTCTGCGAAGTCCTGAGCTTGATAAAGTTTTTAGTCTTCAGCAAAGTCCTGTATCTTGCGGAGTTTGTCTTCCATGAAGTCCTGAGTCTTGCAGAGTTTGGTCTTCTATGAAGTCTTCAGTCTTGTGGAGTTTGATCTTCTACGAAGTCCTGAGTCTTGTGGAGTTTGATCTTCTATAAAGTCCCGAGTCTTGTGACGTTTTACCTTCCACGAAGTCCTGTATCCCGCGGGTTCCCATTTTGGTGCTTCAATTCCTCTGCGGGATTATGATAAAGTCCAACTTCCGTCGGGGCAGCCGATGGCTTCTTGACTTTGTGAAAGTCCCATCGGAATCCTTGGTAGTTTGTTGGTGGGCCCGCGTTTCCAGTAGACGCGGGATTTTCTGGGGGTTGCCTCACCATTCTTTCAGTCCTTGACAGGCTCTTGTTGCTCCTGTCAGTTTCGCAGGTTCACTCATGCAGTCATACCAATGATTATGGATGATTCTTTTTTCTTTTCTGTTCTTCTGGAAGCAGCTTGGAAAGTTTCCATCATTCCATCTGTCGGTTAGTCATGGTTAGGCAGGTGAAAAGCAAACAAAAATCAAGGATCTTTCTGGTGTGGAGTCAACTGTAGGGCATGGTTTCCATACAGGGCGAAGGCTTCACGAGTTGCCACTTTTCGTCCTCCAATCCTTATCGCAGGCACGCTCCAATCTGCACTTAGCACTTCTCTCTTGGCTGGTTAGGCAATCATCTTCCTTCATTGAGGCCCCCTCTCGGTTGTTTACTTGGGTTTCCTCCCTCTTTTGACTGTTACTCTCTTTTCCGCCCTCTTTCGATTATTACCCCTGCCTAGTTGGTGGTTGGCTTGGTAGCTGGGGGGGGGGGGATAACTTTCCAATCAGCTCAGTGGGGTGTGGCTTCGCCGGATTAGGCTAGGTCCATAGCTGTCATAGTGCGCTGCCTTTGATCATTCTTTGGGTGGTCTTGGTCTTTATGTTTCTTTTTGACAACTCGTGGTGGGGCCAGCATGCCGGGTTCGGAATTGGCCCTTGGCCTTAAAGGTCCAGCCACGGTCAGATCCTTTAGTTAACGACTGGATTGGCTCCTTTAGCCCTGCTCTCCTCATAAACACTAGGAGTGTGTGGGAGCAACAGGAGAAAACTGCTCCCCGCCCCCAGGTCGAATTTACTGCCGGGACTCGGGCCCTTCCCAATGTCGCTGGTCAGCATGGTCCGCCTAGCATCTCCCATATGTTTTCGGAGTGGGAGTAACTGTACAGATGGCTCCCTGGCCCTCGGCTGCTGATACTGCAATCTCCGTCGAGTCATCCAGTTCAACCAGGGGTGGCATGGTTGACTCCTCCATCGGGTTCAGTGTAGCCTAGGCTCCTGGGAGCATAGACGAACTCACCGTTATCTTCGGTTTCTGGTGCACTGAGGGGTCTACCATCATCGGGGCAGATTGAGGCTCTGGGACGGGAAGTGAAAGTGGGGCGACCATTGGTGGGACACCTCTGCCTGGATGGACTGATGGAAGGGGTGCCGGGTACTGGGGGTATTTATAGGGATACATTCCCCAATAAGGTAAATAGCCAGCTGGGGGATAAAGAAAACCTGGGGCTGGCGGGTGCGTGGCATATGGATGTCCAGTGGCCAACTGAGCCGAGCTGTGGGCGACAGTCGTTGCAGTGTCAGTCACTCCTGCGGGCATGACAGTCGCCCGCAGGGGTGGAGCAACAGCCAGTAGTGTTGGGACAGCAGCTAGACGTGGCACGGCAGAGACAGCTAAGGGCGGGGCTGCTCCTAGTGTCATCTGGGAGATGGAGACCACTAAGTCCCTTGAACACACCGTCTCCGAGCATGAAGAGGTGGGAATAATCGGCCTTGGAGTGGCCTCTAACTGTTTCTTCATGACATCCAGCTCAGTTTCCAACTTCCCCACCTGCGCTCGGTTGTAAGTTAAGTCTCCGCATTATTAGCCATTTGGCTCCGGGCAGCCCACAGTTCCGCCTGGGCCTCCTCCAGTTAGTTGTGGGCCTCATCCCGCTGCTGTTCCATCTGTTCCCTCTCCAGCTGAGCTCGGTTGAGTCCCTGCTGCAGTCCCGCCACCTTGGCACGAAGTACATTCGCCTCTATTTCGGCTTCACCTTTCGTCAGCTTAACTCGTCGTTCCAAGAAGAGGAGCTGCATCTGGCGTACGCTCCTGATACAGGGTGACGCGGATGCGTCCTCCAGCATAGGTGGGACAAGGTACTTCATCAACTCGTCATGCATGTCGGCCAATCCATGGTTTAATCCATGCGGGGCTTGATATTCATAGGTCGTGATAGCCTGGGAGGTTTTTGCGGTATATCCAATAATCACTCGGCTATGGCGTGTATCTCCCCTTCCCATCTAGGACTTTAGCACTCCTGGGTCCAATATCCTTGGAGGTAGTCAGGGACCGGTGACAAGACATTGAAATTGTCTGCGGGATTACCTTGAAATCGCGGGAGTGCATGGTCCGGAATTTGCTGGCCCTGGGCGTAACCTTCAGAACGGACGACCGGGACTTGAATGCTTGGAAGGCGAGGGTCCAGATGGGCCCTGAGAAGCTGTCATTGTTCCAGGTCCTGCGAGGGGCAGTACAAAGTCACCTCTTCCCTAATCCCCTCAATCTCGGCGGCCCTCCACTCCATATCCTATTTTATGCCCACAAAACTGTGATCGGCCCAAGTGAGAGGATCCCTGCCATGGGTCTGCCACCACCGCTCCCTCAGTGTACTGGCATCTTAACTTCCTTTTTCCTGACTCGCTTGGGCCACGGTGTCCTCTCTCTCTCTCTCTCTCGACGACGGCTTCATATGATGAGTCGTTCGGTTCTGGATCATCCCAGCTCTTGTCATTGAAGGAGAGTTTCACATCCCCTCCTGGCATGGGCGGACCTTCCCAATAACCCTCTCCGTGGTGGGCAAATCTCTCCATCTCCTCAAGCATGCAGTCAATGTGGCACATCGGGGATACGACCTCAGCCACAGTAGGGTCTCCACTTGGCTGAAATCATCAGCATTTCATCCGTGGGGGCCAGGCTGGGTGACTGCAACTCCCTCATCCTGAGCCTTCCATTGAAGGGCATTCAGGAGAGCCCCCGCATCGGGATAATAGTAAGGCTCATCATCATATCGGACCAGGACAGCAATGAGGGTATGCCCCCCTGGGCATCTGGGAGGTGGAAGGTGCCAGATTCCCCTATCCTTCGTCAATTCCTTCTCTGCGATGTCCAACAGGGCCCAAGGGTGGCTGCACGCATCCCAACCAGCCGGTCGTCGCCCCTGCCCGCACGGTGGGCAGGGTCTTACAGTCCACCAACGACTTCTTTGCTTGCCTATAAGCGTTTACCGCAGACGGTGCACCATTGACACCATGACTCAACGTCTTTTTTGCATGCTGGGCCAGTAGAACCATCGCTTGATTAGAGCTTGCGTACGGACTACACCCTGGTGAGCTGCCAAACTTATAATGATGGCATGCTTGAAAAATTCGAGTACAAATTATTGTAGGGCCATGACTTGCCATTTGTCGAGAAACCCCTGATTCTTATGACGTCTTAAAAGGACACCATCTCACATCTTCAAGATAAAGTACTGAGACCAAACTTTTCTAATCTCTGCACTTTCAGCTCAAGCATGCTCCCACGCAGGTCATTCTGGACTAGCACGAAGCATGTCCATTACCAATTGTAGGTTGGGATCTTGCTCCTGTGCAGGGCAATCTCCACATTAGAGAGATCTATGAGAGCTTGGAGAGCAGGGCTAGCCTTTTTAGTTTCACCCATTGCTCGTGCTCTATAGCAGGGTTTTACTGGGTCCGGGACAGAGATTAATCCGCCCTCGCTCACATCTTCAGAAGTATCTTTCTTTCGAGCTAGGCTCAGAACTTGGAGAATTAAAAGGCTCCGTCTGAATCAAGGCCTGTCGACTATCAGTGTTCAGTAGCCACTCTATGTCCATTGTGCGACCACCAGCACGTGGTTCACTGGGCGGGTCTGGCAGTCCCTCGAGTACTGGTTTAGAATCGTCCTCCTCTTTGGAGTGATGACCCAAATACCAAAGCAACTCAGGCAAAACGGCCTCCTGTTCCGGAGTTGGCCCCAGAGCTGGTGTGTCACTTAAGAAACTAGTGTCGTCCTCCACCAACTCGATGTTACCATAAAAGTGTGCTAAATAAGGATCTGACGGGATTACCATCCTCACCCTATCCTCCTCAGGGGTCACCTGGTGTAGGAGGGGAACACACTCCGGGCAGGTATCACACTTGCACGGCCGTGAAGCATGGCGTGATAACCCATCCACATGGCTATGGTATTTGCCAGGCCTATGAACGATCTTGAAATCAAACGGTTGTAGCCGAGTGATTCATCGTGCCACCGCCCCTTCTGGCTCCTTAAAGTTCTGGAGCCAAGTAAGGCTGGCATGATCCATCACCACCGTGAAATGTCTCCCAGTCAGATAGTACTTGAAGAGTTCCACGGCAGTCGCCACCATGAGCAGTTCTTTATTGGTAGTGTAGTATCACTGCTGGCTGGCATTCAAGGTTTTACATGCATAAGTGATAATCTTTTTAACCACCCTACCATCTTCCTGCTGCTCCTGCTCCAGAACAGCTCCCATCCCAGTGTCATTGGCATTGTGGAGAGGACAAAAGGTCCCTCTCTCGTAGGATACGCTAGGACATGTGGCTGAACTAGAGCTTTCTTGAGCACTAGGAAGGCCTGCTCACAATCATCATCCCATATGAATTTTGGCATCTTTTTTGGTCAATCCTGTCAGGGGTGTTGCCACAGAAGCAAAGTTAGGGATATAATGCATATAATATGATGGCAATCCCAAGAAGGCCCTTACGTCTTTCACAGTATGGGGTGTTGGCCAATCCTGCACAGCTACAGTCTTCATGGGATCGACCTCTACCCTTTCACGTGAAACATAGTGCCCTAGAAATGGCACCCGATCATGCATGAGGCAACACTTAGAAGGTTTTAGCTTCAAGTTGCCTCCCTGATGCGCTGCCAGACTGTTTTGAGCCTGTCCAGTGCATCATAGAAATTTCCAACATAGACAATCACATCGTCTAGGTAGATAAGGCACATCTTCCAATTGAGCCCAAAGAATACAAGCTCCATTAGTCCCTCGAAAGTTGCCGGTGCATTGCACAAACCAAAAGCCATGACTGTGAAACGGAACAGTTTTTGACGTGTGACAAAAGCAGTTTTGTCGATGTCCATCGGATCCATCTTTACTTTCCAGTACCCCAAATATAAATCCAGAGTGCTGAAGTATTGAGAGCCCCAAAGTGCATCTAGGGTGTTGTCTATCCATGGTAATGGTTAGGCGTCTTTGCGTGTGACTTCATTCACCTTACGGTAGTCCACACAGAACCTAGTGGAGCCATCTTTCTTGGTAACCAGAGCAACAGGGCTTGCCCAGCTGCTCTGGCATAGCTCAATGACACCTCGGTCCAGCATTTTCTGGGCTTCAGCCTTTTCCACATCTTGTTTAGTGATGGGAAGTCACCTGGGTGGACACGCTGCTGCTCCTTATGCCTGTGGCACAGACGTCCGTTAGCTCCTCATCATCTGACTCCCAGTCAGATAAGTCCAAGTCTACCCAGAGCATTTCTTGGATGTGCTTAAGTGACTCAACTGGGAATACATCTCCCAACCGGGTCCCTTCATGCAAAGTCCGTGTGGCATCCGACAAGTTCATCACTGGTATATGGTGAATCGCCTTGTCAGGTGCCACCAGGGATGACCCTATCACTAGCCCCGTAATAACGCCAGCTATTACTAGCTGGTTGTGCCACAGCACAAGACGTCCCAAAGTGTTTAATACCCTGGGTTGCCTTACAGCTAACCAGCACCTAGGTGTGGAGGAATTCGACCCGGTGTGCCAATTTTAACATGGCATGACTGGCTCTTATCCATTTGGGGATGCACTGAACACTGTCTTACCCCAAGGTAAAGAGCTTATGCCTCAGCAACAAGTCACAGTCGTTGGCGGCCAAGAAATCAGCCCCAATAATGAAATTGGGCCGTTCGTTCCTGGCACTGACCACTACCGGAGTCTTGTACACTCCTGCAGCAATCCCGACCTCTACCTCGGCACAGCCTAACGTAGGAACAGGGTTGCCACCCACACCTTCGAGACGTGGCATATCATGTCTGTAACTTCAAGGCGTGGACTCATTGCACTTTTTGGTACAACGGCCGTCCCATCATAGTTACTGACACACCAGTGTTGATAAGCGCCAAAGTATTGACGCCCTCGACAGTAATAGGGATCAACCAACACCCAGGGTGACTGGTTGACCCTGCGCTGTCATCACGGGCTACATCTGAGTCAGAGGACAGCGCCCAGGGTGGTCGTTTGGACTGACCAGCATGACTCCTGGTTCGTGAAAGAGAGCAAACTCTCGTTGTAGCAGACTAGCGGGTGCTTTGAGTTTACTGTGAGCTTCCACACCCGTCTGCTTCTGGGTCCGAGCAAGCTCTATCTTTAGACAGGCCTGCCCTCCCAAGCCCTGTTTAGAAGAGATTTCTCTCGCAGCAGGGTTACTCCCAGGGCTCTTTTAGCGACCCCCACCTAGTTTAAAGCCTTGGTGAAAGGCTTCTTCTCCTCAGATTTCTTTCTTTCGGTTGAAGAATCTCGTGATGGATCCCTCACCTGGATAGGTAATCCATTGGGCCCTATCTTTTAGAAATCCTGAGATGGACAGTCGCTAGCAAAATGGCAATACCCTTTACAGTGATAACACTGAGAAGGTTTATATCAACTATGGGACCGCCCTTCTGCAGAAGAAGATCGGCCCCACCACCCTTCCCTGGATAGTGTACGCGAGGAAGAATTGGCCAAAGGCTTTGTGTCCTTCCGATCTGTGCTCCTAACTCACTTTGGTCCAGGGGTAGGTAGCTGTTTCCGCACACTCTGGCCAGACCTACCATCTCAGCCAAGATGTGCCAACACGTCCCTCACCAATTGCTTCATGTCGGGCGACTGATCATGTTCATCAGTGACAAAACGTGCTTGGGTGCTGTGTTTGTGCCCTCAAGGACGAAACTTTTCCTCCTATTGGACAGACTCTAGCGATCGAGCCACTCGGAGTATATCCTCCGCTCGTCTGTGCCCACGGGCAGCCACTTGCATGCTAAGCTTGTGGTTACCCATCCCAAGGAACGGGTCTACGACATTCTCATGCTTAGCGTGGTAGTCCATAAATGGCCACGCTAGGTCGGCCAGACGATGAAGGGTCTCTACATAAGTGTAGATGTCCTCCGTTTGGCGTTGACGGCGAGATCTAAACTGAGTCTTATAAGTGGCTGTTAGGTCTCTGGGTTGGAAACACTTCATGAGAAGAGTTTTAAGTTCTTCCCACGTGTGTGGTGGAAAGGGTGCACGCCTGACATAAGCCAACGTGGTTCCCAGCTCGAGCTTGATGACAGGTCTCTTGCTCGTCCTAGTGGTAAGACTAGGACAACTCGCTCGTCTACTTGGTCACTGAACATGTCTATCGCCACACTTCCATCTCCTTGGAAGTCTTGCATTTGTGCCAAGCGCACCTGGGGATACAGTCTGGCAGGCCCCCAGTCCACAACAGGTTGTTGCAGAATGCCAAACTCCTTTTGCCTGGGCAAGGGAGGAGGCACAGGCCTGGCAGATGCCTCGAAACCAGTCACAGTGAGATAGCCACTCCTGGCATCCCCTGGTTATGCCTGGGTGAGCTAGACCAGGTTCACGTGTTCCATAGTGAGATTGAGCTCCGAGACCAGGTTGATAGTTATCATCATTCGAGGTCTCATCATAGCGAGGGATAGATCGTGCATTAATGAGTGGAATGTCCTTGCCCACATAATGGCCCCCTACGTGTGGCTGCTTAGCATAAGCAGACAGCTTGAGGGTGTGTTCTTGGTGGTGTGTCCAATGACTGACAGATTCTCCCATTAGGAGTGGATTATATGTGCTGTCTGCCCCTGGTTGAGCCAGCTGACTGTATCCAGAGCTGTGTGGGACACTGGCACCAGCCATGGCATTCGGGACCGTGGAAACCGAGCCTTCCTGCTTAAGTCTGGCTTCATAGTTAGGCAGACGTTGGTCTCAAAGAGCGGTATCTGACCCACTCTTGTCAACCCTGGCTGCAGCAGCACTTCTCACGCACGCTGCAGCCATTGGAGTGGTGCTAGGTGACCCAGGCCAGCACTGTCCCAGCATAAACTGGAGCAGGCAGGTCAAACAGGTTGGGCACACCGCTGTGCAAACCTAAATTCGCAGTCACCGTGCCACTGCTCAGATCCCCAAAGATGATTGGTTGGCCAACAGGGTGTCCACGTGGTGGAGCGCTGTAGAGAGTTCTGTTGGCAGCACTGGTGATACCACCTACAGCCCCTTCCATGCCAGGACAGCCTCCAGTCTCCCGGAGATGCCTGTCACCCTAGTACCATCCCCAGCATGTGGAGTCGCACCGAGAAGGTGCGTGTTCATGCCCCGGGGCACACTCACGCTATCAGCGTGCTCACACCTGTTTTCACGAGCACTTACGCTATCTTGGGTAAGAGATCCAACCCCCTGTGGGGGTGTCAGACTCTCCTGATCAGTGAGTGCTCTCTGAGGAAAGTTGTGCTCTCTGAGGAAAGAGGGCTGTCTGAGGAAAGCACTGTGGTCAGCACCAGGTACTGGGACTGTCTGTTTCAGGGTGTTTCCTGAGGACACAGTCATGGCGACCATGTCTCCCTCAGCGGTGATGCCCTGCAGAGCTACCAGGCCTGGTGGAGACTGGTCCCCAGTTTGTTGGCCTCTGGTTTGCACCATAGCGTCAACAAGAGTGTCTCACTTATAACAGCACTACGTGCTACGAGGCGAGATATGGTAACTCGTGGGAATACTGTCACAGAAATCCCAGACGAGCCCCCAGTAACGACCTCCGCCGATATGGTGTTTTCACCTCTGGCTCTACAGAAAGGGGTCTTGGAGAATTTCCTTTAAGGCACTACACTGATGGGCGTTTTATGGTCTGAGCGATGAGCGGGCGGCGACCAATTCGGTTACTGCCCGTTAGTAACCGACAGTAACCCTGTGACGTGTTCTGCCTCCCTGAAGGGATGGGACGAGTTGGAACAGAGTTGGGAGATCAAGCTCGAAGCACGCTCTCGGCCGTACGCAGTCCGACAAGAGTCTGCAGTGATTTGGGCCTTAACAAGAGAGATAAGCAGTGTTGGAATACCCTATGGGGCTCAGACACCACGCATCCAGATGCGAGTTAGAGCTAAAGACTCCTCCGGGCCACTATTGAATACCTGGGAGAAGAATGACAATGAGAGAGACCGACCTCAATGTGAGACGGCTTTATTAAGCGCACCTGATCTCTGCCTTGGGAGGCATAGACACCACCATGTACACGATAGACGAAGACATGACACCAGACATTACGAGATACACAACAAATTTGAAACAATGGCTTACGGCCCTGAAATTACTAGTACAGCGTTGGCTTATGGCCCTAAAGTTACTTAGAGGTAGGCTTAAGGCCTTACAGTTTGAGAGACTATCGTGAAGATGAAGGCTTAAGGCCTTAGAGGGTCGTCAGCGGTTGGCTGGCGACCATACAGGTGATAACTTTCCGAATACAGGCCAGAAAGTCCATGAGAGGACGAGACATGAAAATACATACAAGAAAACACATGTGGGTATGCACCACAATTAGAACTATTCATTGGTGACAGTTTTACACCAGCGAGAACATTAACTATGGTACCTTAGCGTTACTAATGGCTCCAGATAGCTTTATATGTGTTAGCTTGTTGCTTGAAAGTTCCAGAGTCTTTCAATAAGCGTTACAGACGAAGCATGTCATAATTTTTGCGCAGTTAGCAACGGCGTCATATTAACCAGCGTGACTCATTACTGTACTAGCGGTGTGTTATCCTAACGTTAAGCATTCACAGCTCGGCAATTACCGGCCCGATTTACCTAATCTAAAGACTGCCTCGCAGGGCGAGTCACCTACTGTATGATACGAACACTAATAACCAAGGGTAATCCCTAGTTAAACTGCTAGAAGGAGGCTAAAATACCACAATACAATGTATTCCACATCACTGACTTTCTTGTCAATAGAAGGACAAGGACCACAGAACTTAGCCCTCGGTGGCTCACCAGGTATAAGTAGCAACAGTAACACTCTGTCACTTACATTGAACATTTTCTCCCTGGGACTCTGGTCATTCCAGGATTTCAATTTCGCCTGTGTCTCTTTCAGGTTTTTGTGAGTAAGGTGACATATCTTGACCAATATGTACTTGAACCCACTCAGATGATTAAGCAAGTGGTACGGCTTTGCATCCTTCTTTTAAAACCTTTAATGATCCATGTACAATGAGGACGAACACTAACTCAAAAGGACTGAAACCTAGAGATTCTTATATAACGTCTCTGGTAGCAAACAAACAACAACTAGTGGATTCCTTCATCCCAGTCTTTTTATTGTCAAAGCAATGCACTTTGATCATAGTCTTCCAGGTCTGATGATATCTTTCTAAGGCATCCTGGGATTGCAGATGGTAGGCCGAAGCCATTAAATGCTTAATGCCCAGCTGATGCATTACTTGTTGAAATATCTGAGATGTGAAATTTATCACCTTGGTCAAATTGAATTTCTTTTGGCATGCTAAATTGTGTGAAAAATTTGGTTACAGCCTGATAATAACCTGGGATGATATTTTCCTCAAAGAAATGGCTTCTGGAAACCTTGCAGAGGCACACATGATTGTCAACAGATAGCTGTTCCCAGAGTTTGCCTTTGGAATGGTGCCAATACAATCAATAATCACCCTGTTGAATGGCTCATCAAATGCTGCCACAGGTTTCAATGGTGCTGGTTTCACATTCTGCTTTGGTTTACCAAATATGTGACAAATATGGCAGCTTTTCACAAATCTGCCACACTCCGTTTCAACTTTGCCCAATAAAAATGCTGCAGGGTTCTATTCTCGGTCTTATTTACATCAAGGTGACCATTCCTGGGTAAACTATGGTCCAATTCCATTATCTCTGACCTGTACTTTTAAAGTACAACAATTTGTCTCTACCATTTTCATTCATCTGTTTCAGGAATCTCAGGAGGTCTGTACTGTCTCATCAATACACCATCTTTTACAGAGTAACACATTGGTACCTTGTCTGCCTTGTCAACTGACAATACCTTGCTATATAACTCAATCAGATCTGTGTCTGATTTCTGAACCTCAATGAAATCTTCCCTGCAATTAGGCAATTTCAAGTCAGTACTCTTGACCAAGTCTGGTAACACACAAGGTGCAACCGTAGGGCTTTCTACAAACATGGGTTCACACCAATCACTGTACACTGTTTCTGACAATGTCATATCACCATTAGTGTCACCCTGTACACCAGTTACATCACTTTGTGACTCCCTCTCAGCTTTCTTAGACATGGCTCTTATCAAACACACAAAAATAATTATGCGGGATATTTCAACAGTATTGAAACCCTATGGATTTCCATACTGTCGAAACCCCTTATTTTTTTTGCAAGTTACCCGCTCTGAAAGTCTGTAAATTTATTTTAAAAAGCCTAAAAGTTGCACTGAAAATACCTTTACAATGCAATAATTTTTTATAATTTTTAGCTCTGCTTGACTATGTCAGCAGAGCTCATGAAATCAAAATTCGTCCGTCGTCCGTCGTCTGTCGTCCGTCGTCTGTCGTCCGTCGTCCGTCCGTCCGTCTGTG
>JAAUYG010060172.1_pt1 | contig 16850 bp, 27 predicted proteins | sample 7278091 | NCBI WGS metagenome assembly JAAUYG01 (sample SAMN14350201, study PRJNA611818) | marine sediment metagenome | isolation source: surface marine sediment (0.6m) | place: French Polynesia: Moorea | collected 2018-08 | reverse complement strand
TTTTCTTTTCTTTCAATATACCAGGTCCTGCTGGACCAGCTGGAGAACCTGGACCTGCTGGAGAGAGTGGTGGTCCTGGAGAACCAGGTGAACGTGGGCCTCCTGGACCTTCAGGTCAGCCAGGACCTTCAGGAGAACGTGGACCTCCTGGCCAACAAGGCCAGCAAGGAAACCGTGGTGATCGGGGTCCCGCTGGACCTGCAGGAGAACCTGGGGAGAGGGGACCAGTGGGACCAGTTGGTCCCAGAGGTGAACCTGGGAGAGGAGAACAAGGACAACAGGGCAGTCCTGGTCCAGTGGGACCACCCGGAAGACCGGGACCATCAGGACCTACCGGTGAAGCTGGTGAACCTGGAACTGGTGGAGAAAGAGGACAGCCTGGAGATAGAGGTACAGTAATTAACACTACAAAAATACTACCTAAAATACCAATGTTGAAATTATCAAGTAATTTACTAATACATAATTAAATTTATAATTCAACTTGGCAAGATAAACTTGAAGGGTTAGAAATTGAGGGTTATATTAGTGTAAATCTTTCAGTTTGTGTTAGAATAATTTTTGGTTTATGCTGTTGTATTGACTGAAGAATTTGTTTTTTAGGTCAACAAGGCCCTGATGGACCAGCTGGACCAGCTGGCCCTTCAGGAAGACCAGGAGAGACTGGAGAGAGGGGTCCTGCCGGTCCCACAGGTCCAAGTGGACCTTCAGGGGAGAGGGGACCTTCAGGACAAACCGGTCCACCTGGACCTCCTGGACCATTGGGACCAGCTGGAGAGGCTGGGCCTGCTGGTGAACGTGGAGAGAGGGGAGGGCCAGGACTTGCCGGACAACCTGGACAGCCTGGACAGAGGGGAGAGAGGGGTCCTGCTGGTCCTTCAGGTCAACCTGGGCCAGTTGGACCAATTGGACCCTCTGGACCCAGAGGTCCAGATGGTGAACCTGGACAGAGGGGACCATCAGGCATTGGAGGTTAGTATGAATCTTCCTTCTTGATGAGCCTGGAAAACAGATGAAAGATTTCTGGTAAATAGACTTCTGCGAAATAATTTATTTCCAACATTGCACAGTAATGGTGTGTAGTGTGTGAATTCTCCCTTTAGTCATAGAGATTGCTCTGTAACTGGAGGATTTTTGCAGAAGTTTTGTGAACAGCAACAACAAACAACCGCAAAAAAGTAACTGTTGAAAAATAGCAAGTAAGTTCATTGTTGCATTACTCAGTGTTACAGATTCTAGTAACTTGTATTTTTAAAGGTGAAAGGGGTCCAGATGGACGAACTGGACCGGCGGGACCTGCTGGACCTGCAGGGACACCAGGAGAACCTGGAGCAAGGGGAACAGATGGAGCTCCAGGAGAGCGTGGAGAAAGAGGACCAGCTGGACCTGCTGGGCCTAGTGGCTCTGATGGACAACCTGGACCAACTGGTGAAACTGGCCAGAGGGGACCCGCTGGCGAAAGAGGACCACAAGGACAGCCAGGTTGGTATTGCCCGAAAATGAATATTGCACTCTTATTGATCACCTAATTTGGAATTTCAGCTGTTATTTATGCCCTTACCCCAGTGTGACTGCAGACTAGCACTCTTGTATGTACTGGGTTACCCCTCAGGGCATACCCGGTTAATGATATCATAATTGTCCCCAACGAGAATGGCATGCATCTGTCTTAAGTGGTGACCGTTATGATGCCATTTGCTTAAGGCTAGCTGACCACAGCTAGCATGAGAGGGGACCCTAACCCGCATTAACTGGGAGGGTGGGAAATAGATATGTAGGCATAGGGTGAGATTGGCTGAAATTCTAGTCTAATACATATTTAGGTTTTTTTGAATTCATAAAATTGATCACTTAATTCAGTACTACAGCCATTATTTATGATGCTGTATACCACGTAAGTACATGAATTTTTTGTAGACTGAAAATTAACATTTATTAATTGTTTGCAGAGTGGGAAGGGGGGGGAGGCTATTGAGGATTCTAAATTTTCTAAATTTAAAAAAAAAAAAAAATCCACAATTCCCTAACCAGGCTCTGATGGCCAACCTGGACCTCCTGGACCTGCCGGAGAAAGAGGATCACCTGGACCAGCTGGGGAACAAGGCGAACGTGGCGAACCTGGAGAAAGAGGTCAGCCAGGTACTCCAGGACAACCAGGAGAGGGCGTTCCAGGGCCAGCTGGACCTGCAGGACCCACAGGACCTGCCGGACCTACAGGACAACCAGGATCACGGGGACCTGCCGGACCCTCTGGGGAGAGGGGTGGTCCTGGACCAACCGGTGCCACTGGTCCTACAGGAGCGGCTGGACCTAGAGGACCAGCTGGACCCACAGGACCTGCCGGAGAGGCTGGAGAGGATGGAAGACCAGGACCTGATGGTAAAAAATTTAGTTCAATTTCAAAGCTTTTTCTTTTAAAACTTCTTATGCCTTGTGTTTGTTACATAACTATTAACGTCTGTGTTAGTTATGTTTTAGTTAATGAATTTGAAATAAGTGGACTAAAGAATATAAATTTGTGTTTTAGGACAGAGAGGGCCACTTGGACCTGCAGGACCCTCAGGAGAGAGAGGACAAGCTGGTCCTCCAGGGGAAACTGGTCTGCCTGGTCCAGCTGGTCCAGCTGGACCCCGTGGAGAGAGGGGCCCCACCGGACCTACCGGCGTTTCTGGACCAACAGGGCCACTTGGCCCAGCAGGACCTAGCGGAGAGAGAGGAGAACCTGGTTCAGCAGGCCAGCCTGGACGCCCAGGTACTGTAAATGAGGGTCTGTGGAAATCGAATTGCAGACACATTTATACCAAGTTGCTGGTACATGTATATGAATCTCTAATGAAGGCTCATTATTTGGGCATTGCGTATCTATACAAAATGTACAGTGTAACATAAATCCACAGTATTGTACAGATAGAGATTCTATTCAATTATGGTTATTAATCTTAGCAATATCAACCTGTGACAACAATTTTTAATTAAATATGCATACGCTTCATCAATGCTAGGACCAACTGGACCACTTGGACCTGCTGGACCTGCCGGCGAGCGTGGATCAGCGGGTCAACCAGGAGAAGGGGGATCCCGGGGAGATACAGGGGAGAGGGGCCAGCCGGGAGATCCTGGTCCTAGAGGTCCATCAGGCCAGCCCGGTGTGACAGGAGTTGGGGGTGTGACAGGTGCCACTGGCCCCATCGGACCTGCAGGCGAAAGAGGACAAACTGGACCTTCAGGAGAGAGGGGACCCACTGGACCCACAGGGCCAACGGGACCAAGGGGAGAAAGTGGTCAACGTGGAGACCCAGGACCAGCAGGAGAGACCGGTGAACAAGGACCCAGAGGACCAGATGGAAGGCCAGGTTAGATTTTTTCCCAGGATCAGTATTACCCTGGTGGGGTTCTATACTATATATAAAATATGGTATTGTACATGAAATTTCATCTCTTGGGACCCAGTATATGAAGCTGTCTAGTATGCCAAAATGTAAATAATTATACAAAATTAACTGATGTTGGTAGATGTAGTGAAGAGATAAAAAGCAAGTGGTTCCAAAAGTTGACACCCATTATTCTGAAATTACCTTACCTTACCTTACCTGTACCTAATGTTAATTACTCACATTAGGTCCACGAGGACAGGCAGGCCCATCGGGTACTCCAGGAGAGAGGGGATCTGCAGGACCAGTTGGGGAAAGTGGACCCCGAGGGCCAGCTGGACCACAAGGACCACAAGGCTCTAGGGGACCACCAGGACAAACGGGTCCACTTGGGCCAACGGGACCAGCTGGACCTGCAGGCACTCCTGGTGAAAGAGGAGAGCCTGGACCTGGTGGATCAGATGGACGACCTGGTAAGTCTCATGGGTGAGGTTAACGAGTAAGCTTAGTAAGTTGTGTGGATTACCGGTATGTACAAAGTATGTGTAAATACAAAATAATTATGTAATATGCGACTTATTATGGCTTTGTGAAGTGAAAATCAAATAATTATGGATTATACAACTTATTGTGGCTTTGGTTTTTTTTTTTTTTAAATCTTGTGATTTTGGCTGCTACAAGATGAAAAAAATCCTATTCTAGCAATGTGGGTTCTTCGGATAATTATATCTTAAGTGTCTTTTAATTTACATTTTTGTTGTATTTTTTCCATAAACAATGTCACAGTGCTCTTTCCAGAATATCAACTATAATAATGAACAGTTTGACATGGGACTGAGACTGAGAAATAACACTGAGACTGATACTTTTCCCCACTTCCAGGTGAGACTGGCTTCCCTGGACCCGCAGGACCACAAGGGGAACGTGGACAACCTGGACAAGCAGGTGAAGTTGGTCCTCAGGGAGAGCGTGGACAGACCGGTCCTTCTGGTGAACGTGGAGAAACTGGTGAACCTGGACAACCAGGTCCAACTGGACCCACAGGACCTGCCGGACCACTGGGGCCTGCTGGACCAGCAGGGGAGAGAGGTGCACCAGGAGAGAGGGGATCAGGCGGACCTGTAGGACCATCTGGACCCAGAGGCGAAAGAGGACCTGCTGGACCTACCGGACCCACTGGGCCAACTGGACCAACTGGGGAAAGAGGCAGAGATGGTCCCACTGGACAGAGAGGTATGATCATCTCAAATGCAAAGATAATGAAATGTATCCATAAAAAATGAGTGATTTCACACATAAATTTCTGTACAACATTTGAAAGGTTAACAGCTTTTAGTTACCAAAGTGCCAATCCTGCTGCCCATTCTGGGAATCTGGGACTCTACAAAGTAATAACAAATATGAATTCTGTCCCCAGGAGAGACCGGTTCTCCAGGAACCTCTGGTGAACCTGGATTGACAGGAGCAGTAGGACCCACTGGACCCAGGGGAGAAGCTGGACGTTCTGGACCTCAGGGTGAGTGCTGGACAATATTCTATACATCCTACATAAGATTGCAATTCCTTCATAATTTTGTACAATTTTCGTCTTTTATTTGGTATGCACTACCATGCAGTCAATTATCAGTGAAATAGGGAAGGCTTTTTTGTTGCTTTTTCAGTACAGTAGTCCCCCTCTAATAGGGATACCCCTTTTGCCAAAAAATGTTGTCCTTGTAAGATACGGGTGTGGGTAGGTGTCCTTTGACAAGAGAGAGCATTACATGCATTCATGGTACTTGTCCCAATAATTTGTGCTTTCTAGAAGGGGGTTCCTCTCTAGAAGTGTCCTTTAAGAGAGGGACTATTGTAAATTATGAATACTCTAATTGTGGTAAATTTTCTTTCCCCTTTGAACTCCTCATATCAACTTTTGAATAAATTTGCCATATATGTACATTTTGTAACAGGTGAGAGAGGTTCAGGTGGACCACCTGGACCTCCTGGAGAAAGTGGACCAAGAGGACCTGCTGGGCCATCTGGTCAGGCTGGAGAGCAGGGAGAGAGAGGACAGACAGGCCAACCGGGAAGACCAGGTGACATATTAAACATGTTAAACGTACTGTATTCCATTTGGATAAGATAACCCTGTGAATGGCACAGTGATGTAAAGAAAATGCCAAATACTAACCAATGTTAAAACAAAGTTGGTCTAGATGCATTTTTTGGAAACTGTTTCAGTTTGATAATTTGAAACCTTATTGTAAATAAAACAAATTATTTTGCAGGTCAGAGAGGCCCAGCTGGTCCTGCTGGATCTCCAGGAGAAAGAGGTGAGCCTGGACAGCCTGGACCAACTGGAGAGCAAGGCGAACGTGGTCCCGCTGGACCCCAGGGTGAGGCTGGATCAGCAGGACCCACTGGGCCTCTTGGGCCAGTTGGACCTGCTGGTCCTCTAGGCCCAGCTGGACCTGCTGGAGAGAGAGGGGAACCTGGTCTGGGCGGTCAACCAGGAAGACCTGGGGGAAGAGGAGAAAGGGGACCTACAGGACAACCTGGTCCTGCAGGTTCAGCTGGACCAACTGGACCCCAAGGTGAAACTGGCCCCAGAGGTGAACAAGGAGAGAGAGGACCCTCTGGCCAGAGTGGCTCTCAAGGTCCCACCGGTCCTCAGGGACCCCAGGGAGAACGTGGTCCCGCTGGACCATCTGGTGAAGCTGGCCCCCAGGGTGAAAGAGGACCCCCGGGAGAGGATGGCAGGCCTGGAGAGAGGGGAGAACCTGGATTGCCAGGCCCTGCTGGTGAGGCAGGATCTGCTGGTACACCAGGTACTACTGGGGAGCGTGGAAGTCCTGGACCAAGAGGACAGGCTGGAGAACGCGGAGAAGCTGGAACTCCAGGTAAAAATTGGATTAGCTATTTTCCTATCTGATAGTAGCTCAGCATCACAATTACTTCTTCAGACTCTAGATAATTGTATAATCATGCAATTGAATAATTCTGTTATTAAAATTCCACAATTCTCTAATTACATGATAATCAAAATTTATCAAATTTGGTCAAGTACTTGTTAATTGTGGTTCTAATCTAGGCTTCTGGCGTATCTGACCAAATTTCATTGCATGCTATATGCAAAACCACCCACGATCCCCTGGATGTAATGGTGTAATAGTAACAGGTGCCTGTCATAAAATGGAATTCAAACCATGCCAAAATTTCAATTACATGTAGGCTTAAAACTGTTAAAAGTGCAGCCAATATATGCTGTCCTATACTGTACATCTGTTGGAAAGAATGGTAAATACATGTATAATCAACCTGAAATTGCAGGTCAATCTGGACAGCCAGGACCTCAAGGCGAAACTGGTGAAAGAGGTCCAGCTGGAAGAGCCGGACCTAGGGGACCATCTGGACCTTCTGGACCCACAGGACCACAGGGTGAAGGTGGTCTTCCCGGGCAGCCAGGAGAGCGTGGAGAAAGAGGGCCAGCAGGACCGGCAGGTTCTCCTGGTGAGGTTGGACCACCCGGTCGGGCTGGACCAAGGGGAGAACCTGGACCATCTGGATCCCAAGGTATGGGTTCTTAAAAAATGAAAGTAATGAATGTACCATATAGATAAATAGTTTATTCACTTTCATGATAATAACAACTGTGACATGTTACGAAAATTTACATAGCCTTCATGAAAGTGTCGGCAATCCAGATAGCAAGTGAGCCACCTTAAGCTGGATGCCTTACAAGGATTTGAAAATATTAAATAAAAAAAATGACATTGAAATGCTTGTTTGATGTAATGGTGGCACAAATTACCTATACCATACTGTATGGTATAGGTAATTTGTGCCACCATTACATCAAACAAGCATTTCGATGTATTTTTTAAATTTAATATTACATAGTATTACTATTTATGAAATAGAAATATCTAAATAAACTTAACTGGTAAATGTAATAAACCAAACTGATGATCTTAACTGATAAATGTGTGAATGATATAAAGTAGGTCTTAAATAGGCAAATCTAGATAGAGATCTTTGGCTTTTGGCATCTTAAAAAAAACAATTCAGGGAAATAATGTGTGTTTCTGATTCACCAAACTGATATTGCAGAAGTACCTAGCTAAATCATGTAACTTATTTTGTTTAGGTGCCAGAGGACCGCTTGGTCCTGAAGGACCTCTGGGACCTCTTGGACCAGCTGGGCCAGCCGGACCGCAGGGAGAACGTGGCACACAAGGTGAAAGAGGACCTGTTGGTCCCTCGGGACCCCGAGGTGAGAGGGGTCCTGCTGGGCCATCGGGTCAACCTGGAACTGCCGGGCAGCCAGGCCAACCAGGAGAAGCTGGTCCACAGGGAGAGAGAGGACAACGTGGAGAATCTGGAGAAAGAGGAACACCAGGACAAACAGGTGATGTATATGGATTTGTTACTTCTCAAAGCAATATAAATTGCTACACATGTACATTGCTACAATTGCTAAATTAAATTGCAAGAGTATGTATTCATCACCTGAATTCGGTTTCAAACCACATTTCTTTGCCTGTGGGGCTGCAGTGCAGACTCACTATACAGCACGATGGGGGAGTGACTGATCTCCTTACCCAATCATAGCTCCCCTACTGGGGACTCCCGGGGGGGGGGGAGGGGGGAGGGGGGTGTCTTGGATGGGCCCACCATGACTAAAATCACTTAGGGGGCCACCCAAACAGAGCCCCCTTGAGAGACTGCCCAGAAGCATCCAAGCTTGACTTGGCTGAGCACACTCCCACCCACCAATGTGTCTTGACACTTGGCTGTCAGAAAATAATTTGCTGGCATAATGTGCACACGCAATTAGCTGCCTCTTGCTATACTAGGGCTGATTGGGATTCTTCAGGACGCTCCCCACTCGGAATTTCTCTTAGCACTCTGCTTGCCTTGCATGGGTTAAACAGTTGGGAAGTATTTTTATTTTTACTTTTCCCTCCTTGTCCTGTTTGAGCGATGGACATTCTATGCTCATGGAATTTTGTATGCATTTCTGTAGGACCAATTGGACCAACTGGACCCAGTGGACCAGCTGGAAGGCCAGGACCCACTGGACCATCTGGAGAAAGAGGACCTAGCGGGCCAACAGGACCTCTTGGACCTGCAGGTCCCAGAGGAGATCCTGGAGAGAGAGGCAGAACTGGAGAGTCTGGAAGTCCTGGACCAGATGGGGAGAGAGGGCCAGATGGCCCAAGAGGACCCAGAGGACCTGCTGGACCAGCAGGAACCCAGGGAGAGGGTGGACAGCCTGGAGAAACAGGATTGCCTGGACCTGCCGGACCTAGAGGTAAAATAAGTAGTGTTAAAAGGTATTGAAATTGCCAGAAAATTATACCCGTATAAACTGCCTTGTTCATACTGTAATTAAGGTAATTTAAAAATTTGTGTTTTCAGGATGTGGTTTCACTGTTCAAGCCTATGGCAATGTTTATTGTAGGTCAACAAGGGTCAAGAGGCCCATCAGGGCCATCTGGCCCCACTGGTCCACTCGGCCCTGCTGGACCCCAGGGAGAACGTGGCCAGCCTGGGGAACGTGGCACAGATGGAACTCCTGGAGAGAGGGGTCTTCCGGGACCTACTGGTCCTCTAGGGCCAGCTGGTCCTGCTGGATCACCAGGAGAGCGAGGAGAACGTGGAGAGACAGGAGAAAGGGGACCACTGGGACCAGCCGGACCTGCCGGAGAGCCTGGTCAGCGGGGAGAGCCTGGCACGACAGGACCTGCTGGACCACCTGGAGCTCGTGGAGAGCGGGGTGAATCTGGACAGCGTGGACAACCAGGAACACCCGGTGAGACTGGACCACAGGGAGAGACTGGGCTTACTGGACCACAGGGACAGAGAGGAGAACAAGGAGAAAGAGGACCACAAGGCCCAACTGGTGAGTATAAATTTGAATGTTTTCAAAATAATAAACACTCATATATATAAAATTCTATGTATACAGGTATTAGTGATCTGGTAAACTTAAGTATAGTTTGAACTTTTTTTTGGTGGTAAACCTTTTGAACAACCTCTGGTACTTAAAATTTTATGTAATTTTTCTAGGCCAACCTGGCCCAACTGGACAGGCTGGTCAACGGGGTCCTAGAGGTCCAGATGGGCCGACTGGTCAGTCTGGTGAGAGGGGACCAACGGGACCCACTGGACCTGCTGGACCACCGGGAGAAAGAGGACCAGCTGGAGAAAGAGGCTCACAAGGAACTACAGGCGAAAGGGGCCCGCTTGGACCTGTTGGACCTGCGGGTCCTGGTGGAGAGCGTGGACCCAGTGGTCAGACAGGAAGCAGGGGACCAGTGGGACCTCCAGGACCATTGGGACCAGCAGGACCTACTGGAGAAGCTGGAGAAACTGGAGAAGCTGGGCTTCCAGGAGAGACTGGCCAGCGAGGACCACAAGGCCCAGCTGGACCTCAGGGAGAGAGGGGTAGCCCAGGCAGTGCTGGATCCCCTGGCAGAGCAGGTCCTGGTGGTGCCCCTGGTCCTGCAGGAGAACAAGGACAACGGGGAGAAGCCGGAGAACCAGGAAGGCCTGCTACTGATGGTCAGCCAGGCCCACCAGGTAGAGACATTGAGAACAATATAGGCTGTAGCTGAAGTCTGATGTGCAGATAATGTAGGTCTGTTACTGGTAATGCACCTTTTTTACTTTAATACTAGGAATGCATTTAGTTGAAATCAGATTTTTTTTTTGTAAAATCTGAATAGTTGGTTGGGCCACATAATAGTAGATTGTTAGTACTTAGTTGGGATCCATGTGACATGCTAAGCTTTGTCCTGCTAGACTGCCAATATCCAGTGTAAAAAGTGAGCGGAATCATCCAGCTGTTCACGCCAGTCAAGGAAACTCCTTAGACAGATTAGTCTCATGTGTCCTCTCTAGGTTTGCCTGGTGAGAGAGGACAACAAGGTCCACCTGGACCCAGTGGCCCAGCTGGACCCGGGGGTCAGGATGGAGAGCAAGGAGAAAGGGGATCACCAGGACCCACTGGACCAACAGGTCAGAGAGGAGAAAGTGGTGAACGAGGACCCCGTGGTGGTCCTGGATCTGTCGGATCTACGGGCCCAGAGGGTCCTAGAGGACCTGCTGGACCCAGGGGAGAGGCTGGTGGACCAGGGCAGCCTGGTGAAACTGGCCAGAGAGGAGAAGCTGGAGAGAGGGGTCCCAGAGGCAGCCAGGGGCAACCAGGAACCCGGGGACAACCAGGCGAAACAGGGCAGAGAGGTCCAGCTGGACCCAGTGGTCCGCAGGGAGAAAGGGGAGAACGTGGACCAGCAGGACAACCTGGAGAAACTGGACAGAGAGGGCCTGATGGACCTAGAGGTTTGTCTCAATTACTAGGGGGCTACTTAGCAGTACTGAAATGTGAGTTTTCTATCAAAAAAAAAAAAACAAATAAAAATTACTAAAATAAAGGTATCATAAACAGGTTTTATACACTTATCTGTAACTAAAAAATGGCCCTTGGCTAATACAGTACAGTAGTCCCTCTCTAATAGGGGCACCCTTCTGCCAAATAATTCTATCCCTATTGGGTGTCCTTTGCATTCACAGTACTTGCTGCTAAGAATTTGTCAGTTCTAGAGGGGTGTTCTCTGTTGAGTGTCCTTTAAGGGAGGGACCACTCTACTTGGATATTTTTAGACTCTTACTGTTCATATTTCTTGATGCAATTTCTGAAGATATTACATATGTTGACATTAATTCTTACCATTATCACAGGACAAGATGGTCAGGTTGGTCAGCCAGGACCATCTGGCGAGACTGGAGAACCAGGCGGACCAGGCCGTCAAGGACCTACAGGACCAAGTGGTCCAGCTGGACAACAAGGCAGCCGGGGTGAGACTGGTGAAAGAGGAGGGCCAGGTGCTCCAGGCCGTCAAGGACCTACCGGAGAACCAGGACCTGCAGGCCCATCTGGTGAGAGGGGAAGCCCAGGCACACCAGGCTCCCCTGGTCAACTTGGACCAGCAGGACCAGCAGGACCCTCTGGGGAACCAGGCGAGAGAGGAGAGCAGGGATCTCCAGGAGAACGTGGGTCTCGAGGACCAACTGGTCAGAGAGGACCAACTGGACAGCCTGGTGAACCGGGTGAGACGGGCCCACGAGGTCAGGTTGGCAGTCCTGGTAGGCAGGGACCAGAGGGTCAACCAGGCCCAGCAGGGGAACGTGGATCACCAGGGGAGACAGGTGGTCCAGGTGCACCAGGCTCACAGGGCAGACAAGGACAGACAGGTACAGATGGGTGTTGGAAAAGTTTCTGTTGAGGTGGAAGCAACTGGTGTTAGAATTAACTTCTGGAAGAGATAGATGTACACATCTGTATCATTCTGCAATTACTGTATCAAGAAGATAACATTTGTAAGAGGATTTGTTCTTCAATTCCTATGCAGTTAACAAGTCTAGTACTGTTTTACAGGTGCTACTGGACCTGCCGGAGAAAGAGGTCCTGATGGTGAAGTTGGGCCTGCAGGACCACCAGGAGAACAAGGCCCAAGAGGACAGCAGGGTGAACGAGGAACACCTGGAGCAGCGAATGAACGTGGTGAACAGGGACCAATAGGTCCTGTAGGCCCTGCTGGACCTGCCGGGCCAGCAGGACCAGCTGGTCCTCGTGGTGCTGTTGGAGAACGTGGACAACCAGGACAGCGTGGAGGCAGAGGACCTGATGGTCCAGCTGGACAAAGAGGACCCAGTGGACAGCCTGGAGTTGATGGCTCAATAGGACCACAAGGTCAAAGAGGCAGACCCGGTCAAGTTGGACAACCAGGACCCCAAGGAGAGAGCGGTTCACCAGGTCAGCCTGGACGTGATGGTTCACCTGGTCCCACAGGCCCAGCTGGAGAAAGGGGAGAGCGTGGCCAACCAGGTGGACCAGGTGTTACTGGTGTCCGTGGACCGACAGGACCAACAGGACCGACAGGACCTCGTGGTGAAGCTGGAGAGAGGGGACCCGGTGGCCGACCTGGCGAGGATGGGGCTAGAGGCCCCACTGGACCTGCCGGGCCAGATGGAGCTCGTGGAGAAAGAGGACCACAAGGACCTCCTGGATCTGCAGGACAAGATGGACCACTAGGACCAGCTGGACCTGCTGGACCACAGGGAGAACGAGGCCAACCAGGAGAAACAGGACTAAGAGGACCAGCAGGAGAACGTGGACCATCTGGACCACTGGGACCAGAGGGTGAGGCTGGATCACGTGGACCTCCTGGAGAAAATGGACGACCTGGACCCGATGGCTCACCAGGCCCTGCTGGACCAGCAGGCGAAAGGGGACCACCAGGAGAAGCTGGACGTCCAGGGTCGGATGGTTCCCAAGGCAGACCAGGTAGGTCTTTGTCAGTTTATAACATGCATGGATTTAATCATAGAAGAGGTTTATTACATTTGCTTTTGATAAATGAAAATCTTGAACCTTACATAAAAGAAAAGGGAAACGACAGAATACTGGTACTATTACTGGTACTATAAAATCAGTGAGACTCTTGACAACCACCTTCAAATTAAGACCAGTGCAGAACAAGACTACCTTCCAGCAATACCAAAACGGCATTAACTTTTCAATGTTTAGTAATAAGACCAGTAATAAGACCACCTTACCATTAAGACATGTGTATAGTAGTCCCATGGGTAGCCTTAATTTGGAGGTTAGTGTACGAAGTTAAAATAAAGTTCTTCAGATACATGAGGACTTAATTTTGTTTGTATAGATAATTAGATATTGGACAGATAGTTTCCACATGAGTTTTTCATGCAGAAGTTTTTTATCTATGATGGCCTTGATCTGTTTAAAAGAAAAATCACAATATTAATGGTTTGAAATCCTAGGTGAGGATGGCAGACCAGGACCAGCAGGACCTCGAGGAGAGAGGGGCCAGCAAGGACCACCTGGAGAAGCTGGCGGTCCTGGCGCTCGTGGAGAAAGAGGACCATCTGGTCAGGCAGGATCTCCAGGAGAAAGAGGTGAACCTGGAACACAGGGTCCCACTGGACCACAAGGTCCAACTGGACCTCTAGGACCTGCAGGCCCTGCTGGTCAGCGGGGAGAACCAGGTGAGCGTGGTGGTCCAGGAGAGCCGGGAGAGCGTGGTCAGAGGGGAGAGCCAGGACAAGATGGCCAACAAGGACCTCAGGGAGAGACTGGAGAACAGGGACCCACAGGACCAATCGGACCCGCTGGACCTGCTGGACCTACTGGAGAACGTGGAGAGAGGGGAGAAGGTGGCCAGCCAGGATTACCTGGGGAACGTGGAAGGGATGGAAGTCCAGGTAATTGTTCCCTAATAGGCAAGAATAAAATGGCATTGTTTACTTGGCTCCAGGCGCTGGCATTCTTATACCCTTTCCTTATAAAATTAGACCAAACTTGAAATACAGTATAAGAATACTTGAAATAATGTCTCAAATATCAGAACTCATAAGACTGTTTAAACAGATGATTAATAAGTCCTTTGACTTACTCTTAATGTGAAGCTAATGAATACAACTTGTTTACCTCATGTTCTGGCAAAATCTTTTGAGACAATTGCTCAAATGTTTGCAACCAAAATGGTATCAAATGTAATCCATTGTTTTGTTTTTCCCATACCTAGGTCCACTGGGCCCAGCTGGACCAGCTGGAGCTCCTGGTGAGCGTGGTCAACGTGGTGGACCTGGTCAAACAGGAGCTACTGGACCTGCGGGCCAGAGAGGAGAAAGGGGTCCCACAGGCCCTGCCGGTCCCACTGGACCCCAGGGAGAGACTGGAGAACGTGGCAGACCGGGAGAAACTGGCAGACGTGGTCAGAGCGGACCTAGAGGAGAACCTGGGGAACCTGGTCAGCCTGGACCCACTGGACCATTGGGACCAACCGGACCCAGTGGAGAGAGGGGACAGGGTGGTGAACGGGGAGAACCTGGTCTGGCAGGCAGGCCAGGAGAACCAGGACGCGATGGACGAGACGGTAGGGAACAAGAATGCGCAGGGAAAATGGCTCAATAAACAAAATTAGTAAGGAGAGATGTAATGATTAATCAGTGCATCTATGAAGATTTAGTTAATTTGGGCAGTTTTCCTAGGGCATTGATGCTAATTTTCATGCATTGATGCATTAGTAAAAACTCATTTTAGGGATCCACATGTGGCAGCCAACTTTAAGTTTTGCTCTGAAAGTCCTTTGCACTACATGTATACTGAATATTAACTTTCTATACACACATCTATCAAATGCACTGTTCTAATATATTGGAGGTATCACGTAATTAAAACATATACACACCTTAAATAAATACGGCTACTAATGTAACTATGTATCATGTTACACAAGACCCTTTGAAGCTGAAAACGGAATTTTATTCTTGCCAATTAAATTTAAGGATCCACTGGTGCCACTGGCCGTGCTGGACCTCAGGGTGAAAGAGGACAACCAGGTACCACCGGACAGACTGGATCTCCTGGAGAGAGGGGAGAGAGAGGACGTGACGGAGAGCAAGGTCCACAGGGTGAGCGAGGGGAATCTGGTCCCCAGGGTCCACAGGGACCGACTGGACCTGCTGGACCAGCTGGACAGCCTGGAGAGAGGGGACAGCCTGGAGAGCCTGGAGAGGCTGGGCAGCGGGGAGAGGCAGGAGAAAGAGGTGGGTAATGACAAAGATGGTTTGGATGAAACTCCACCAAAATGTCTAATGAAATTTAATGCTCATTTTCTATGATAGATGTATTTATGTCTGTGGCTGTTGGTATAAATAGGTATAACTGTCATCAAATAATTCTGTCAGACTTAGTCGGCTTAATTTAGGTGTTAGGATGACCTTAAATTGCCTCAGTAGAAAGATAGCTTTGTGCCATTAAAATGCACAATGCAAATTAACGGACTCATTTGAACCCATGCATTTTCAATGACACTGCAATTAGTAGGCACTTTGGGTTAACTATCACCCAAAACTTAAGAAAAAGAGGTCACAGTGTGAATAAAATACATTGTGTAGGTATTAAAACAAATGTGCAAGGCAGAGCATAGAAGAAATAAATTTTTCAGAATAGTTGACATTTGGAATAGTTTGCGGGAAGAAGTTGTAAACAGCAAAAACACAAGACTTTTAAAAGCCTACTAAATGACCTCTGGAAAAACTACCCACAAAAATTTACCAAACCGTCAGCTAGCTATCATGTAACCTTCACCTCTACCAGAGTCTTTCATTTCTAGCATTTTGTATCCAATATACATTTTGCTAGGACATAACCAAAGTGCATTACATTTCATTTAATATTTATGATTTTCAACTTCACGCATGTGACATATATTCAACGAAGAATTCTTTCTTTGAAGGCTGCTAAGCCGAAAGGCTATTTGTCCAACAGCAAGACATGAAGACTTTATTTGAGGTTTGTAATCAGATAGATCTGGTCCATATTTCAAGGCCCAACTGGACCAACTGGACCTGCTGGTGAGCCAGGAAGTGTAGGATCAATTGGTCGCCCTGGTGCTGATGGACCAAGAGGTCCAGATGGACCACTGGGCCAGCCGGGACCCACTGGTGAGACTGGCCAGAGGGGAGAAGCTGGAGCAAGGGGACCAAGAGGACCCACTGGACCACAAGGTAAGAGTATAATAGGTTTCTGCTTCGAAGTAATTAATTCATTATACAGACAGATGATATGGGCAAAAGAATAGTAACACATAAACACACAAATTTAGTTTCAAACAGGTGAAGAGAATCCCAACCAGTGGAAAAATTATCAACCAGTAGCATGAGTAGAGAAGTCATTTAATAATACTCTTTGAAACTAGATACAAGGTTATAAGTATCTTAGATGGCACTAAGCTGCATATCTTAGATGAGCCTGAGCTGGAAATGTTGAAAATTATCAAGTACCGGGTAAGATTAGGAGCCAAATGTTAATCAAAACTTTTATTTTAGACTCAGTATTTTAGAGAAATCCAGCCCTGAATTTTTTTTACATGGTCATCCCTGCTGTCCAGTGGCTAAAGTACATGTACCAGTACTAGCAAATGTAGTACAATGTAGGAATTTGTTGAAAGTGGTTGCCAAAATTTTGAATTGTTTTTCCAGGCGAGCGTGGATCACCTGGTACTCCTGGCACCGCTGGTCGTCAAGGACCCACAGGTCCCAGAGGACCAAGGGGTCCAGCCGGCCCCTCGGGAGAGAGAGGTGAACCTGGAACTGGCGGAGAACGAGGTCCCACTGGCCCAGCTGGTCGCCAGGGAGAACGTGGAGAGCGTGGTCCCACTGGGGAAATAGGAGAACCTGGACCTGCTGGCCCAATTGGACCTGCTGGACCTGCTGGAGAAAGGGGACAAGCTGGATCACGTGGTCGGGATGGTACAACAGGTACTGTCTGGCAACACGTATGATTCCTGATCTAAAATTCAGTAAGGTGTAAATAAGTGATATGCTAATGGATTTTTGGGGACAATAAAATGGTGGTTATAACTTCTGTGATTTCAACTACACAAATGTGTTGGTAAACCACTT
>JAAUYG010015168.1_pt1 | contig 16851 bp, 14 predicted proteins | sample 7278091 | NCBI WGS metagenome assembly JAAUYG01 (sample SAMN14350201, study PRJNA611818) | marine sediment metagenome | isolation source: surface marine sediment (0.6m) | place: French Polynesia: Moorea | collected 2018-08 | reverse complement strand
GCAGCCAAGTCGCTTTCATTGCGACGCTTCATCGCTCCGCGATGTGCGCTATTAGCTATTAGCTTTTTAGTTCTGTGTTTTACTCAATTGAAAACTGCTGTAAATTGGTTCGCTACAACATTAAAGGCAGAATGGTTGTTTTATTTATTGGACAAATCTTTTGATTTCACCATCAGCTAAATAAAATCCACCTTGAGAGCTTTCTTTAACCTCATCAACTACATACATCATACCCTCTTCTCTAATACTGCGAGGAAAACGCATATTCCAATCAGGATTATAGCCATCGGATACTACCCTGGCTCTAAGTTTACTTTTTTCTTTTAGGCATTGAACGAGTACTCCATCACCTACAGTATCAGTAGTTTCTAGATCCGCAGCCGTACCTTTGACTTTAGCTTTGGCAAAATTAGTATTTCTGGTATTGATGGTTGCTAGTTTTTCTCCTGGTTTAAGTAAGCGACGAATATCTCCCAAGGTGCGATAAAAAGTACCGTTTGCTGAAAGCTCTACTTTGTCTACCAGATAACTTGCTCCCTCTTCCCGAATGCTACGGGGAAACTGGACATTAAATTCAGGATTATAACCCTCAGAAATAACGCGAATACGCAATTTTCCTTTAATGCGATCGCATTTTAAAATTACTCCATCTCCAGGTTCGGTTACGATTTCTAAACTATTAGATGTACCGGCAGTAGTTCCTCTTAATTTTAAGTCTTCGCGATCGCGTTTTCTTGCCTGATAAGATTGATCGCGCATTTCTTTGCGAATTGCTAAATCGAATCTACGCTCATCAAGACGTTTGGCATAGTATTTTAATTGTTCAATTTCTTCGGCAATTTCAAAGTATTCATTTAACGCCTGGGATTTTAATTCTTCTACTGCCTGACGTAAAATTTCTGCCGCTTGCTGATAATCACCCTCATCGGCAATGGCAACTGCTCGCTCTTTTTTCTTGGCAATTCTTAATTGACTCGCCTGTTGGGTAACATCTCCATTAATCTCAACTTTGGAGGCTATTTCATCAGAGACAACGGTTATAGCTAGAGGAAGACTAGCGGTAAATTTTTGGATGCTACCGTCTATGACTCTTTCATAACTATACTCAATCGTTCCTAAATCAACTGTCCCTTCCGTGGCGATCGCAGGTATTTTAAACTGTAATACTAAAGGTTTACTTTCAACTTGATATACATCTCCCAGAAATACTTCTACCCCTTGCTCTTTATCATGGGAAGGATATTTATTTAGGACTTCTGCTACCTGGATCTTATTCTTAGTAGATAAATTAACAGTTAAGTTTTGCCCAACAATTGAAGTCAAGCTTTCCATCTCAATATTAAAGACGTTGGCGGCATCATCTCCTGACTGGATAAAATAAAAATTCCCTCCGCCAGCTTCAGCCATATCAATCAATAAGTCTTCGTTAAAGCCATTACCAAACCCCAAGGTAGTTGTCATAATACCCGCTTCAGCTTTTTCTTTGGCGGTATTAACCAAAACAGGAGGAGCGACAATTCCCCGATTAGCCAAGCCATCTGTTAGTAGCAAAACTCTATTAAGCTGTTGGGATGTTTGTTGAGATTTTACTTGGTCACATCCCATTAACCAGCCACCACTCAAGTTAGTTAATCCTCTGGCGCGAATTTTTTTAATTGCAGCTTTGATTGTTTTTTTTTCTGTAACTAACTGTGGAAGGATGACTGTCTCTGCTACATCATCATAAATAACCACCGATAGATAGTCTTCTGGCTGGAGAAAATCTACCAACTGTTCGGCTGCTTTAATAGCATTACGTAAAGGACTACCACTCATTGATCCCGAACGGTCTAATACTAAACTAAGATTAATCGAACGACGGCTATTATCTGCATTCTCTTCACCCTGAAAATTGATAACAATATCAACTTCTGTGGCTTGATTGACAGCAATTTGAGGTTTACTCAGAAAATAATTAACTTTCATTGAGGCTATTTTTATAAAGTGTTTAACTTTATAATTCCCAACCAGCTCAATTTTTTATAAAGGTTTTTCCATAAATACTGACTAAGGAGTATTGGTAGCAACTGTACAAGAAACCCCGCTAAGAGAAATTACAGCGATTTTCAGTTGAATAGAACACAGTTAGTAGTTCGGAGTTCGGAGTTCGGAGTATGCCCTACGGGCACGCTGAGTCTAACGACTTGCTCCGCAACCGCGAACGGAGTATGCCCTACGGGCACGCTACGCGAACGGAGTTCAGAGTTCGAAGTTCAGAGTACTCGCTGGGCTACGGAGTGAGGAGTTAGTCTTTGCTTCTTCCTTATCTCCTCCATCTTCCCCAAGTCCCCAAGTCCCCCCTACTCCCTTGCTCCCCTGTGCTCCTCTGCCTAATACAAAGATGTGGTCTACCAAGCACGAAAACTGCTGTAATTGAGCGTACCAATTAAACCTACACGACTTGGCAAAATTGAGATTGAAATGAAAACTGTTTTAAGCAGGCATGAGTAACTCCAAAATGTTTTGACTAGATTGACCTTGGGCAAAATTGAACTCCAAATAAAATCTGTCGAACTCTTAGGAAACAAATTGTTTCTCTCAGACATAACGAATTAAATTCGTTGGACGCTCACGTTTTTAAGATACAAAAGTTAACAAAAATTATTGCTTGAAACTATTACCGGGTAAAGGTTACAGCCTTAGCGGGGTTTTCTGCACGATTGTTACTCGCTCCCCTGTATTTAGAGATAGTTAATATTAACTAAGTATATTTTTGGCGATTGCTCAATTTAAACTTATGACAGCATTAGACAACCGAAAACGACAAGCTATCAATCGCAATTTTTCTTTAGTAGTTGATTTTTTAAACCGTAAGTTCCGTAAAACTCAGATACACCTTTTAGAATCACCTTGCTATTTTTATAAAGGAAACAAGTCAAAATTGGAAATAACAGTATTTTCCAATCCTCAAATTGCCAAAATAGACGTAAGAATGATTGGCTTAAAAAATTACGACAGAGAGCCTTCTTATGAATGCAGTTACGACTTAGATGGGCTGTCGATAGTCATGTTTCAAAGAGCTATTGACGATTTAATGTCTAGGATGGACTAACGAGATCCGTTAAATAGATCTTCTCCAAGGGCGATCGCTTTTGATGCTTAACGCAATCCGTATTCAGCAAAAGTCTGAAGAAATCTGAAATTTAAAGAGTTTCCTTACATATTTAGTACTACCAAAAAGATTAAACATTTAAACAAATGTGAAGTCTTCTGTAATAATAACGTCAGTAGTATTTTTAACGTACGCTTCGATATCTACTTCGCCGTTTTATGACGAAGACTGCACGGACTGTTGTTCAATCAAACAAAATACCCGAAGGGTAATTATCCTTCGGGCAGTAATAAAGTTAATTATGCTAATTATGCGCTGCGCGGGCTGTTGCACCCAATCGCCAATCGCCAAATCTACTCAGTAGTTAACTATATACTAACTGGTTCTGGAGGATTACTAGCAGAAGGACGACGAGCAATTACCTGATCGATCAAGCCATATTCTTTGGATTCTTCAGCTGACATAAAGAAGTCTCTTTCTGTATCTTCTTCAATTTTGGATAAGGGTTGTCCAGTATGACTTGCTAAGTGTCCATTGAGTTTTTGTTTGAGATATAAGATTTCTTTTGCTTGAATCTCAATATCTGTTGCCTGTCCTTGTGCGCCCCCCAACGGTTGGTGAATCATAATACGCGAATTAGGTAAACTCATGCGCTTACCTTTTTCTCCTGCACTGAGCAAGAAAGCTCCCATACTTGCCGCCAAACCGATACAGATTGTACAGACATCGGGACGGATTTGATTCATAGTGTCAAACATCCCCATTCCAGCCGATACTGAGCCACCAGGGGAATTAATATAAAGATAAATATCTTTTTCGGGATCTTCTGCTTCTAAAAATAGTAGTTGAGCAACTACTAAATTGGCAATTTCATCGGTAACTTGCTGTCCTAAAAAGACAATTCTTTCTCTAAGTAAACGAGAATAGATATCAAAGGCGCGATCGCCGCGACCTGAACTTTCAATAACTGTAGGAATCATGCAGCTATGCCTTATTAATATTTTATCTGATTGTAGCTAATTTAATAATAGGAGACTGATGGACTAAGTAGTGTTTTCCCTCCTAACTTCTTGTGTTATTTGTGTAATTTAATTTCCCTACCTACTTATGCTTTCAATCAGTTAAGTCGTTAAAGGACAATACTGGCAATTTTGCTGCATCTTGATTCCATAACCATAAAGAAAAAAGGTTTTCCACAACCCATCGCTACTTAAATGGTACTGATCTTGAGATATGTCATGGAAGCCAGGTAACTGTGCGGTAAATTCTAAAACTACGTCAAGCTCTTTTCTGATAGTTTGCCAGTTATCTTCTAGTTCTGATACCCAAGAAAAATAATGGGGATCAAAGAAAAAATCGTTTTCGATTAATCAATAGCGGGTAACTATGCTTTCTAACCAATACATAATTCTTTTGCCAACCTTATGAATTAGAAAATCTCTCATCGTCTGTTGGATTTTTACTTTTAACAGTGTTAAATGAGAACAAATATATTATTTTTGCGCTTCGATAGTAATAGTATTAACGGTTTCTGCTTTTGAGTCAGTAGGAATTCTAAAATCGAGCGATCGCCCTAAATCTTTTTCTTGATAGCGAATAGTAAATAACCCTGCATAAATATCTGTTCCTTCAGGCAAAACTAAAGTGTCTGTTCCCTTTAACGGACAACTATCTACTTTACAGCGATCGCTTTTGAATGCTACCCTAACTATTTATTAATTAATAATTTTCGTTTGGTAGTCCTAAAGATGTAAAGAATATCAGCAAAGGTAGTTATTGCATTTTCACTGAGAACACCTAATGTAATGTTGTTGTCTGGTGTACCAATAGAGGTGAAGATAAGTAGAAGATCATTTGTCATATACTCAACTCCTGTTTTATTTCTGGTAATGCTGTAAAGTTACTTACAAGCCTAGAAATAGCGCATTTGTACTTGTAAATTAGTTTCTGCACCTGTGACAAGTACTGCGGACTCTCCAAAACTCGGAGGACTTGTTTGAATCTGTGGATTTCGAGAAAAACCAAATCCCTCTTGGGGGATACCTAAAAAATTACGATTAAGTTCGCCATCTCCATTAACGTCATGAAAAATAGCTAGAGCATAAGTACCAAGATGCAAATTTTCAATTGTTAATTTTGGCGATCGCTCTTGAACAGAAACACATTTTGCCTGTAAGGTATTGTCACTACTATCGGGAAATCCTTTGCTTTTGGCAAAGATGCTATAGCAGAGTTGTCCTTTCGCTTCTTGTAAACCATCAATTTGTACTTTTATGACGCTATTGCTACTGCTATTTGCCTGGGGCGCGAAGCACAAACACCCACCTGTAGCTAGCAGCAATAAACTAGCCGACCATTTTTTCATGATTTTTTATTTGATAAATTAGATGAGTAAAACTTTATAATGGTTAGATTTTTGATTATCGATGAGTTTCGATAACTATAGTATCAACGGTTTCTGCTTTGGAGTCAGCAGGAATTCTAAAATCAAGCGATCGCCCTAAATCTTTTTCTTGATAGCGAATAGTAAATAACCCTGCATAAATATCTGTTCCTTCAGGCAAAACTAAAGTGTCTGTTCCCTTTAACTGGCAACTATCTACTTTACAGCGATCGCTTTTGAATGCCACCTCAGTTACTTGATTATTTTCCCAATCATATTTATTGGCTTCGACAAACGGCAAAGGAAAGGGAACGAAGCCTAAAGCACCATTTAAAGCACCTGAAACCAGACCATCTTTCACTTTGGTTGTATGTGATAGTTTGATTTTATTAGCTTTTTTTTCAATCCGAACCCATTCATCATCTTCCCCAGAACGGTCTAAGTTTAATTTAATAACTTGAAGCGGTGGTTGTTGGCATTGAGAATTAAGCGGAAATTTTTCACAGAAAGCACTGCGATTAATTTTGTATATTTTTGATTCTGATTTAGTCGATGTGTAATTTTCACAGCGAGAATTAAGCGGAAACTTCTTACAGAGAGTATCGCGCTCAACCTCTTGGGTAACAACAGAAGAAATGATGAGGGTGTTAATTGCCATAGCACCAGCTAAAGCTAATATCGATTTATTAATGACCTTCATTTTATGATGTAAATATTATGGTAAATAATTGCTACACCATCAACAATACTGGTAGAGATCTAGCCGTTCAATTACCCACAGTCATGTAAATACATGACCACAGTCATCTACTCGGAATGCTATAGATGCTATAAGGTATTGATAATTCTTCTAACTCGGCACTATGGTAATGAAGAGCAATCCAGTTGCTAATTTGTCCTCCTCTTTGATTCGGAGACTACGCTATTTGGAATGGCTATTTTTAGCGGTTCATTTGATGCTGGCAATAACCGCAGGTGGCAATGAACTGTCCTTAAACCTAGCTGTATACGGAATTTTTCTAGTTTTTAGCTGGAAATTACCCATAAATCATTCCCTAAGGTTCAGACAAGCCTATATATTATTGGCAATGCTATCGATCGTCTGGGCTAATTTCTTAGATGTCAGTTTAGATTTATTAGTTTATTTATATATCGCTAAAAGTTTTTTTCTAATAGGCAGTAGAAGCACTATTTATATTACTATCCTGACTGGGATAGGTTGGACCGCTAGTGAATGTTTCTCTGAGATCGATGAAATTCAACAGCTAGATTCAGGGCGTTTTGAGCCACCGTTTGGTTTTGATTCTTACGATCTGAATATGATTTTTATCTTTACACTAGGAATTTATATAGCAGTTAGCATTTTTACTATCTTTTTTAGTTCAGTAATTGTTGCCGAACATGAAAGCCGTAAACGAGCAGAAGCTTTAACCGAACAGGTAGAAATTTTGGCTAAAAACTTAGAAAGAACGAGAATTGCTCGTGATATCCATGATTCTTTGGGGCATACTCTTACCAACTTAGATATCCAGTTAAAAGTGGCTCAGAAATTGCGCGATCGCGACCTCGAGCGAGCTTTTCAAGCGGTAGATACGGCAGCGATGCTTTCTTCTCAGTGTATTGAAGATGTGAGCCATGCGGTACAAACCATGAGGCGTAATGATTTTAATCTCGATCGCGCTTTACATAATTTAATTGAACAAATCAGAAACGATTGCGCTTTACAAGTACAGTGGGAAATCAATTTGCCACAATTAAGTTTATCTACTTCTCATCAAATTTACTGCGTGATTAAAGAAGGATTGATTAATATCCAAAAACATGCTCATGCTTCGAGAGTATTTTTTCAAGGATACTCAACGAGCAAGCAAATAATTTTAAAACTTGAAGATGATGGTGTTGGTTTTGATTTACCACAAGTTCATTCTGGCTTGCCCGAACATGGGGGTTTTGGTCTTCGAGGTATGGTTGAGCGAGTGCAAACCATCGGTGGTAAATTGAAGCTCGATAGCGCACCAGGCAAAGGAACACAAATTGTAGTTATAATTCCGCGATGATTAGATTATTAGTGGTAGACGACCAAGATATTTTTCGTCAAGGTTTAGCTACTTTGCTGGCTACAGAAGTAGATTTAAAAGTGGTAGCACAGGCGAGTAATGGCAGAAGCGCGATCGCTTTAACCGAACAGCTACAACCAGATGTGATCTTAATGGATATACAAATGCCCATCTGTGATGGAGTCACCGCCACTCGCGAGATTTGTCAACGTTATCCTTGGATGCGGATTTTAGTGTTAACTACTTTTGACGACGATGAATATATTGGACAGTCTTTACAAGCAGGTGCAAAAGGTTATCTACTTAAGCGAAAGTCCTCCGAAGAAATGGCAGCAGCAATTCGGGCTGTTAATCGAGGCTATGCTCAATTAAGTCCAGAAATCGCCCCTAAAGTTTTTGCTCAAATTAAACCTGTTCACTCAGAGAATACTAAATATTTAGATACACTTAGCCCTAGAGAGCTAGAAGTTCTGCAATTAGTTGGTCAAGGTAAAAACAACCGTGAAATCGCTAATACCTTACATTTGAGTATTGGCACGGTGAAAAATCATATCACCCAAATCTTAAGCAAATTAGAGATGCGCGATCGCATTGCTGTGGCTCTCTGGGCACAAGAAAACTTAAGAGCCGTCTTATGAATTAAATATTGCGGCTTCAAGTTGTGCGATTGCTGTCTCTAAATCATCGTTAACAATTTTCAAATCAAATTCATCACTGGCAGCAATTTCTTCTCTAGCAATTTCTAAACGTTGAGCAGTAGACTCTTCTGAGTTTTTCCCCCTGCTTCTAATTCTTTGCTCTAATTCTTCTATCGAAGGAGGCAAAATAAAAATGCGCCTTGCATCAGGGAAGATGTTGGCGATCGCCCTAGCCCCCACTAACTCTATTTCCAAAATTATATAGTTACCCTTCTCGATTTGCTCGACAACTTTTGTTCTAGGCGTACCATAATAATTACCAGCATATTCTGCCCACTCCAAAAAATCTCTTTTAGCGATCGCTGTCTCAAAATTCTCCTTACTCATAAAGTAGTAATCTACTGCTTCTATTTCTCCTGGGCGGGGTTGCCTAGTGGTAGCCGAAATAGACAGTTGAAGTTGAGGATGACGTTGTAACAGTAATCTTACAATCGTCCCCTTCCCCACCCCACTAGGCCCCGTAATTACGATCAGTTTACCTGGGTTATCTGCTGACATTAATGATAATCTGATGTTAGCTAAGATTCTTTGTTAACTACAAAGCGATGAGCTACAGTCTCGGGCTGTATTGCTGACAATACCACATGAGAAGAATCTGTGATAATCACGGCACGAGTACGACGACCATAGGTTGCATCTATGAGTAGACTTTTTTCTCTGGCTTCAGTAATAATTCTTTTGATGGGTGCAGACTCTGGGCTAACAATAGCGATAATACGATTAGCCGAAACGATATTACCAAAACCAATATTAATTAATTGAATATCCATGATTATTTGCGAATTGCTACTTTTACGGTAATTTATCGCCAAGTTAGAAAATATAGTTTTAATACTATAGTTAAAAACCGTGATTTACAAGCAAAAGTAAGATGTAAACGATGTTATTTAAGGAAATTTTAGCTTTTACTAGCAATCGAAACATTTTGTCGCCAAAATCACAATAATTTACTTAATAATTTAAACTTTTATTCCCTTTTACTGCTATGCAACCAGTTGATTACACCACTTTAATGGCAACCCGTGCAGAACTAAATCGAGATTGGATACCCTCTAAAATTGAGCAGGTATACCAGCGCGATCGCTTTACTATTTCTTTAGCTTTACGTACCCTCAAGGCTAAACCCTGGCTAACTATTTGTTGGCATCCTGAAGCTGCCAGAATTAATATTGGCGATCCACCACCCCGCGTTAAAGATACTTTTACTTTTAGCGATCAGTTACGTCATCAGCTTAAGGGTTTGGCTTTAATTGACATCAAAGCGATCGCACCTTGGGAAAGGGTACTAGATTTACAGTTTGCTCAACGTCCAGGAGAAGAACCACTCTGGCATTTATATGTAGAAATTATGGGCAAATATAGTAATGTAATTCTGACCGATGCCGAACAACAAATTATTACCCCCGCCCGTCAAATAAGTTCTGCTCAATCTAGTGTTCGTCCCATACAGACTGGTCAACGCTATGAAGTACCCCCAGCCCTTACTGGTACTACCCCCAAATTAGAGGAATCTAGGCAGCGATGGCAAGAAAGGGTAAGTCTAATTCCTGGGAGTCTCAAACGTCAGTTACTCAAGTCTTATCGTGGTTTAAGCCCCAAAGTAGCAGAGGAAATTATTCTGGTGGCGGGATTGTCTCCCCAACAGACTACCGATACTCTCCAAGTCGAACATTGGCAGGAGTTGTTTAGTTATTGGCAAAAGTGGTTAATGGTATTAGATCGCAATCAATTTGACCCTGGTTGGTTAAGTAATGGCTATACTGTTTTAGGCTGGAATAAAATCAAATCAGTAGATCGAGTACAAACTTTACTCAACCGCTACTATACCGAGGAAGTTAATCGACAAAAGTTTAAACAACTACACCATCAGCTAAACCAAAAGTTAACCAATCTCCTGAAAAAGCTCAACGTCAAAGCCAATGTTTTTCGTCAACGTTTGCAACAGTCAGCCGATGCCGATCGCGATCGCTCCTCAGCAGATTTACTGATGGCACATCTCCATCAATGGCAACCAGGAATGAAAGTAATTAGCTTAGAAGACTTTGAGACAGGTCAACCAATCAAAATAAAACTTAATCCTGAAAAAAATGCAGTCCAAAATGCCCAAGCTTTATACAAAAATAGCCAAAAACTTAAACGAGCCAAGGACGCAGTTGTACCTTTATTAGCAGAAGTAGACGCCGAAATTCATTATTTAGTTCAAGTGCAAACATCTCTTAATCAGTTACAGAGAGAGCAACAGACGACTGGCAGTTCAGAAGATCTTGAGGCATTAGAGGAAATCAAAGAAGAATTAATCCAGCAAAATTATCTGACAGCCGAACGCCAAGGAGATAGTCGGAAAGTAGATCGAGATTCTCAACCCTATCGCTATACTGCACCTTCAGGATGTGAACTGTGGATCGGTCGTAATAATCGTCAAAACGATCTGCTTACTTTTCGCACTGCTGTTGAATACGATCTGTGGTTTCATACTCAAGAAATACCAGGTAGCCATGTTTTGCTGCGTCTAGATCCTGGTGGAGTTGCTAGCGAAAAAGACCTCCAATTTGCAGCTGATATTGCAGCCTATTATAGCCAAGCTCGTGAAAGCGAACAAGTGCCAGTAGTTTATACCAAACCAAAAAATGTCTATAAACCCAAGGGGTCAAAACCAGGAATGGCAATCTATAAACAGGAAACCATTATCTGGGGAAGACCTCAAGTAGCCAAGGAATATGTCGGGAGCATCGATTTTAAAGACTGAGATCACACAACATAACAATCTCTTATCGTAAAATCTGCTTAGAGTGTAATATATTTATTGTTTTTTTACAAAATTACGGTATCTTCTGTTACAATTCTTAAGTAAGTCCAAAGATTAATGGTTGACTCGTTGGGGAACGCGCAACTAAAGATTTTTCCAGACTTAAACAACAACAACATTTTATCTGGCCAGCGATCGCGTCGCTGGTATTTTTTTTTAGGAGATAATTTATTTATTATCTTTAAGCTGGCATCCCCATTATGAGCTATGAAAAAAAAGAAGACTGTAACCCAAAAGTATTACAAGCACCACAAGTATCACAAGTAGAAGAAGAGGAAGATTTATTTGACTATGCTTATGAGCAAGCAGGAAGTATTCCAGGGACGCTCAAGATTGAAAAAGATGCCGAATTACCTAAAATTGTGCTGATTGACTACAATAGCGATCGCGCCGATCGCCTTGGTGATTTAACCCCCGAAGCCTGTGCTAAACATTTGGATACTGATTCTGTATCTTGGGTTGATGTTAAGGGTTTAGGTAGTGAAAATATTTTACAACGGCTAGGAAAGGTATTTAATTTACACCCTTTGGTTTTAGAAGATGTGGTTAATGTTCCCCAACGGCCTAAGGTAGAAGACTATCCCCAACAACTAGTGATCATCACCCAAATGGTTGTTCCCAAGCCATCAGGAACAGGATTTTGGTTGGAACAAGTCAGTTTAGTAGTAGGTAAAAACTATCTATTAACTGTACAAGAAAAGCCAGAAAAAGACTGCTTTTTACCTGTGCGACGGCGAATTAAATATAAAAAAGGAACAATCAGAAACATGGGAACTGATTATTTAGCTTATGCACTGTGGGATGCGATTATTGATGGTTTTTTTCCTGTCTTAGAAATTTACGGCGAAAAAATTGAAGATTTAGAAGATGAGGTTATTTTTAATCCTAATGATCAAAGTTTAGCCAAGGTATATCAGATCAAACGAGAATTACTCGCCCTGCGGCGGGCAATTTGGCCCCAAAGAAACGCCCTCAACACTTTAATTAGAGATGGTAGCAAAGTAATCGATCCAGAGATTCTAGTCTTTTTAAGGGACTGTTACGACCATACAGTGCAAATTATCGACATCATCGAAACCTACCGCGAACTAGCTTCTAGCTTAACTGATATTTATCTTTCAGCTATTAGTAACAAAATGAATGAGGTGATGAAGTTGCTGACGGTAATTTCCAGCATTTTTATTCCCTTAACCTTTATTGCAGGTATCTATGGCATGAACTTCAATACCTCAGTTTCTCCCTGGAATATGCCAGAGTTAGACTGGTATTGGGGCTACCCTCTGTGTTGGATATTAATGCTGGCGACGGCAGCTAGTTTAATTTATTTTTTTTGGCGACGGGGTTGGTTTGAGAATTTCTCTAAAATACCCAAATAATCAATGATGTAGTTATGGCTCAGATCGGGAATATTAAGAATATAGCTATTGCCGATCTGCGATCTAAAAGTTAGTCATATTATTTTAAAAACTAATAACTGAAAACTAATAACTATCAATCAAGCTATTATTTTTATGACCTTTATGGGTTCTATCTTAAAAATCAAACCTAAAGAATTAGACAATCGTAGTGTTGGTACACAACTTCAGGCAATTCCCATTGCTACAGTAATTAGTTTAATTCTCTTTGGGGGTATTGCTTGGCGTTTGAGTTATCTACAACTCCAACAAGGAGAGCTTAATCAGCTAAAAGCCGAAAAAAATCGGACTCGTATTGTTCCTAAGCCACCTGTTAGGGGGAGTATTCTAGACAGTAAAGGCAGAATTTTAGCTACCAATCGTCTGTCTTATTCTGCTTACCTCTGGCCTAAAGCGCAAAAACAGAGAGATTGGTTAGCAAACCGCAATATTATCGCCCAGATACTCGAAATTAATCCTGAAGATCTCCAGCAAAGAGTTGAAGCAGCAGGATATAACTATCCCAGTTTAATTCCTATTGCCCGTAATCTTACCCCTGCCCAAATTACAGCCTTTGAAGAATATCACTCCCAATTAAAATGGGTAGAGATTGATGCGGGTAAGGTAAGAGACTATCCTCAAGGTAAACTGGCAGCGCACATTTTAGGCTATACAGGAGAACTTAACCAAGAAGAATTACAACAGAAAAAGTCTGAAGGTTATCGTCTCGGAGATGTTATGGGCAAAATGGGGGTAGAGTCTGCTTATGAAGCTAAACTCCGAGGGAAATGGGGCGGTTTGAAATTAGGTGTTGATGGTGCAGGGCGCATTGTTAATTTGCTGGGAGAAGAGCCAGCCAAAGTAGGACAAGATATTACTTTAACCCTAGATGCTGAGATCCAGAAAGCTGCTGAAACAGCTTTAGGTAATAGACGAGGGGCAATTGTGGCACTAGACCCCAATAATGGCGCAGTATTAGCGATGACAAGCTATCCTAGTTTCGATCCCAATGTTTTTTCTTCTCCTATAACTACCGAAGTTTGGCAAGAGTTGCAATCTCAGGGAAATCCTTTTTTAAATATGGCTTTGCGTGGTTTCCCTCCTGCCTCTACGTTTAAAATTGTTACTGCTACTGCTGGTATGGAATCAGAAAAGTATCCCCCCAATACTATTCTGGGTACATATCCCTATTTAAGTGTTGCTGGGACGAGGTTTGGCGAATGGAATAAAAGCGGTTTTGGCCCGATGGGATATGTGTCTGCCTTAGCTTGGAGTAGTAATACATTTTTTGGTCAGATTGGCCGAGGAAGTGGGGGCGAAAATTTAATTAAATGGGCGCGAATATATGGTTTTGGCAAACCAACGGGCATCGAATTAAAAGGAGAATCGGTGGGACTAATTGCCGATGATGCTTGGAAACGTCGCAATTTTGATAACTGGGGTTGGACAGTAGGGGATACGGTTAATATGTCTATTGGTCAGGGATTTACCACCGCAACCCCTTTACAAGTAGCTGTCATGTTTAGTGCGATCGCCAATAATGGTTATCGGGTGCAACCCCATTTATCTAAGGCTGATAGTCAAGCTAAAGAAGCTCAAAAAGTTAGTTTAAATCTTAAGCCGACAACCCTTTCGACAATTCAACAGGGATTGAGAGCCGTAGTAAATGGTGGCACAGGGTCAAAACTAAACTCTCCTGATATTCCCCCAGGAGCGGGTAAAAGCGGTACAGCAGAAGCACCTCCTGGCAAGGCTCATGCTTGGTTTGGAGCTTATGCACCCTTCGATAAACCAGAAATTGTCGTGGTGGCTTTTGCCGAGCATTCTGGAGGAGGAGGAGGATCGATTGCTGCACCGTTAGCCAGACAGGTAATGGAAGCATATTTTAAATCGACAAAGTAAAGCAAGTGGCATTGTTGACAAGTTAACGTTGCGTGTTGTTTGTCAACTAACTTTTAGCTTTTAGCTTTTAGCTTTTAGCTTTTAGCTTTTAGCTTTTAGCTTTTAGCTTTTAGCTTTTAGCTTTTAGCTTTTAGCTTTTAGCTTTTAGCTGCTTCGCAGCCAAGTCGCTTTCGTCTCGACGTCTGGTCGTTTCACGCCCTACGCTTTTTTGTCTTAAATTTGTGACGATTGAGCAAGTGGAGAAAGTTTTTCAGCCAATAATTTTATGCATTACTTGAGATTCAAACAAGTTACTCTTCCTACTTGATCGACAACTAATTCAGCAACGCCAAAATACGACAGTCTGTCTTTTGATTTGAATATTTTTAAATGATAGGGTTATAAACTGTCTTTTGAACGGCTCGGCAAGCGCGATCGCGCTTGCCGTAGGAAGATCGCGTCTAGTTGACAACTGAGAGATATAGAAAGCAAAGAGTGAACAAGCAATTACGCAATGGAATTGTCTTAAACCTATTAGTATTATCAGTACTGGGAAATTTTAACGACATAGCCTACGCAACAGAAAATCAGGTAGAATCTGATTTACCTGCGACCACAGTTAAAGAATGGCGAGTGCGGGAAAGGGTACACCAAAGGCGAGCGCAGTTAAACAATTCTGTGGCAGTTGTTACTAATATTGAAATACAAACAACGCCACAAGGAATTGAGGTTATTTTAAATACGGCGGCTGGTCAAACACTTCGGAGTATTAGGTCAACTCAAGGAAATAATCTAATTATTAATATTCCTAATGCTCGACTTCAACTAACAGAATCGAAGTTTGTGCGTCAAAATCCTACTGAAGGTATATCTGAGGTTAGAGCGATCGCCTTGAGGGGAAATCGTGTCAGAGTGATTATCTCTGGAATTAATGGAACACCTACAGCAGAAACGGTAACAGGGACTCAGGGTTTAACTATTAGCGCAACACCACCCGTACCAGTAGCAGACACAGCACCACCAACCCAAGTAATTGATATCGTTGTTACTGCCGAGAAAAAGCCAGAAGACATACAAGATGTTCCTATAAGTATTACGCCGATTACCGAACAGCAAGCCGAAGACGGAGATATTACTTCATTTCGGGATATTGCGGGAAACACCCCTAACTTTACTACCTACAACACTGACAGTCGCAACTTTGTTAACTATAGTGTTCGAGGGTTCAGTAACTTTAACTTTATCTCTCGCGATGCCGTAGCTTTTTATATCGATGATGTTCCCTACGATTACACTAACTTTCTGGGGGTAGAAATCTTTGATATCGAACGAGTTGAAGTATTAAGGGGCGCACAAGCTACCCTTTATGGCAGAAATGCTCAAGCAGGGGTAGTTAATATTATTACTAAGCAACCAGCAGAGGAATTGGATTTTAGTGGCCGTATTGGATACGGGAATTTTGATAATTTTGAGGTGCAGACTAGTTTTAGCTCGCCGATTGTTGAAGATAAATTATCTTTTCGCCTCTCAGGAAGCTATGAAAGCAGAGATGGCTTTACCGAAAATACTTTCTTAGATACCGATATTGATTCTCAATCGGGTTTTACTACTAGAGGTAAACTACTTTGGACACCAACTGAGAATTTAAGCGTAGCACTTAATGCTTCGGTTGACGATTATAACGACGGCGCACAGCCTTTTGTGGCTTTGGATATCGAAGATCCTTTTGAAGTCGAACAGGATTTTGATGGTTTTACCAATGTCAATACCGATACCCAGTCTGTCAGAGTAGATTACGATCATTCCGCATTTCGTCTTACCTCAATTACAGCCAGACGTTTTTCCAGTTCTGATTTTGAATCAGATTCCGATATTTTTAGTCCTCCTACAGAAAATTTAGCCATTCAGGTTTTTGATGTAGATTCAGATTCTATTAGTCAAGAAATTCGTTTTCAATCCCCTGAGAAAAGTGACAAGTTTCAATGGCTGGTAGGGAGTTATTTAGAATTTAGAGATTTTGAGGTTAATGACAGTGGTTCTATTACTGCGGCGGGAACAAATATTACTGAAGCAGAAGTCGATGAGGATACTTTGGCTTTCTTTGGTCAAGCTAGCTACAAGCCAATCGAAGCTTTAACCTTAACTGCGGGATTGCGTTACGAAAGCTTTGATAGCAAGTTAGATAACGAAATTAGTTTTGCTGCACCAGAATCCGACCCTGTTGTCACCAGTTCTTTTGAAGATGCTGAACAGGACGATGATATTGTTTTACCTCGTTTCGTAGCACAATATCGTTTCAATCCTAGTTTAATGGTCTATGGCTCCATCGCCAGGGGATACAAGCCAGCAGGAGTAAATTATTTTGCCGATATAATAGAAGAGGTATTAACATTTGATACTGAAACTTCGACTAACTACGAAATTGGCTTAAAGTCTTCGTTTTTAGACAATCGCCTGCAACTTAATGTCGCTGCTTTTTATAGTCCTGTAGAAGATTTTCAACTACAGGCATTAGACGTTGATTCATTTGACCGCTTAGTT
>JAAUYG010288917.1_pt1 | contig 16856 bp, 12 predicted proteins | sample 7278091 | NCBI WGS metagenome assembly JAAUYG01 (sample SAMN14350201, study PRJNA611818) | marine sediment metagenome | isolation source: surface marine sediment (0.6m) | place: French Polynesia: Moorea | collected 2018-08 | reverse complement strand
TGGGTTAGCAGTGCGTCATGCTTATCAAACTGAGGCTGACATGGCAAATGGCTGAATTTTTCAATAATAAAAACGTTTTTGCAAAATAGGCGCGCTGCTATGGATTTTCACTCGCGGGATTCTGTGATGTTATCATTAAGGCCCACAATACTGTTTTCTTTTTGACATCCTCACACGTCAAACATTCAGCACACTTCTCGATCAGGTGTGAAAATGACAGGTATTCTACAAAAATCAATCTGTAATTTTGCAACAACGAAAAGACATGAGCACACCATTCAGTGGAAAATCAAGTTCTCAGATGTACAATTTCAAGAATTTAAGCCGGCTGTTTCCTTTCTTGTCAAGACACACAAATGTTTTTCTATTTTGACGTTTCTTTATTTTCACCAATACTGAACAATCACCACAGCACATTCAATTCACTGAACCAAAATGGACACTTAAAAATGTTCAACAGAAACGTGTAGCGAGGTATCAAATTTTCTAGGCTTGGGTCAGTCCTATTCAATCATCACACTCGCTGTTCTGCGGAAAATTGATAATATCACTGAGTTAATTCATCGCAAATCTTCGCAATCCAACATCACAAGGCCGTTACATCAGTTATGATTCTGCATGTGATGTGTTGCAATTATCCAATTAGCATCTGACATTCCAGATAGCGCCGACAATGCAAGATGAAATCAGCGCATCCCAACTGATTCGTGTAATCCCACACACCTAACACACAGTGGCGGTGCATCACTTGTGCAAATTCATCCAGTGCTTCATTTGCGAATCTTTGGCCTTGTAAGTTTTCCTATTTCACTGTTTGATGCGTTGCCGTAGGCTGGATTCCACACACACAACAGAAGAAGGTGCACACGATGGACGAGGCTTCCAGAGCCCCAGCGCGCATCTCCTTGCGGTGACAGTGTGCAAAGCTGGCTAGAAGACTATCTGCTCCACAAAAACACGTACAAATATAAAAAGAAACTTGTGGTCACTCCAGGTCACTGATTATGATGGTGTACTGTTGTTGTTGTTCCGGGTGGAAACTTATGCAAGTTGTAATTCGTGCCAGCACTACGTAGTTTGTGTTACGACGGATGAACAGCATTGCAGCCCGTGGTGAAATGGGAACTATGCCTTCGTGAGGACAGGATGATATTCTCCAATGCCACAGCTCCTCCGTTGGTTGTGCAAGACAACGCCACAGAAGAACTTTGAAGGAAATTCCTGTGCTGCAATTCAGCAAAGACAAAAAAGTCGACAGGTGCAAGTGGGAGGGGGAAACAAGAGCCTTGAGTGAATGCATATGTCGCCGTGGCTGGTCACTTCGCAGACGCAGTACAGGTCTCGCAGCTGAACCACACTTTCTTGCAGGCAGACGCTCCAGCAGCAGAAAACTCATTCATTGCCACGTCGTTTTTGTTCACATGTGATGATAATGATTCCTTTTCTTTAACTATTTGATGGCATGCACCCTAGTAAATAGAGCCCACAGAAAGGCCCGTCACAGCAGCTCGTATTGTCGAAGGTGCATCCTTTGTATGATGTCCCGACAGTCATTAAACACACGGCGAATGTTCTCTGTGTCCACTGCACAGGTAAAATGTGGATAACAGTAATGCCGCCCGTCCCCGCTGGCCGTACTGATCCGCTGCAATGCAGAAACATCGGAAGATTAACATCACTTTACAGGCACAAACAAAAAGACAATGCAGAAAGGGTGCATTTCTGCGCCATTGGTTACATCAGCTAACACAGCTTCCAATTGTTATCACAACCCCAACGTGCGTCAAGAGAATCGATGCGCTTTTACTCACCAAAAACTCATCCCTAAAGAAGTATTTGGCCCTAACAACTTCTGCGTCCTCGCCAGGCTCTACTTGAGCTGCAAAAAACAGGAACTCATTTCAAGTGACAGGCAACGATTTTTATCACTTTGCAAAGGAAAAGTTCGCTCCAGATTTGATAATCTCTTGCTGGTATTGTTTCATTCTGAACACTAAAACGTACCTTCTCCGGGTGTGGTGTACCTGCTGTAGTCGGGGAAATAGTCTTCTATTTTCGACTTTCCAGCCTTCACCTTTTCTGCCAACAAATCTTGTTTGTTGAGAAACAGTATCACGGAGATTGACCGTAGCCACCTGCAAAGAAAAACCCATTTTAATCGCCCGACATCGAAGCCAAAACAAGCAGGCTGTACCATCTGAAAGGGCACGAACAGCGAATTGGTGCAGCCGGGACAGAAGAGCAATGCCTGTTCGCATATTTCCCCAGACTCTCAATTCTGAACCTCCACGCAAATGCCATTCCATTTGGGGGGGGGGGTTAATGAAATGTCATTTTACCAGAGTCCCCATGCAATGCTGAACCTCCCTACGTGTGCTGTTCCATTGGGGGGGGGGGTTATGGGGTGGGGCGGTGACAAGAACAGCATATTTTGCCAGAATCCCCATTCCATTGTACACCTCCCAGATGTGCCGTTCCATTCCCCCCAACCAATCCCAAAATTGGGCAGTCTGGATGCCCTTCCATTGCCCCACTATGGAATGGCATTGACACACACATACACTGTAGTGATTGCACCAAGGCACTAAACACCCGACAAGTTGGCTCCGCGCGCCAGATACATCTGAACCCCGTGCACAATTCGCCAAGAACATTCGAAACGTGGACGAAAGCGAACAGGGTTGTTCCAACACAAAAACAGAGTGCACGTTTAGTTTCACGTGCATCGACGTTTTCTTCTGCTCCAGGATAAGAATCCTCAAATAAAATCCAGGGATTGTTGTAGACACATTGATTGAGCTTGATCCAAATCGCCTCCTTTCACCACTGGCCTTGGTTTCTATTTTCCTCACTTGGCAACATATTTTTGGACACTTTGTATGGTATTGTTGTGGAACTAGAAACCAACCGGTTATTCCAAATGCTTTTAAAAAGTTCTAGAGACTCTTTGAGTCTGTTTTGACTGGGATCCTCTCGCAACACCATGTTGAAACTACTGCACGCCGTCACGAAGATGATGGCCGTTACGTCGTTAAAGCACTGAATCCATTTCCTTCGTTCGTCTCTTTGGCCTCCCACATCGAACATGCTGAAAAGGACATCAATTCTCGCATGTACACCTTGGTGTGGTTATGGAAGGAGTGATAAAAGAATAAACTTGACCCAATCAGTATTGGGCACAAAGTGAACAACGTGGCCAAACAAGTAGCTATACGCTGACTCAGCATAAAAGCCGAGCGCCCCCCACCGTCACGTGATCATTTGATCACTGTCATGGGACAATCTACTGCCGGACCCCCCCCCCCCAGGGTCCTGCGCGCAGACGTGACTCCATAAGGCCGTCCCAACTTCGTCACGCTCGGCCTAAAAAATTCATTGCACGCGCTGGCATTTTCGGGGCAATAGGTTTCGATCAAAATGTGAATTACAAACGAAATACTCACTGAAAGTTCACCTTGTCCACGCTGAACTTTGTTTCAAAGATACCTGATGTTAACACACGACACCGAAGTATATCCTGCAAAAGCAAGACACTCGTTAGTCGCTGAACACTGCGAATGCAATTTCATTTTGCAGCAGCAGTGGTGCCCCAGCACCAGGGTTTTCACTTTTTCCTGATTCCTGAAATATTTTCCCCTGACACTTTCAGAAAAAGTTGCCCGCTTTCCAGACCATTTGTTTTTTTGTTTTTTTTTTATTTTGGCAGAATTGTGGTTTTCCGCGCCACAAAAAGATTCCACAAATTCAATGAACTGCACAAGACAACGATGTGCTCACAAAAGGTTCCCAGCAAGCATCAAACTGCCAGGGCCACAAATTCACAAATCCAATTTTTTTTTTTCCGAGACTTTTTCAGGCTTCTTCACATATCCATTTTTTATTGCAGACTTTTCCAGGCTATTTTGCCAAAAATTTTCCACTATTTTCCCAGATGATTGACAATTGTCCTTGAATTTGCTGGGAAAGGTGTTCTCAATTTTTTTTCCAGTCCCAGTGGGAACCCTGTAACACGTAGGCTGCAGGAAAAAGCAATGCGGAAAAAACGAAAGGTGATTTAACTTATTTTGTCAAATGCGGAACCGCATCGTGGTTCGAACCGTTCTCTTTTTGGCCCAAAAATTAGCTACACGACACGGCCTTGGATGTTCTGACAAATCTTACAAACCTGTTCCGTTACCACGTAGTCGGGTTGTTTTATTTGTGACACTCTGTCAAGGAAACTGCAAAGACAACAGGAAAACAGATAAGAATTTGCGGAGTTTAGCTAATTCGTCTATGAAAGTTCGACAGCCAGAACGAGGACCTCCACTTGTGACACTGCATTGCAACAGGTTTTCTTTCCAGATGACACAATGTATTTTGCGTGTATTGACCCTCTTTTCTTTGCAAAGTGAACACACCAACTTACAGGTAAGTCTGAGATATTTGTAAAGGAAACCAAAAACGTTGGGTGTGCATGGGGCGTGCAAATCAGAAGCAGCACTGCATGCAATGTGCGACTGCAGATGGGCCTCAGCAAGGTGGCTAGGAGCTTCGACTCTGCTTTCTCAAGAATGAAAAGACCTTGGGTACCCAAAGTGCCTTCACAACTTCCACCTCCACGTCTTGACTGGAAAGGGCTGAGGCCAGAGATTATTTTTTGTATTAGAACAAGAGCCAGTATCAGCGCCTCGGAGGCCTCGCAGGGTGACACGGGGCGGCGCAATTCCAGGAAGGCGCTCCCACCCGCTGAAAGGCGTGGCGACTTCAGTTGGCATCATTCTCCCATAAGACCTCACACCACCATCATCATCCCAAACCTAAAACTTCTTCGATAAAGAACTTTCTTGCACTTTGTCACACACTGGTCAATCACCAGTGGATTTGGATGGTTTCAAACGGCAGGCACAACCCAGACTTTCCTAGTTAGGCCCCCATTCAATGAAAGTACACTTGCCAATGGACAGAATGACAACAAAAGCAAGCAGACCTCGTTCAACCTGCAACCAGTTTTGGTTGACCATTGCAGCTTCAGCCCCTGGGAGACAGCTTCTCCGAGCTGAAACGTTCACATCTGGTTTTGGGTGATTTTTATCGAATTTGTGGCACACAAAATAATGTTCTTTGGTCCCGAAAGTGAAGTTTCCCTTTCACCTTTGTCTCCCAACAAACAAAAGCGGAGTCAATGCCTGTGCAGGTATGCTTCCTGCTTGTCAAAGACAACAGCTCCGTCTGCTTTGTACGCCACGGTAGAGCCTGTTCTTTGCTGTGCACAAAACCTAGCGTGCACCCAGAACGTCATTCAGCTCAGAAACCCTAGTGTTGCCAACCACCCAATGTTGGCACAGTTCGTAAAAGGGGTTCCCACACGCCCTCGTCTGTCCACATTTGCCGGTGACAGAGCCGGCTATTTTTAGAACGACTGTCTATTTTTAGCCGCCATTGATGTATGCAAATGAAGCTGGAACGAATGCATGGCAGGTAAATTGCAGCTGTACCGCGATGGTTGGTGCAGTCAGGCCACACAGAAGCAGCTTCTTTCTTGATAGGCAAGCAGCTTCAATACTACAGCAGAGGCATCGTCGCTGGGTCTGCGTGCTGCATGGTTCGCACAAAAATTGAACACTGAAAGCCTTTGCAAACAAATCTTCAGGGCAACGACTTCTGGTTGTCTCCAACAACTCGTCTGACAAATTGTCCTGCCAGTACATACAGCATATGAAGTGCGACCATCAGTCAACACCAAAGTTTCATTCGACGAAAAAGCAAGCATCGTTCACTGCCCGTGTCAGTGGGTGTGATGGACTTCCGCCTCCGTCAAAATTGCGATTTCGCAGAGCAGTGCAGCCCCCAACACACCCGATGGTCTTAGGTCTGTTGACCCAGATATGACACGACTTTCATACCTTTTACAGGATAAAAGTGGCGGACGCCCGCACAAGAGCAGGGGGAACGCCGAGCAGGACCGATGTCCTTCTTGGGGCAGAAAAGAACACTTCGCGCAAACAATGACAGGGCTCAAACTGAAATGAAGCGCCTTCAAATTCATTCGAGCCTGGTCTTCAAAACTGGCCCCAGAACAGCAAAGAACATCATCCCGTGAAGATAGACGCCTTTTCGCTCTGGTTCAAGCCGCTTCATCATTCGGGCAAATCTTGACGGAACACAGACAGCAACCCAACCAAGAGGAATGTGAGAACGGGTGTACATGTCTTTGCCGCCCCCCCCCACATGGTTTGGATTTGAATTGGAACTTTGGTGCATGACTTCCCCTCCCAACGGCGGAAAAGCAGACAAATTTGTTGTCCTTGTGGCAACTCGTCTATTCTTCTTTCTGCATTGTCGTGACAAACTAGACGGTGTTACAGGAAAGAATGAATGCCTGTTGCGGAAGAGTCTGGAATGTATGTTCTTTGTTCTGTTTACTCCAGAAAGCTGGCAGTTACACAACCGAAGTGCAACGACGCAAGATTTGTGCCGAGTGAGGTCTCTGTGCGTACCAGGTGGGTGTTTCATACGTGGTTGCGAAACATCAAAATCAACCACAACCACCGCTTCCTGTTGGACAATAAGGCCTGCAATGAAGCGGCAATGACCTTCACAAGATGATTTTGCAGAAGTGACAAAAGGGTGAAAACAGAGAACCACAGTGCCCATGAACAGGCACCTTTGCACTCGGAAAACAAGCGCGAACAAATCAGTTGTTCTGAAGGAGCAAAACGCCAAATCTCGCAGAGAGCCGCAACGGACCATTGATCAGATCTTTTCAGGTTCATGCAGTTAGATCATCGGGGTGTTTTTTCAGTCCACTGACCTGCGTGAAATGGACCGGTGACAAGTTTCACCAAGGGACTGCCCTTGCCTGCTCCGAAAACTACTCCTGATTTTGTGGTGATTTGCGCGTTGGAACAAGGGTCGTGTGCCCAAGTCACTCGCTGCCGCTGTTGTCCCACTCATGGTTCCAAGGGGTGGCATAAAATCGCCGTTTGAGGCGGAAGTTCAGGGAAGAAGACCAGACTTGGGGCGGGGGGGGGTCATATCTGTTGGGGGTGCAGCCCCATGGGGTGGGTGGGGGGGGTGCATTTGTCGGCGTGTTTGTCGAGGATAGTGTTTGACTCATTTCTGAAAGGGGTGACACAAGGTGCGGAAGGGGATGCCAAATGTTTCGATCCAATCACACAAAGAGCAAATTCACAAAATCGCTCCTCAGGCAGGGCAGGGAGTCGACAATAAGAAACGGGATTTCTCGATTGGCAAGCGCGACTGACTGGCAAATGAGTTTCTTCCACGCAGGGTTCACAAGGCGCAAAGAAATGATTTTTGCAGGTCCAGATCCAAATGTCCAGGAATTTTTTGATTTCAAGGATTTGCCTGAAACACTGCCTATGTCTCGGGCACATTCACAAAGCAGAATAAGTACACGAGCCTTCTGAACAATGTAATGGGATGGCTGATCAGAGACCTGTTAGTCCGAAAAGTGAAGAGAGCACCAGAAATTAGAAGCAGTATCCATTCATTTTGTGAAAATCGGACCAGAGACCAAACTGGCAGCAGGATTTCAAGAACTCGTGAACATGTGTTAAATCAGATAAAACTGCTGGACTGGACCAATCCTGTTTCCTGTTGACCACATCCACAACGTGCGGAAGGGACGCGACATACAGAATGGACAGATTCGTCATGACTGGGGATTGAGCAAGCAGCTCTGCATGATCTCCGGTTCTGGGATCGACCCAGGTGTTTTACAGTCCCACCTTTCACCAAAAATGTTTCCTCTGGTGGTTGATCACTCAGTTCAGATCCTTTTTTGTTCCGGGACAACAACCAAGGTGTGTAATGCTTTCAAACTTAAGCACTCACTGTCAAACAACTGCCGTCATCAGAAATAACTGGGATAGAGCCATAAAACATGTTTTAAATGGCTAACCAGTGCATTTGTTCTCGCTAAATAAGCCAAGGGCGAGCTAAATTTAGACCAAAACAAACCCAATTGGAAGTCGTATTGCTATTTCCAGAGGCACAAGACTGTGTAGGTGGTGGCGAGGGGGTTAGTTTCTTCTGCCCTTTCACATTTCCGTCTCGCAATAACCTTTTCCTTCACAATTGCTGCCAGCTGCCTGTCGGGTTTTGTGGACAAATCCAGCACAACAAACAGATGCTCTGTTGTAGAGATCCTTCCTGTCTATATCTGAAGACTTTTCAGAACAAAAGCTCAGGGTGCAGACGGACAGATCACATGCGACAGATTGACAACAGGAAAAGAGTAAGAGTCCTCCCTCCTAGTTTTTCCTTCTCTTCAAGAACTTTGACTTCAGCAAAAATCCTCTCCTCCGCAGGAAGCGCACACACACACACACACTTGCCGGATGAAACCTGAACGTCCGTGTGTCCGACCTTTCATTTCTAACAAGATCTTTGGTTTTCAACCCATCGCACTTCCACCCACACGGGAATTTCACTTAACCCACCCAAGACTTCCAATCAGCCCCTCTGCAAACGTCATCTGGATGGTTCCACCAGAAACTACACTGTGCCATCTACTTCCTGTCACTTTACAAGAAACTACTTTTCTGTTTCACCGTGGTTCGGTCATTTTGGAAGGGAGGGGGAAAGAATCAAATTACGGTGAATCCTACATGAACACACATTAGTTCATTGGGTGGCTGAGGAGAAGTGCTTGGAAAACTTGCTTGGGCGATGCGCTTGGCCGCCTGTGTGGATTGCAGAGAGTGGCCAAGCCCAAACAAGTACGCTTCGTCAGCGTAAAGGCCAAGCGCCCCAACCATCCATCACGTTGTCATGCCAGGCAGGGGGGGGGTCCTCCACAACAATGACAACACAGATGTGACTCCATAAGGCTACGCAGCTTAGGAGGGGGGCACCAGAACAACCACAACGACAACGACGACACGTACACGACTCCATTTGGCTGATTCGACTTACAGTCGTGCTCGGCCTTCAAATGCATGCTTGAAGGGGTTCCAGTAAGTTTTCTCTTTGTGTTATAAAACTCTGCTGGGGATTAACGTGCGTGTGTGTTGGGGGAAGTTAAAAGTTCTTTTCCCAAAGATTGCCCAAAATTGTCAGGGGAGTGGTCAGAATTTTCCGGCCCTGGGGAAAAGGGGTCTTTCCTTTGTGTTGTCCAAGTAGTGCTCAGGCCAAAATTTCTCAGTTTGACAACAAGTGCGATCAGTTGGTGTAAAGGCCGCGTGCTGTCCTCATGCCATGGGAGATGCTATTTCCGTGTACTCTTCAAAAAGTCACACCACTGGAGATACAGTTTGAGGAATACACCGTCTTGTCACGTGCGGTAGGGGGTGGGGTCTTCCACAACGACAACAATGACCACACACACAACACTCCAAAAGGCCGATCATCTTTCAGCTGCAAGGCCCACAAATTTAGACAAAAACTTGTCTGGTTTTAAATTCCAAGAGACAATCTGAAAATTCACTCTCTGATTTGGACTGACATCAAAGTCTATCGAACTGAAGACAATTATCACCATCGTCGTCATTTTCAACCCAAAAGTTCGTTAGAACCTGTTTTTCTCTGCAATGTCCAAAGTATTTTTGCAGAAAGTACAACCTTTTTGGGAAAAAATGATGGCACAGACGAAGGTCGAAAACAACAGAACTTCAACTTTCGAGAAAGTTGTCGGCTAAATTTGTACCCACTGTCATTGTAAAGGCTGCATGCTTCAGTCGGAACAGTGCAGTGTGGTTGTTCAGTGTGTGGTCAGCTAGGGGGGGGGGGGTCCTCCACGACAACGATGACACATACATGACTCCATTAGGCCGATGTGACTTACAGTCGCACTCGGCCTAACAATGTCAACGTGACTCGACCAGGCCACTCTGGCTTTCACACAAAAAGTTTGAAAGGATTCAGAATCTCATCTCCAAGTCAAATGGTGGTCAATTTTGGTGAACAGGTGCGCCTTATGCCTTTGCTCGACCAAGCCTTCAACATCTTTTTAGAAAGGATTCAGAACCAAATCTCATACCCAAATGATGGGTCAATTTTTGGTGAACAGGTGCGCCTTATTCAAATGGCAGAGGAACATCTCAGACACCAAACTGCAACGGTGGCGGAGGGGAGAGACAATGCGACCAAAACTTTCACGTAAAAATTTCTTGATGGCCATAAAGAAGAGAACATCAATGAATACTGTCCACAGACCTGCGCCTGAGATAATAATCGTCCCAACACAAGCGCACAACAAGTTCTCAGGAGGATAAGATGAGCACGTTTCGACGCCAAACCCAAACGCACAGCCTGGAGCGCAGACCATTTCTTCGCACAGATTTTATCTCACAGCATGCCATAAATAGCAACAACTATATTTGGCAAAGCTAAATTTAGCAACAGCATATTTGAGGACGTATTCTCAAGTGGAACAAGTTAAAAGCACCGCTGTTTCTCAGTATGGTAAGGATAATGTACTGCTGAACAAATCACCCAAAAGCATCTTGTCGAGACCAACAATGTTAGGGACGCCAATTGTTCACATCAAGCAGAAAATGCACAAGAGGAATCATTGGCGCCTTCTCCCTTTTTCTGGTGTCTTCCTGGGATCATTTGGACCCATTCTTGGCAACAAGGCGTCAATTCAACACCTTTTTATTCAAACTGAGACTCAACACAGAACCCTTGGAAAACCAGAAACGGTGTTTAGCACGCGGTGTCATCTGAAAACCATCGATCCATCATGGAGCACCACGCACCAAACATGGGATTGTCAGCAGTTATCCCAAAGGTCAAAATCTACGGATGACACCACAGGCTCTTCCACACCCTCTCTGAAGCCCTCTAAACAACATGCTTTGCGGTTTGAAATTCAGCCCACGGGGGGATCTTCCATTCTAGAACGTCGTAACAGGACACCTCCAACATTTCATAAATGTGTCTCAAGAGCAACACTGAATTATCTCCAGAGTCTATTCTTCTTTGATCCTCGTCCGAACATTTCACCTTTATCTGGTCAGTTGGGTGCAGACCTTTTGGTGATTTGCGAATTCATTTTGCTTTGCTGACAAGGAAAACGCTTTTTACCTGTCACAACTGATCTCAACATCCGCTTGAGATCACTCCAACACCGCTTGTGATAAGCATTTCGGAGGGCAGAGGGGATTTTTTGCACTTTGGCTGTGCGTACGTCCTGTGTTGCCGATTGTTTACAATTTATTGCGATCATTTCACAAAGGTAGAGTCCAGGAAACCCGACTGTCTTTGTTTTCAAGGAAGAGTTCACAGAGCCTGATGGCCCAACTTCACCCAGTGGCCTTCAGGTTTGTCTGAGAACACTTACTTGCACAGAAGCGACAGAAAACACCCAACCACACCACCATCTGACATCCAAAAGAAGCTACAATTATGCAAACAAAATTTCATAAAATCACAAGAGATCTGTGGACAATTGACCGTTTTTTTGAAGCAGGATCAACACAAGCTTTATCCCTCCCCAGCCGCGAGTGTGCCACCCTTGGACATGCCTCCCATGTCCTCCATGATGCGCCACTCTCCCCCAGACATGCCATCCCCACCAAGTTGCGACCCCAACCCCACTGCAGCAGCACGGGCTGCGAATGACTCAGGTTTTGTGGCCAAATATCTGCCTACTAGCTTCCCTCTTCCGCCCTCCAGTTTCGCGGTTCAGAAAACCGTGCAGACGTCGGGAGCACACAAAAGAGAAGAAAACATCTACCAGGACGCGACGTGTGGCCAACCAAGGATATCGGGATGTTTGCGCGAGAGGCACAACTCCCAAAATGTTCTGCAGAGCTCATTTTGGCTGATGTCAGCCACAAAAGGCACGATTTACAAATTTCGAGAATCGGCCTTTGCAGAGAGTCACAGCGTCCCAAATGGCCAACAAAAAGGAACCGCAGACTGTCATACCCGTGGAGCGGGTTCAACATGGAATTCTCGTTTGATGGACGCTTGCTCCACATTCTGGTTCTATGTTATCAGCCACTCTGATGGTGTAGGTGGATACTCCACATCACACCTGCTGCCAAGGTCAGTGTCGAGAAAAACTGCCAAAAGAGCAAAGCTCCGCAATCGATAGATGCTTTCTTTCCAATTGACAAATCTTGCAAGCAGAGGAAAGCTGACTTTCCCTTCGATTTAGAATTCAGTTTATCACGCAGTGACACGCACATTGATTTTGCAAATGCAAGAAGACAGCATCTCCCACCAAGAAGCCCAGTCCACATACAGGGGAGGGGGCACACGCCCGCAGCACCATCTCAAGTGAAATGTTCGTCAGCACCAAACTAAACGTCATCCAAACAAGATCCATCAGAAAAGGTGATCAAATCCAGGGTAAAGTCCCTCTTTTGCAGCTGATCGGATTTTACGGCTCTTTTGAGCCAAGGGAATTGATAGAGAAACGTAACGTGCACCAACACACTACTAACTGACCCTACAGACGGAACAAACGGAATCATGCCGTTGTAATGTGCTGGGGGCTGGAGAAGGCCACCGCTAACACGAGGGGGGGGTGAAAATGTCACAGCGAAACTGTCACTGTGCATGAAATGACTGATTTATCCTGCAGTGTCACAAAGACATTCTTCTTGGGGGAAGGGGTGTCATCCCATGGATCAAGAGGAAGAATCCAGAAGGGGTGCGAGTGGTAAGAATGGGGGCCATACGCCTTTGGTGGCCTCGTCACAACACCACGCCACACCAAACCGATCCAAAAGGGATTTCGCTGTGCTGTCTGTTTTTCACAGCGCATTGAGATTCCACCACTCGGTTACAATGTGCCACTTCCTCTAGCTTGTTCCCACATTCTTTCGATTTTGTCTTTCCTGGGGTTCAAACTGTTCTTTTGCTGAGAGACGACAGGTACAAGTGCAGGTGATCCCATTTTGAGAACCACAAGAGAAGAGTTGCCTACTGAACCACTGAATTCCACCCTGATCTTGAGAGTTGAAAATACAAGGTGCTGTGGCGAATAGACCTTCGTCCAGTTATCGGCACACTTGAAGAAGACTGATCTCTTTTTTGCAAACTAATTGTTGCTATTCCCTCGGAGGTCTCCTGGTGCTATGGTTTCAAGGAGAAACTGGCACGAACAGGAAAGCTCCACTTCAAAGAAATCGAGATTCAACGGCATCACACCTCACATAAGGTATGATGAGCCAGCGAACAGCAAATCTCTGTCTTCACGCTTTGAATGTTACGTAATCGCCCTGCAGTTCTGTGGCAGAACTATTTTTCTTTCTCGCTTGTGAGTTGTGAGGCTGCAACAGAAAAATCATGTACTTACTATTTTGCACAGTCTATCAACTGATATTCATTGGACCTCTCGAAACATGACTGCACGCCGGAATCCTTCCACAACTTCTCTGTGTGCTCGTAGAACTCCTGCAACAGAAACGTCATTCTTGAAAGAAAGACGGGCATTGTCTCGCGTTTCGGCAACACAGCATCAAGGTTACTGTACGTAGAAAGAACTAGAGATTTGGCCACAAAGGCCAAGTACTTCGCTGCCGCCATGCACTAACGGAGGTGGTGGTGGCATGTACAGGGGGAGGCATGTTCAGTGGGACGAGGTGGCACATTCAGTGGGGGGGGGGGGGGAATTTACTTTGGTCCTTACTTGGTTGAAGGCCAACGGGGTGGCATGAACATGTATTGGGTGGGATAAACCAAAGGTCTCTTCAAGCCTGAAACTATTGGAGCTCCAATACCACTTTTTCAAAGGCAACGAAATAACAACAGTTAGGCCAGGGGACTGTTGGTGGGTGATCAGGCGCACACTCCGCAAATGTTCAGAACGACCACACAGGGCACAGTTTCCTATAGTACTCACCGGAGGGTAGTCAAAATCTGGTGCACTTGCTACATCCTGTATGTAGTCCACCCTGAACTGATCTTCTGGATTTTCTAGACTGACTGGTGGATTGATGGTACTCATTGCACCGGTAATTGTCTGCAAGTATACACATGTTATTAGATTATGCATATCGCCGTGTGCAGCAAAACAACGCAGAGGTAATAAAACACAACGTGCAATTGGAGTGTAGAGAGCATGTTCTACTTTTCCTTATCTTAGTGATTGAAACCATTTCAGGCGAATTTGTATCATCAGTGAGACGTTTTTTGCGGTTCTCATTCTCTCCTGCCCCCCACAGACAGAACTCCACAACCGATTGGTTGCACCATCATAAATCAAGAGAGAGCTACATTTGATTTAGAGGACACGAGGGGAAAGGACGTGGAGCGGGCAGCGGGAGAGAAAAGTTCGAGAGGTTTTCACTGTCCCACCACGTCTCTAATTCGTGAACAGTTGAGCATATTTTCCTCTCAAGATCAATTTATGACAAGAGAATCCACAACATAAAAATGCTTTTCGTTTGAAGAGGTTGATCGGTCTGCCGAAACATCAATTTCCATTTTTAGCAGAGACTTGACCCTTTGGTTCATCAAACTCTGGCATCTGTATGGCGCGATCAAAGTTTATAATTGTGGTGACAACCTCAATGTCAAAATTTCAACATGAAACCTGTTCTGTTCACATTGCACTGATAAGGGCAATGCCATAAAACATTGCACCAAGACTCGTGAATTCCCATGAAGTTCTGATGGAAAACCCAAACATCAGGACATCACTGATTAAGATTCCACTTGAGTAAGTGTTTCCTCAGTGTCTTCAAGTGGTTTCGGGGCAGGGGGGGAACCGTTGGAATCTGTAAGCAAGATTGACGACTCAATATCACACACACACGATGCAGCTTTCTTGCAATAATTGCTTTCTGGACAGCAGATGGGTCCCCAAACTTCCAGTCAACTTTGACACACATCCTCATACTACATACGTACACAACGTAAGACAGAAAATTTCTGATCATGGACAGGCTAAACATTGAATTCACTCATTTCATTGGTTGTCCCTCGTTCGACGAACAGCACAACAAAATCCCCTCCATCCCCTATTTCCAGCCAGCGTCTATTTTTCAATGGATGGGAGATTTCAGACAACTTTGCTCAAAAGTGGATCTCGTCACACTTGAACCAGGACCAGTTCCAGGACACGACCCGAACATTGGTCACACATTCCCTGAGATTTTTCTTCTCATTCGCTTCTAGCTTCACCAGGGGGAGGGAGAGATGGTGTGCACCAGGAAGGAAAAAGAAACGTTCAGATTCTGGTCTCCTGGCGACTCAACAGAATGAAAGGCCAAATGATTTGCGAACCAGTTTCACAGATTTGCACTTTTGTCATGATCAGGACCTGGAATGTTTGATCCCTGTGACGAATTGCTGAACTCCAAGACGAGGTTTTCCCCCCATGACGTGGGACCGGTGAAGTGTGCTGGACTTCAAGCCGGTCCCACCTGGCTCCCAGTTGGGCTTGTACGACACTGAACAGGATTTTCAGTGGAGTTTGTGCTACACAGAGCCGCCATATTGGATTGGTGTGTAAGTAAACAAAATAAATCGATGACAGAACGGCAGACAAGCTGAGGTGCGACTCACCAAAATTGCATCGCGGATGTTTTTCTTGATGTCTTCGAGCTTCTGCTTCCTCTCACTGAAAAAACAGTCAAGGGAGACATGTCAGAGGATCAAAAGAGTCAAGTTTTGGAGTGGAATAGATGGTGAAATTCATAATCAAATAGCGGCTTGCATACATAATGACTTGTTACAACAGCTGGATTACAGGGGGCCACTACAAGCAGGGCAATTTTCTCTTAGAAACAAGCCTCGCGAGGCCACTTACTCGGCGCTGAAGCCACTGACATGAAGAATTCTCATCTGTTTCACAATGGTCGACTTGCCAGATTCTCCAGCTCCTGCAAAAACGAGCAACAATCATTGAGAGAGATCATCCATTCTGTAATGGCTGACAACACTGGCGCACAGAACAGAAAGATTCTCCCTCAAACAAGAACCTGTTCCAGGAGTTCCCTTCAAAAACAAGCCATACTAACCCAATAACAACAATCTGTGGGTGGCCCTGTACATCTGCTTATCCTTGGCCAGCTGTTTTTCAATCCGTTTGTTGGCTTCTCGGCGCACTTTCTCATCCTCATCTTCCTTGGAAGGTTTGAAACATCCCATGCTTATTGGCCGAATGGTTGCGGTTCGAACTTTCGGCAGAATTTCCAGCACTTAACGGCCGTCTCCAGCCCGTGTGAACCTCCTCACAACCAACAACAGCACGTAACCCACAAGCTAGACGACCTCGGCTTCCTCCAACATGGTTCACGCGTTCAACAAACGCATAGAAATAGTCCAAAATGTGTGCAGAATGTCAGGCCGGTTTGACAGACAGTGCTCTGGGTGTTGCACGTCCCACAATGCAGCGCAGCTATGTTAATCACAAGTCACGTGACTCGAGTCGGTACTCCACGGAGCCCAACCCGCTGTCCCCAATGGGGGAAAATTGCTGCTTTTTGTCTCTTTTGCCAACAAAACATGACAGCAACACGAACAAGCAGCAAATAGAATCTAAAGATTTTCTGAGAGGGAACGTTTTGAAGAACAGTATATAAATTTCAATCTTCACCAAAGAAACAGTCTTCTCATTTTCCTTTTGCTGAAACACAAAAGGAAAGTGCTGCCATCTATATATATTTCGATCAAAAGCATCGTTCACAATGTGCCAGCCAAATTTCTGACGAATAAATTTTTAGCGCGACTGTAAGTCGGCCTTATGGAGTCACTCACGTCTTCACGTCTGCGTCGTCGTTGCTGTGGAGGACCCCCCCCCCCTGGGTGACCCCCCCCAAAGTTGTATGTGATGAAGCAGACAGTCTTATGGAGTCATGTCTATGTCAGTGTGGAGGACCTCCCCCCTGGCTGGCTGACCCCCCTGGCTACCCCCCAAAGTTGCATGCGACGAAGCAGGCAGCCTTATA
>JAAUYG010188459.1_pt1 | contig 16869 bp, 9 predicted proteins | sample 7278091 | NCBI WGS metagenome assembly JAAUYG01 (sample SAMN14350201, study PRJNA611818) | marine sediment metagenome | isolation source: surface marine sediment (0.6m) | place: French Polynesia: Moorea | collected 2018-08 | reverse complement strand
TCTACAATGCGCATATATATGGTAAACAGGAACCGTGTGGACCTTTGTTTACAAGGAAGTGGTGATTTGCGCATGTGCGGCAGCCAAACAGACCGGAATACCGCTCGAATTCAGTGTTTTTGGACGATCTTTTGATGTTTTATCAGGCATTTGGAGTGAATTTGATAAGATTTGTTTTCTGCTAAAGGGTGGTGCGCAGCTATTAGGGCATGCGCTTCTATTAGGACATATTCGGTATTAATAAATATGTTTTTTGGTGAGAAGGACGATCATTCATGGTACTTGCTGCCATCGTGTTTGTGTCCTTTCTAGAGATGGTGTCCTCTAGAGGGACCGCTATATAGCATTTCTGTCACTTCTGAAATATGTTGCAGTCGGGAACCTAGATGTTCTCACCATGTGAGGATATAGATGCTGATACAATGTACATGTGTTGTCTAATCTGATCTCTATATCTCAATTGCAGTCTGTGATCGTGAAAAGCATTGAACGAAACGTGTACAACCTGTACGAGGCAAGACGTCGGTTACTGGGCGTTGAGGAGAAGATACCCTGTAGCAAAGCTCAGGACAGCCCTCTGGCTAACACCGGTCTTTCCTTCACTTCACTCAGTATGTCTGTGTAGTTAACTGGTCCTGAGGGATGTCTGACCCTCGGACTGAAAAGGACATCTGGCCATCAGACTGAAGTAGCAGAAATCAATCATTAGATTTGTATTGCGCCATTCCACAACTGTGCTCATGGCGCTGTGCTCAGAAAATAATCTGGACTATACAAACGTCCTACATAATGTTCTTAACGAAAGTAATGAATTATCAAAGCAGGGATTCAGCATTGAGGCCTGTGTTGATGTTTACATTGTTTTGCACAATCACTTTTTAACTGGATCGTTCCCGATCGTTAAAACAGTTGAGAGGCAGTCATCCTTTTCAGTTTGAGGGTCAGTCATCCCAGGGCCTGTGTGACTAGTATATCGTCTGTGCAGGACATGGGTTTCACTGACTGTTGTTTTCATGACAACCTAGCTGCGGTGCTGCGTACCCATGAATTGTTGGTGATATAAATAAACAGATTGTTAAGGGAATTGTGGAATATATGTAAATTATTTGAACATTTGTAACTGTGAAATTTTTGGTCTATGTAGAATTTATGTTACTAATAATCTCATTGTGTAATCCTATGCCCATTCCTGATTCCTAATACTAGAAGTGACCTTCATTTGTCCATTGAACTAAAAGCCTAATTTTGTTTATAATGCCGGTATGTTGGGTTTGCTTCAAAACTCCATGCAGTACTGTTTAAATCGCAACAGGGTTGCAGTAAAAGTAAAAACTTGCTAATATATATATATATAGCATACAGGTAAAAAATCTCAGTACAAAACATTAATGCACTATGAGTTTTCTCTAATGTACAGTGGCACCTCTGAATTAAGACCACCTTTGGGACTGTTACAAACTGGTCTTGATGGTGAAGTAGTCTTTTTTTTCTGAGACTGCAGTTTTGGTACTGCTGGTAAGTGGTCTTTATTCTGAGGTGGTCTTAATTCTGAGGTGGTCCCAAAGTGAGGTTTCACTGTACAGGTATTTCAGCCTGCCATGCAGTTCTTCATTGACTGTCATATTAGGCCTATGTAGCTACAAAATCTCTCTATTCTTCACCATTGGAGCAATCTAACGCTAAATTCTTGGACTGGACGATGCCCGTTGGCTATCCCATGATGACCCCAGCTCAGCTTTTCACCAAATAGCAGAAGCTCGGCTTGTCTGCGTTTATGTAATTCTATTGTTTTTCCCCTGTGTTACCCAAGTTGGAGGGTAGAAAAAAACATTCAGAGCAATGCCATGTCAAAGTGGTCTTTTTTGTCCAAAAATATGAATTAATGTCATGTGATATGTGCTTAAAATGAAGTAGCAGGCATATAATGTTACACTTGTTCAACGATATATTTTTGTATGGAGAATCACCACTGTCATGCCAACTGACATCATAGTGGCTCATCCATACAAAACTATATCGTAAACTCATGTCCAATAACCCTTAAGTATATTATATCTGTAACTGTTTTTTTCTTTGCCAGATTTGTTGAATCAGAACATGCTGAATGTTGCTTCCGGAGGTGGCAATCCTGTGATGGTCGTCAATGGCAACAGAACATCTCTACCACCCCAGCCTAGTCCATCACTCCTGGCAGCCACTACTTGTAAAAGAATATATATATTATAGATAGAGGGCTTGTGTAGGGGTGGGGGGTTCACTGGTAAAAAAATTCCTGATAACTCGGACTTTAAAATGTCCATCATTTGGGCTAAAATGTATTTTCACTTCAAATATACCATGTCTTGACCATCATTCATTGGAAATTAACGATAGGTCTGTAGAGCCATAATATCAAAGACTTTATGGGAACAACCATGGTTGCCATAAATTAAGGCCCTATACCATATTATGTTTGCATTTGTCCAATCCTCACTAAAGCCAAATCAACAAATGGACTACTCGTGCCGCTGACAGAAATTGGTAGACTTTCTTCAACACCTAGTTTTGTCTATTGGTATGAATAGTAAATTTATGTACTATCATTCCCTAAAATTGTAATAAAGCAGCTTGAGGTTCAATATTGGACTTGTCCTAAAACCTGTTTTCCCTCCTGCCCTGCCACAGTGTACAACCAGCTGATGTTGTTGACCCCGGCTCAAGCTGGCTACAGTATACCGGGCTCTGGCTACGCTGTCTACCCGCAGAACGGACTACGGAAAGATATCGTAACCCCTACTGTGTCTGTGGGCGCCCGAGCCAACACCCAGCAACTACCTGGTAATAATAACAAAAGGGTGTAAGGATTAATACTATGCCATTTACCTCCGAATGATATAGGCCTCTGTGGAAGTTCAGTTGTCCAATAGTAATGGCATGGAGATGAATTACCGGTACATACTTTGCTTTAATTTGATTGTAGATCTCTTAATATATGCCATGCATGTTACATTTTATAACTGTGTAATTCTACCACATGCGGCAACATATTGAACCCAACATAGCCACTCAAAATGAAGTGAATAAGAGTATCGACAGCGTTAAATAGTTTTCAACACTAGTAGAACTGCTTTGTTATATTTTTAGGCTCACCCCTACTTGGTGTGGGGAACGAATCCCCTGCCCAGGAGCGCCGCCCCCCTCCCATCATTCCAGTCAGTACGGTGGGGGTGCCGGAGTCCCACAACACCTCCCCGGTGTCCCCTTTGGCTCCTACTGTCACCAAGGGTCTGCTGGACATGGCCAGCGGACCTCCAGTGCTGCGTCATGGTTTACCAAACCCGGCCATCGTGCCTGGTAGTGCTTCATCGGTAGCGAATTCACCAGTAATGCCGCATATGCAGCATACAGGTAAATACTTTCCTAAAAAATTTTGTTTAGAAGCTTTGCACAGACAGGTTCCAATAACATACACCAGATGGCCAAATGGCTTTGCATTGTAGTGTTATGCTTCCATGCAGTTATAGAAAATATTAAGCATCCTCCCTGTGACTGGTTTACATACTGCCGCTAGATTTGTTGAATTTTAAATCTTATAAATGTACATGGTTCTTGATCAGTGCTCCATGACTGCGAAAAATATCTTTAGAAGTATGTTTATGATGGAACCTCACTTTGCGACCCACCACAAACTTAATTAGCCACTTCACAATAACGACCACTTCCCAACAATACCAAAACAGTAGTTTCAATGTTTGGTAGCCTCAGACATAAGCCCACCTCAAAATGAGAACCAATGTATAACAGTGCTACCCTGGGTAGTGTTAATCGTGCCATTTCCCAGTGTTTGGGATTGAAGAAACTTGATGTATTTTCTGTATTCAGTTGCTGGTCCCAGCAGCCCGTCGTCCCACCTACAGAGCGCTCCTGTCAGGAACCCACCATCCAGGACTTCCACCGTGGAGTCCGACCCCTTAGAATCTCTCTTCCAATCCGATATCAAATCCAAGGACATGGGCATGCTCGACCTGTTCAAGATGGCGGGGCTACTGTCAAAGTTCAGCTCGGAACCAAGCCTGCCGCTGTCCGACACGTCGTCTCCTGCTAGCGGCTCCGGCGATGCTGCTATTGACACTTCTTTGTTTGAAAACTCTGAGTTACTGTCCCAGCTATTGGCTAACAGTCAGCAGTTGGCGGACACCAAGCCCATGTCGGCTATGTCCATGGACCAACAATGTCTTAGTAGTGATATCAGCAGTCAGCAGTCCCTGCCGCTAAAACCAACTGTGATGCCACCACCTTCCCTGTACAGCCATACCGTCGGCTCGCCAACCCTCAAACGAGGCAGCTTCAGCCAGGACAGCGCCGCTTTGCCATCACTAGAGACATCTGTACCCCAGTTCGCTGGTTCCCCTCCCACCCCCCACCGTCGACCACGATCGCCTCCAGGTCTGTCCCGGCGTGGGGGCGGAGTTAGTCCGGGAACTCCACCCGGTTACCATCCCTTTGGTGCTAGCGGCAACGGAAGCCTGGTTAACGGTTGTAGCCAGTCCAACCCGGCCTCGCCTCTGTCTATGATGGCCAGCGGCCTTAGGCTGGAGGACAGTAGTAGGAGAGCAGGACTCTTCCAGTAAGTCTTACCATATCAGGGCTACGATTCTTGAAACTACTTGACTCTTAAGTTTTGACTGAAATCAACAATCTGAGTGATGTGATTCACTGTGAATGTGGCTTAGGTCAGAAGTTAAGACTTAAGTACTTTCGAGACTTCCAGCCCAGGGAAACCCTTCTGCAAACTATCTTGATGGCTATAGTATAAACTATGCTTAATGTCCTCTACTTGCCATGGCCACAGACTAACCAGTAAAGAAACATCATTAGGACAAGTATTACTTTCACAAAATTATCAAAATTATCCTAATTATGATGGATGTTTTAACAGAATAGAAACCCTTTGTTGATAAAAAAAAAGAAAGCTGTTTGTAGCAAAAATGCAGACAAGGCTAGTAGAAGTCGCTTGGATTGCAAATTTTCTAGGTTTCTATTTGAAGTATATCCCTGTTCACACTTCTTCATATTAAACATACACATGTGCCGACTCTGTGGTTTCAGAAATGGGGAGACTCACTCATCTGAGACAGGTTGCGACACCAACAGTTCAGACAATCATGGTCTTGGGAACGTTCTGAATTCGCAACACCCACCGATGCCCACAAACCTCTTCATGACTGACGGCCTGTTCAACTCGGTCGATTATGAACAGAAAAAACTGATGGCAACAAAAGGTATTGATGAATAATTATCACAAACTATTTTCATTGACTGCATTTGAATATATGCATCATTAAAATAATAAGTTAAGGAGTTGCTAGGATTATAAATACGAACTGAAAAGAGTGGTCTGCATGCTTACCGTAGTGCTGACCCCAATGTTCTAAAAAAGAGAAGAAATTTTTGAGCAACCACACTATGCACATGCTATTGACAAGGTGCAATCTTTTTTTCTGAGATGACCTAAGGGATAGGGATAGTCTGGTAATAAGGGACAGACAAAACCACAGTCCCTTGCTCTGTAGGAAGCATCAAATTTAACCCAGGGGCTACATGTACCTGCCAGGAGAATCTTATGTATGGAAAGAGCTTTAAGTTCACTAATCACCCTTACAACCATTGTTTCCATGATTATGATCAGTATGATCCTATTTAAATATTTTTCACATTTCCTTGGTTCTTCCTAATTCAGAAGTTTGTCACTACCCGTGTGTTTGCTTTGGTATTCAAGACAAGATGATGATGGCACATCAACACCAAAAGGGTCATACAGTGCCAAAGCAGGTGTAAACTGCCCTATGAATCTAAACAGAGTCCACTAGAAAAAAATATTATGGTCAAATGAGTGCAAATTCCAAAGTAAAATGTCAAGTCACAAGTATTCAAGACAAGATACCCGGTGCACAGTCAATATTCACTCCCTGTCTTTGGTTTTCCAGCCATGCAGAAGAAACCAGATGGTGAATCTCGAACCCCTACAGACTGTTGGGCTGGTTATGGCTTCTCAAAGTCCATGCCGGACTCTGCAATCCGGGATCGTCTGAGGTTACCTCACCAGAGATACCAGGGTCCCACCATGACAACCACATACGAGGTAAGTTACCGGTACACAGTATAGTTACAAAGATTATGTAGGACTACAGTCATTGACATCTTGACATTTTACATTTCAGTCTAACAAGGCGAAATGACATTTAATACTAAACACTAATTTACAGATAAAGTACTTTATAAAGAACTGTAAGTGATTATAAATAATGATTTATATTTAAGAGCTACCTGTAAGATATGGCCATTATTTATCAAATGCCTTGGATGGCTACTGCAGAGGGAGGATGCTGTGCTGATGTAATTCCATATTTACATATTCATTTGTCTTTTCGGTGTATCCAGAATGGGGAGAGTGAAGCAGATCCATGGAAGGACGCCTCATCCAGTTCTGTCCCTTCCCAGGAGATCACTGCCGACAGCCTGCCAGCACATGTGTCAGCCGCCCCAGGGGAATACCCCAGCCCCAGGAAGAAAGGTAAGGATGAGAACAAAGGGAAAATCTGACCTCTCTCATTGAGGTCTTCCCAATCCAGTGGTCCCTGCATTTTAAGTCTACCCTTCAGCCAGAAAAATATGGTCTTAAATTGGAAGTATGGAGGGATACTTACATTGAAAATATAAGAATAGTTTTTACTGATAGCTGGTCTTACAAGAATTGTTAAATGGAAGGGTCTTAAATCATAGGGACCACTGTATATTGTACAACAACAGGAAAAGAAAAGAGTAACTAAGATCCAGCGATAAGTAAATTTTCCTTTGGATGTGTCATCAGTAGGAATGGAGTATGCAGTATATGTATGTACTACTAAGAATGTCATAGTCACATCAATATATTACGTGTACCGTGCTGGTATCCACCACTCATTGCTTCTCAGAGGTGCCAAAATACAACCTTAAAAGCACGAAAAGTAAGAGAACAGTAAGAGAGCATAAAATACAAAAATTGATACCAACATTACTCAAAATATTTATGAAATAAAAAAATTGGCTTAAGTTATGTCTGGATTAAAATTAAACTTCTGTGAATATTAACATTGTACAGATATTACAATTGTGATACTGTTATTAATGTCTTCGCAATGCATCTGGCCACAACTATGTAATTCTTGTGTGCTTTGTTGGATTTGGTGTGTTAGGCATGGATTACAACCATGAGAACTCCTATTCTGTTGGCAACGGACCGACCGATTGGCCACCGAAAGCTGACTTGGCGGAGCTGTTTAGCCAGCTGGGCCTGGGCAAATACATAGATCTCTTCAAACAACAAGAGGTGAGCAGTAGGGGTATACATGGGTTAAAATCGATTCGACCGAATTGCATGAACTGGCCATTTTGGTGAATCGATCTAGCAAACCAACCAAATTCTTACGTTGCGATTCATGATCTGCTTCCTCACTAAAGAGCGCTTAGCAATTTGATGCCCTTGTTAACTGCCCATTCGTGTGCTACCCCACCTATAAAACTGCGATCTGATTAGCCAGTCTCTCGCTAAAATAATGATCCATGGCTTACAGTTGCTGTTAAATTCCGATCTCCATGACCATGGCTGTTAAAGATTGATCTGCAACTACACCATCGCTGTTAACAATTGATCTGCGACTAGATCATTTCTGCTAAAGAGTGATCTGCGACTCGCCATGGCTGTTAAATATTGATATTATGATTCAGAGGGGGGTCTTAAATAATGATATGTGATTCTTAGTTCTCTGTTAAAAAATAAAACTCCTAGCAGTATCTCAAAGGAAAGAATTTTTCTTCACTTCAAGAATGACCTTGACTTCCTTTCCACAACGTCAAAGTTCCAATTCCTTGCTGTTAAACTTGTTTTCTGAACAGCGGGTGTTGTTGTTCAGAGTGTTTGGTGTTATTAGTCTTGATCTAATCCGATCTAAACTTGCAGGAAAATTTTTGGCAAAGTTCTCTGCCATATTGCAGGAATTGGTGTAGGTTGATAGCAAATAGCAACACCGTCTTTCATCAGATCAGTTGGTTTATCACATGAAAAAGGGGCCTTCTGGTCTTCATCATGATGCCACAACATGTATGCATAATTGATCTTTAAGTACACTGCATATATGTTGCAACATATGTGCAGTATACATGATCAACTTTTAATAAAAGAGGCATGGTTTGATGTACAGTGTAAGGAAATGTAACCACATACAGGTTTACTTCTCACTCCATGCTAATTTTTGGCGTGTCCAAAAGCTTTAGTGAGTTAGTAGGGGTTTAAAGTTACTTTGACAATTTCTCACTGTCATAGCAACTAGAACAAGGTATTTGATGCTCAGTTTGCTTGATCTATGAACAAGGTCGTGTATGTAGGTGGTCATGTGTATTTACTGGACACGTCTTATGCTACGTGTAGTTTGACCTGCCACCAATCTTTCAGAGTACTAACCCCCAGAAACCTCACACCACAGGTTTGTTTGATGTCCCAACTCCGTCCATTATCCTGACTGAACTGAGCAGTCATCATGGTAGTTCTCTAACCCTTATGTGCTGAGGGCTAAGAACATCTTTTATTTAACGCAGCCCAGGATTGAACCCCCAACCTCTCGCATGCCAGGCAAACGCTCAACCATTGCATTACCTGGCCGTGGCCTGGAATGTCAGCACATTACACAGACACTCTGAACTCCTAGTGTAATCAAAATGGAAGCTTTTCCAAGATCTCAAACGTTGCTAATGCCTCACCTGTCCAGAAGTTTGTAATCTGAGTAAGTTACATTGACTGTCCTGACTGTAAATTCATTAATGTTTGTGAAAAATTGTGAGGGCTTTATTTGGCGAATTTCACGACCATCTTTAAATCACAAAAATAAATACCTGCAAACATAATTTATGTGTACCTAGATAGTTAACAAAACCTGAGCCAACCGCAAATATTAATCCTCACGAACATGGTTTTGTCTCAAAAATGCAAACATTAATCCCCGCAAACATTAATGAATTTACAGTGTTCTCTTTTTTTGTGTGTGGTTTTCAGATTGATCTGTCAACATTCCTCTCACTGACGGACCAGGACCTAAAGGAACTGGGGATATCAACATTTGGTGCCAGGAGAAAGATGCTTCTGGCCATACAAGGTAAAAGCCCGGATAACCGGAAACCTCATCGCAATGGTCTCAGTTGTAATATTGTCTCAATTCAATGCACATCTTTAGTTTCATGGAGGTACTGAAAACTAATTTCAGGAGCAATACTTTAGGATAAGATGAGATGTTTATTTTCACCTACTTTTAAAACTCATAACAAATACGGTACAATGTATATGCGGTGAATAAGGTAGCTGGGTTCCAGACAGTTCTTTGATGTAACATAAAACAAAAAGAAATAGAACAAAATACATTCCAGTTGGCTATTATGGATTCGATGTTCATGTACATAATATAATTTTTTGTTGCGACTGCTAAAACATAGTTATCCTTATATCTTGCATGTGTAAAATTATACTATGTTTCAGAAGAAAATGCAACTCTTTTTTGAAAATTTTTATCATAACGGAAGGTCAGTACACATTAATGAATTTTCATTTGCGATTGTTTTTTTTTATTATTTGAAAGTATGTATTTAAATGGTTTATAAGAGAAGTACATGGGTATTTTGCCTTTCAGATCTCAACAAGAATCAGCTTGGAGTATTAGCATGTGGCACTGCTGGACCCAACAACCCATTTCGCAATAGCGGAGCTAACCTCCTGCCTAGCCGTCGCCCTGCCGATATCGCCAGCCAGAGCGGTCGCTGGTGATACGGGAGCCGAGACGGAGACTCGATTAGTGACGTGTTGCGACTTGCCTTGTGACGAGACTTCATGCATGCATGACAAAAATCTGTGAAGCTAATGGTGTGGTCCATACTGTTGCCCTGAGATGGAGTTGGTGTACATGTACACGTTTCTTGTTATACTGTCTTCTAGGTGTTCATGTGCGGCTTTCTCGCTAATGTTTCAATCATGTTGTGGAAATTACCAGCCGGGTTTTTCCTCTCTCTGTGTTATAAAAGCCATACGTGCTGTTAGTGATCCTATGCTGCTGTCTGGGTTGGCAGGGTAGTAGCTTTACACATTCATGATAGATACTCGAGTAAAATAATAAAACTAATGCTTGGTGTGTTAAAGTTAAGATTAATGACAGGTAGAAAATCTTCGGTCTAGGCCTTTTTCTAGTCACTTTGTAGCAATCTGGTGCAAATATATTAAAAGTTCATTTCAAGAACCTATTTAAAATTCATTGTTCAGTGTTTTTGATCAAAAACTTAGTAGTAATCAGTTGCATTTAGAAAGATTTACTTTGTTGGTCAATACCATGTACAGAGTTGCTAAGCTGTGCCATAATACTATGTTATAGGTGTTCTGTGTTAGATTATATTCTTACAAGTTATCGCTGTTGGCAGCATTCAACCATATCGTGTCGATCTAGCTGTGATCACAACGTAACTAATAGCCATCCAGGTTGGGAGTTCTCAAAAATACTTAAGTCTAAGTTTTGACTTAAGTCAGATTCTTAGCCAACCACAGTGCTCAGATTGCTCGGCTTAAGTCAAAACTTGCAATTAAGTATTTTTGCTAACACTGCTCCAATACATATTGGTGCCTAAATCATTATCAAGGTACGACTATTACTCACCAGAGGTGCCTTTACAAAGACCTGGTCTTAGTTACCCTTTGCCAGTCTGTGGCCTGTCAATCAAACAAACAAACAAACAAACTGCATACTGTGATGATCTACTGCTCTAATAAGTTTGATGTGTGATGCTGTTGTATGATAAACAAAAATGTTTGCAGGAGGAATTTGAATTCTACAGTGTATTGACTATTGTTCGTGCAAGACATTACAATCTGTTATAGAAGACAGCCATGGAAGCATTCAATCTGCCTCATGGCCTAGAATCTCCCAAATGTTCATTCAGATCATAGCCGCTATGCCCCCTCGTGTTCCACGAAGCTACACAAGTTGTGTATGTTATGTGCTAAATGTTCTGTTACAAATAATTGTGGTACCGTAAATCTCATTCCGAAACGTTCTGCTGCAATAATAATCAGCAAAAACGTTCTGTTGCAATAATAACAAACTTGTATTCAAAGAGTGTTCCCGATGATATATCGCAAGTTTCTTTTCTGTGGAGAGTGGTTACTGACAGATCGACCACTGCAGTTAATAAATAAAAATAAATAAGTAAAAAATAAATTCCCTTGAAGGATGTGTCAGTCTGTCTCCAGCAACTGTAATGTCTCTGTAAATCCACGAGCTGTTTTTACGTTTCAAGGACTTTGTGCTGTCAGACCCAATAGCTCTGTGATTGGCTGTTATCGCTGTGATATTGTTATCGACTGGAGATACCGGTTATCGATGTGAGATACCGATTATCGACATGAGATACCGGTATATTGACTTGAGATACACTATTCCTTGCAGACAAACAGTGGTTGCTTTTAATTGTTGATCTTTTTTCTCAAATGGATATTAACACAACTTTGATTCCTAATACTTACATACACTGTCCAAGTTACAGTGTATAGACTACCAGGGGAATTAGGAGCAGATATGTAGCTTAGTTTCATGAAGAAATATTTTATACCCGAAGTCATGTTGCTTTCAATAGGAACGCCTGAACATCTTTGAGGGTTTCTTTGTTAGTTGATATATATTGTAGCAATTAGAGAGAGAGAGAGTGAGAGAGAGAGAGAGACGGAGAGAGAGAGTTTATTCGAAGGAAAAGAGAGATTGCACGAAATTAAAAAAATACTTGTTGAACCTGAAATAAGACATTCTTCAAACACTTGGTTGCATTCTTTGTTACATATTTGAAAACCTGCATTGAACTTGCCAGTTCCTACACAAGTTCCACTAAGCTGCTACTTGTTATAACAATTCCCACTGCATTCTTGCCTTCATTGTTTCAGTCACCCGTTATTACATTTTCCACTACCTTCTCCATCTGTTACTGCATTTTTCACATGTAGGCACGCTGTCGTTGTGCCCCAAACGGACCCTGACAGTAAAGAGTTGATCATCATGTGTAACATGTGGAAAAATCGTTCTGAGTGCCTATAAATCTTGGTTATGGAAATGTGTGTGTAGCTGGTTCTACACCCTACAGAGTATCAAATGGAATCTGGTTTCAGAAGTGATACCGTGTCATATAGCTCCGTCGTTAAGGTCCCTGTGTGAAGCTTACCAGTCTGTGTTAAACTTTGTTACGTGTGTTAGGAACTCAGTCCTGGGTCATGACTTGTGAAGGTTCATGCTCTATGTAAGATGGTCACACACGAAAACTTGGCCTTATTTTTCTGGCAAAGAGCAGGCCAGGGGTGTGGTTCAAATCTAGGCCTTTTCCTTTAAAAGAGAAACATGTAAATGCCATATAGCATAGAAGGCCAGCACCTCTGCATCTTTCGCCACTGAAGCTGCTGGCAAGGTTGAATGTTTTGTTTGCATTTCAGCCATGCATGCCCTATGTGTAAATGTGAAAAAAGGGAAGGTTTGTACCTGCGATAGACAAGTACATTGTAATACTCGTAAACTATACATTGGCAAGATCTACGGTAATGTCTTGCATGGAGGAATTACCCTTATGAAAGCCCCTACACAAGACCCCCAAAATGTCGCCACGATCTGCTGTGTTTGATTGTGTCTGTAAAGTCCTTTAGTAGTGCTTACTGTACATGGCTTTTTGAGAGCGTGTAGAAGGGTGATCTAACATTCTCTGGGTATGGTTTTCTCTTTGCCTAGGTAACCATTTCATTGGCTTCAACAGATTGGCTCTGTTCCTACCGATGTGTGTTTCTTTGTAATTATTTGGTGTGTTCTGCCTGCCGGAGGGCTCTCAAAGGAACTGCCGTCTGATTGGTCACTGGATGTCACATGGCCGAGTTTTGAACAAAGTGGCATGTAATGTCACAGTTTTACTGAATATTCATCATAAATGTTTGTATTTTCATGTTCAGGTAACCAGCGAAAAAGAATTGAATGTGAAAAGTGTGCCTTATGCATTATCATAATAGCCAAGGTTCAAACTGTGTTACCTGGTACTTCATGTGTCATGTGACTGATTACTGACCAATCAGGACTCTAGTTCAGGGGTCGCTTCTGGTAACTATGGATATTTTATTTGATATTTCAGATATATAATACAGCATAAAGGTGTATTATAATGGACATAATGTACAATATATATGTGTAATATTTTATATACTACTTTTTTCCACAGGTATCTTTGTTGTTTGCTTATTTAATATAATAAACAGGTATTTGCTTTTGTCATGTTGGCTGCATACTGCTGAGGAGAATAATATTCTGTATGGTTCTCCGCGAGGCCATAGATAAGTAATTTTTATAGCCGTGAAATTCCTAGATGTATAGAGCTCAAACTTCGTTTCAAAAAAAGGAAATGTGTTAGTCGTGGTCACAGAGATTGTAAGGTCACAGGGCGTATAATTATGTGTGGTGAATGTAAGACTGAAATCTCAGCTGTGGAGATGTAACGTAATGTTTCTGTACTGCCAAGTTCTAGTTCTCTCCTCATTCACCCTTCACCATTTCAAAGTATTAGTAGCAGGCCACCTCCTTGTGTGCAGGCTGCATGGCTGCCAAACCATGACCACATAAAATTATGGCCATGCCAATTCAATAATTAGCTATGTTATATGAAGCAGGAATGTGCTGCATTCACACGAACTAGCAATAGCCGTCTGATCAGGCGAGTTAAATATTGCTTGCCAAAAGACGGATTTAGTTTTCATTTCAACTTGACTAAAATTATTTTTAAAAAAATATATTCGTTATTGTAAACCCATGTGACTGGGCTTAGTTATGTAGTAATGTAGTTTCTATGAATATTGGATATATTTATCCCTGTGTGGAAATTAGCACGGTGGTCGTGTATCGACATTTGTTTTTGGTGAGATGTTAAAAGATGCCAGTTAACTTTAGCAAGAATTTTCAGTTCTGTGATCATATCCTTACTTCAGTAGTACCTACAATTGTGATTTGCGCTTTTTGAAACCTGGCCCAGTGTGTATACCAAGCTAATTTATGGGACTTTTTCGTGTAAAGTGCATGTGTGCTTGATATTAAGAGATTATTTTGCTCAAGCAGAAAATGGTGAACTACTCAGTAAATACAGAAAGCCTGCCGCTTTTAATGCTGGCAAAAACCAACTCATTAAAATGTGATTGTTCAAAACGTAACATTCTGAACAAGGAGTCTTATGCAGGTACCAGAAAACCATTCTGAACCATTGTAGTATGATATAAACCATGAAAAATGTATATCTTATGTCTTTGACTGTCTCTTTATATAACCAGCACTTCTGCTGCTTTATCTTTGACTGAGAGAAAATGTTAAATGTTATGAGCTCGGGGGAATTTATCTCTCTTAAATCTGAGTTCACTATTAATAGATACTTGTTTCCATTTTGTAGCTTTAATGCAAAGTGCTGTTATTACTCTAGCAATATGTGTAGCATGTGTAGTATCCGTGCCATATTTAAAATTCAGTTGCGAGCAGACAATTTTATTAATTGAAGTTGGAATTTTTTTTGGCTGAAACCGTGCATTGTGCCGTGTAACAATGTACTCCAGTATTAAAACTGGAAATAGCATGTGATTTATTGTGTGAAATGGCAGATTATACAAGTACATTTCTTATTTTACTTTTATTTCAACAATAAAGTTTTACAGCCAGCCTGTCACACTTGTTCATAATTGAACCACTTCACTTGAACTTTGGCGGGTGTCATTGACTACTGTTTCTATCCAATCAACATAAGGGGACATGCCCCAAAGGAGGTTAAACATATTTGGAAAAGCGGGTGCAGTGCCCAATACTCTTAGAGGAAAGTTGAGATATCCTGTAATTGCACATGATCGGAAGTGGAATTGCAATAACCATCATCCCTGGCTGGTCCTAGGAGGATTTCTCAAAAGAACTGCCAATTTTGTAGCCAGAATGTTCAATTCTTCAGCTCCCAAGCTTGCTGAGACGTCCTTCTGGATTTATCTCGGTCAGAGAGAAAGAGAGAGAGAGAGAGAGAGAGAGTAGCACTATTCCCCCCCAAGTTAGGTACATGTAGGTGGGGTGGTATATCTGATTTTCCTAGATGTTCAGTGCTTCATCTGCATGGCTATCCTGTCGTTGAAAAGGTACATTGTACTGAGAAGAGTAGGATAGTACCGTAAAAGTTCCAACTGAATCCACGGGCACTATTAGAATGTAATTTTCGATATTTATGCAAATCATCCAAAAGCCTCTGTGAAGATTATAATAGAACAGTATTTAAGATGTTTATACTGGTAGGCAAACACGTCCACCTCCCAAGTAACAGTACAAGTTACCAGATGAGTATTTAAGATAAAATATTAAGTGAATGTTTTATGTGATTTTCTCTGGTGGAGAAACATGCCCAGCTAATAATAAATGATTTCCTGACTATGTTACTGGCACAAGGTGCCAAAATGTAAATCAAGGTGATTACAGGAGTCACATATGTTCTTAGGACATTGACATATGCTGAGAGATTATCAGATCTTCCTTCAATAACTTGCCTACCATGAACTCATGTGGCAGTCAGTATCTTGCAAAAGGGGGTGCGGACTCAATTAGATACGTTGTTGGATTTAATACATACACGTTAAACTAGACTATGACCTTCTAGGCCTACTGTGGCTTCAATTAGAAGCGCGGCTTCAGATGTGGAACTTTTACGGTACTGCAAAACTGAGCACTGAGAATTACTCTATCCAGAAGGGGAGCACGGCGAGTTACACTATCCAGAATGGGATCACTGAGAATTACTCTATCCAGGATGGGAGCACCGAGAATGACTTTATCCTGAATGTTTCTTGAGAAATACTCTATCCAGAATGGGAAAATTAAGAATTACTTATCCAGAATGGGAGCAGTGTGACTTACTCAATCCAGAATGGGAACACCAAAAATTACTCTATCCTGAATAAGTGCACTGGGACTTCTTGTTCTCAGTCAGTGAACTGAGAATTACTCTATCCAAAATGGGAGTATTAAGAATTACCTTTTTTCCGGAAAAGAGTAAAGAGAACTCAGAATATCCAGAATTGAGAATAAGAATTACTGTATCCAGAATGCAAGTACTGAGAAGAATGTGAGTATAAAGAATTACTCATGTATATTACCACCGGTATGCTTATCTAGAATGAGTGGGCAATTACCCAATTCAGAGTAAGAGGAAATGGACTGAGTAGCTATTGGGAGGTTTTGTCGCTTAAAATTTACAAAGATGTTGCTATTTCAAACTTGTTAATTCTAGTGACTCAGTTTTAAAATTAAATGGACAAACAAGAGGCACATGTGCCTTGACGTTCTGCTTCAGAACAAACTTGGCCATTGGCCAAGGTTCCAGAAGTTGCACATACACTCTCTTTCTATCCCAGGGAGGCAAAATTGAACTTAGTTTCGCTCTATATGGGCAGTGGTTTCCGAGATATGGGGCGATTTTCAAAATTGAAAATCGGCAAGAGATACGTGCCAATGTTCGTGCCGGAACACCCTAAATGACCTTATTAAACACTAAAAGGGGCGAAGGTACTCCATCCAGGTGTCACTTAACACCCCCGGGCCCAAATTTCACTCTGTTTTGCTCTACAGCTGGCCATTTCTAAGATATCGGCAATTTTGCATTTTCCCATTGGGCACAATGTTAAATTTCAATCTTTTTTTTTAAAGTTTAAATTTCAAAATTCCAAGAAATCAGTTTTGTGTGGTTTGCTACAGGGAACATTAAAAAAAGTTTGGGCGAAAAAGAATCAAACCT
>JAAUYG010191390.1_pt1 | contig 16874 bp, 13 predicted proteins | sample 7278091 | NCBI WGS metagenome assembly JAAUYG01 (sample SAMN14350201, study PRJNA611818) | marine sediment metagenome | isolation source: surface marine sediment (0.6m) | place: French Polynesia: Moorea | collected 2018-08 | reverse complement strand
TGGTTCATGCTCGGGTCATTTTTAATGCACACACTGAATAGAACTGGGCGGTACAGAATTGACCTTGACACACAGCCAGTGTATCTGTGTGTATATAAAAAACATGTACTGCTACTGTATTGTAATTGTCAAACTCTCAATAGGCTAACAGTCGAAAGCACCAACCATGAATATTTTAGTTAGTATGTGACATTTGTTACCTGTTTATTCTTTGTTTTGAAATCCGCTACCTGACCAACCCAGTTACATATAAGTAAGAGAAGCATAAAGGTGCATCTATAAACAATCAAACTGACCTATTTATAAGGAAAATATTATCGGTTAACTAGGACCATAATAACCGAAGAGCTTGTCAAGAACGTAGCAGACTGAGAAAATTAAAAAAAAATCTACGGTGACACAAGAATATGAAAAACAAGGCTAAGCACAGATGAAGCAGTTATACAACATGCGGAAAACGAGGAATAGTTATGGCATGTACGATTTACTGAGTACTAATAGGAAGTCATATATTGTGAAACCAACTGTTCTGTTAGACTTGTCTCTAAAATATCCTGAAGGTCAATATAATTGTCATTGATATTTTAACCACCTGTATCTCAAAAAGTAGAGTTTAATGTTATACTTCTATTGGCCACTACTAGGATGACTTTGAAGTGTTCAAATGCATAGTTAAATTGATTTGGGGTGACATGGAAAGGTCAAATGTACGGTTTATCATATTTTACACTCTGTCTCTGTCTTCAAACTCGCAAACATCCCTGTATATCAACAGCCTTAGCATTTTGTGAGCAAAATCTCAAGAATTATTTACACAACCAACATTTTTCTGAACCCCCCCCCCCCTCGATTCGGGGATAAAGTAAACTGACATTGAAAAATGTCGTCTCGGGGTATGGGTTAGTGTTTATGTGTGTCTGTGTGTGGAGGGGGGGGGGGCCTCCTGGATGCTGGACAAATGATGAAGGATAAGTTACAGCTGGTAACAGCTTAGCAGTGAGAGACAAACATGTGGCTATTTTAGTTCAACTGGACCGTTATGTGGTTTGACCTTGACTGGCATTGAAATGTAAAAGATGATTCAGATTTTGTAGGCTTGTATTGCGCAAAGATGAGTGTTAGGCATATGTTACCCCATGATCAATAAAAGAACGTCATATATAGGGGGAGTCCAGATGCACCATTAGATTTTGCCTGAGTGACATTAAACTGTAAAAACTTACACTCCCCGCCCCCTCCTCCCAAGACTTTGCTAATGATGCTGCTGTCACCTCGTACATCGAGCAAGAACTCCAGGGCCTCATGGACAGGTTTTCCCAAGCTTGCAATGACTTCAGGCTGACCATCAGCCTATAAAAAGTATAAAAGACCAATGTGCTGAGTCAGGATGTGGACCAGCAATCTGTATCGATAACCACCAACTCGAAGTTGTACACCAGTTCACATATCTGGGATCCACCATCAGCGCCAACCTGTCACTCGACGCCGAGATCAACAGGCGCATCGGCAAGGCTGTAACAACCCTAGTAGGACGACTGCAAGGCTGAAACAACCCTAGAACAGAACAACAACAACAAAAACAACAACAACAACAACAACAACAACAACAACAACAACCAAGATGGCACTATATAACGCGTGCATAGTCAGCACTCTCCTCTACGGCAGCGAAACATGGACGAGATACTCGAAACAGGAGCGCAAATTGAAAAACTTCCATCTGCGCTGCCTTCGCCGCATCCTTGGCATCAGCTGGTGCGACATGATTACCGACTCTCAGGTACTCGAGAGTGCATGTTTTCCTTCCATGTTCACACTGCTCATGTAACGCAGGCTTTAACAGGTGGCTCGGGCATGTGCGAACTGCTCAGGGTGGAGGCTGGGCGCATCCCCAAAGACAGCCTCTATGGTAAACTCGCCTCTGGCAGGAAAAGCACTGGCTGACCCAAACGGCGCTACAAAGATGTCTGCAAGCGAGCCATGAAAGTCCTGGACATCATCATGCGGAGAACTAGGAAGAGGTAGCATCCTACCGCAGCAAATGGCGCAGCGTTCGCCACAAGCAGTTGAAGTCCGGAGACGAAAAAAAAAATGCGTACCACAGCCAGTGAAAAGAGAGCCAAGCAGTAGGCACGCACCCAGCACACACTCCAACGAACTACACCTGCAGTAAATGTGGCCGAGACAGCCACTCCCGTATTGGAATCATCAGCCACAGCCGTCGCTGTCGCTAGCAAAATGCATGAAATGACTTCCTGCAAGTTTATATTTCAATTAACTTTCAATATTTCACGTTATGATCCTCAACTGACTAGCATGTGAAACATTGAAAATAGAACAATAAAAGCCAAAATTGAAAAATTGAACAGTCACATTTTATAAATTTGTAGAGAGATTGTATTTATTAATCGTTTGGGGTTAATCCAGTATGTGCTTTCACAATTTGCCCGCAATGTTATGGTCCCACATTATCAGAAATGAAAAGCACATTGACAACATAATTGGAATTGCATATTTCTTTGAAAAAATCTGGTGGAAATATTGTCTGGGACTACATGGGCTAAGCATCATTTATTTGGAGTGAATCTAGTGTGCACTTTCAGAGAGAACCCATGTTATCGAAAAAGGAAACGAAAAAAAATCGCCAAAATTGACAATTTTGTTTTTCAAAAAGGAATAAAATAGCCCGGAGCAATGGTGGATATCTACAAAGTTGGCGATAATTCATCTGACGCTGTCTAAGAAAACACGTTAACAGTTGCACGGAAGAATCGAAAGCCTGTGTTATGGCAGCAAGTTGCTCTGCTGACACAGTCAGGCACGGTAAAACGGTAAAACACTGTGCTTGTGACTGCTCAAATAAATTTAAAGCCAACAGCCACAATCACAGTATCATTGACGGACCTGGGAGTGCTACAGGGAGCATCTAAATGTCCACGTATCCCGTCTTGTACCACTTCTACAATTTTCCGCATGTCATCCCTGGTTGTATTTTATATTACATCAAGAGACACTGTTCACTTTATGCAGAGGGCCGTTCAGCTGCAGACTGGGTTGAAATACGTTTGCATGCCACGAAACATTACACACACGCAATGGTGCATTGTACACCTCAAAGTTTATTACTTTTTTATTTTCACACGAAAACATTGATTATTGTTTGGAGCTGATATGTCCGTACTCCACAGTAGTATAATGTAAACACAACACAAAATTATACGAAATGACAAAGTAGATCAATGCGGCGACACAGGGGGGCGAGATCAATCCCTTCTGGTAAATACCACTGTAACAGTTCTATCTAAGCAAATACATGTTGTACATGGCCCATTTGCACAGGTACATGTACATGCATATTGAAAAGGCAATGCTCAGTCCATGAACGTTCAAGTTCTGACATGCTGTTAACTGATTCTCAAGCGTCCACCACAAACCAGTTGATTCCCTTTGCACTCCAGTCTCCAGGTGGAGGTCCTGTGTTCCCGCTCGCCAGGTCATCAGCGTCAGTGAGACCGCATCTTCCGTTGCCAGGATGTGGATTGTAGGCAAAGATGAGACATTTCGAATCTTCGACACAGTGGCTCGCACATTTCAGCAAGCTTCTGGTTTCCAGGACTTTTTTGACAGGAGGAACAGGGACAGAGTCTGCGGAAAACACTTGAATTCGGCTCTGTCTGATACGGTCTGCAATATAGTGAAATGATGGTACATACTATTTACTGATACCTTTGACTAAAGCGAATATCTTTTAAAATGGAAGTGTTAGTAACAGATCTGCACTATTCATAGTCGTATTTTGCATAAGGTGAGTTACACTAGCTGTTAGACTAGATTTAGTTAACTTTACGTGCTATTTGGGAATGATTTCTCTACCAATGTCACCCAGGTGCGAAGCTTACCTGTGCACACAAGATCTTCATAGGCTGTCTCCTGAAGACTGCCGCTAACAGATCCTGGACCATAGCACTGAAGACCTTTTGCAGAGACAGCAGTTTCCCTCTCACCTGCCGCTTTCAACCATCGCATCCGACAGTCACACAGAACGGGAGTCCCGTCCAAATCAATCGGCTTCCCTTTGGCAATGTGGAGCATATTTCCCATGTGTTTTATTGGATTATCCTTGAGGAGCAATGTCCAGTTCTTGGCTACCAGTGGCCTAAGGTCAGCCGCATCAATGTAACTGATAGCGTTTTCGCTGAGGTCGATTTTCAGGTGCGGTGCTTGGTGAAAAACAACCAGAAGTTGAAGATCGGGAACCTTCAAAAACCCTCCAGGTTTGATATTCAGTGTATTAAGTTTCGTGTACAATGCCATTGTCTCTTTGGGCGCATTGGTGATGTTAAAGTTCCTCGCGACTGTCAGTATCTGCAAAGTCTTGGCAATCTCTGGCAGGTACGGAAATTTATCCAGCAGATTTATTTGAAGTCTGAGGGTGTGGAGTACGCAACCCCGAACTGGATCCATATCAGGGAACGGTGATGTCAGGCTATTGTTGGTCAGATCAAGTACCTGCAGGTTAACCAGACTCTGGAGCCGACCCTGAAGTATATACGAAATGGCGCAACGCTTCATGGTCAGATCTGTAAGAGATGAACTTATGTTCTCAAAATCAGGAAATACCGTTACGCGTGGTTGTTCTCTCAGGACCACTTTCCTTAGGACTGGAAAGTTGGGAAAGAAGGTGATGTCTTGAAGACCATTTCTAACAAGACTAAGTTGGGTCACATCGAGGGGAATCTCTTCAAAGGGTATCGTCTGAAACTCGGTTCCAACTCTTTTAAATTCTCTAGTTTGGGTGTGCCACATCCCCGAACACAATAGAACAGCCACATACACTACGCTTCTCATGGTGAACCGTGAAACCCTCTGTAGTTAAACGAAATGATTCGGCAGACTTTCCTTTGTAGAAAATCCTGCTATTTATATCCGTTCGAGGGACCTGTACATAGGATCAGGTATAGCAACAAGTTAGGTGTGTATTGAATTCGGGTGATTCTTCGCTGCCGGTGAAATGGGGAAGCATGGGTTAGCTGGCCATGATGCCGTCTGCCAGATGACTGTGATTCGAAGTCCCGTAATCATAATGGATAAGTTTGGATGGTGTTGGATGGTTAAGTTTGTCTACGCATGCGTGTTCCTAATTAAAACTATTTATCACACAGATATAAAAATATCAAAATAAACATTTTTAACGCTTTAGACTGTAATATAGTGACATGCATATTTGTGCAAAGTAAACAGTCTTTAAATTAGGCACGGAGACAATTGCGCATCAAAGTGCTATATTAACATAATTATCTATTTAAAGTCAGATAAGAATTGAATAAAGCAGAGACATAATAATGAATATTGTTAAATTTGCCTTGATATGATTGTTACCACATGTTTTTAGATTTTTTCCTTCATGTTTTGAAATTTGCTGACTTGAATAACCAATTATTATAAAGCTCACAATTCTAGCCTTCTCCATTATACATAATATGCACGACCAGTTTCCGTCAACGCTTTGTTCAATTTCATAATGACGTGGTTGACATCGGTTATTATGTTACAAAAGTTAACTCCCTAGATAACACTATTTTGTGTGACAAATCCATCATACTGCTGCTTCAATGTGCTTGTAGTTACCTGTTACGTAAATTGTAACATATATTCACCTAATATATGTTACAATTTACGTAACAGGTAACTACAAGCTGGGGAATGTACTTATAATTGACATTTTCCTGTATTATCAAAGTAGGGTAGTATGAGCAGCAGGTGTTTAGTTAGTGCACAAGTGTTTCCGAAGGTTGGGGAATATGATACGAAAACTGCAAATGGGTCCTCCGAAATACATTGCACAGCCATGTATTTAAAAATATTTCATATGTAAAGACAACATGAATATATGACACAAAACGTCTCATTTGCATTTAAAATTTTGGTCTGTGTCATGGTTTATGCCCAGCTAAAATCGACATGTAGCATAAATCATGTATTCTGATCGGTGATGCCTTAATAAATTCCCTTTTGCATTCTGTTCGTCTGCTATCTAGTCGTGAATAAATCATCTTGGAAGCGTGTATGTATGGTTTCCAACGATATTTCGAGAACAGGCTGTCGCTTTCTTCAATTGCCATAAAAAGATACCTAATGGTCCCAGCAGGATAACACATGAAGCGGCAACAGTCACTCAACACGCATTGATAATATCTTACCTAGAAGGTGCTGACATCGTTTGGCGCAAGAGGAAGGCATCATATCCTTGCTTTCTTCCAGGGTGTGGAAACTCGACAGGAAAAAAAGTAAAGTGACTGCCAACCGTCACAAAATCCCAGAAGCGGCATTTCCGCAAGCTTCATTGCTCGCAGTCTGCAGTTTATAATGGATCACCACGGTTTGGCTGTGACTGTAAGGTCAAAGCCAAGCCGTCAAAACAGGGATGCATTTACCACCATGGAGCTAAATTATTACATACACAAACACACATCTGGGAAGGTGTATTTGCGTATGTCACATTTGCACCATCCTACCTATTCTAGCTACACGCATACGATATTAACAGTCACACGCAACGGTACAACTCAAACTGTAGAATGTACATGCAGATCGTGTAGGAAAGTCGTAACATTTGATTTTCCAGGCACATGTAAGGCGAGACGACCGGGATCATGCGGTATAGCCAGTAGATGGCGCATTTGCTTAATATGTGAAGTACATACTTCGTGATGAAGATGATAGATACAATGATATAAAGGCAATGGTATTAAGGTTAGAAGATGACAATCAGATGTCTTTGCATGATTAAACAGCAGTCTTACGCCGAGAAAGTTAATTATATGTGTCGACAGGGCCCTTTTCCTTGCATAAGTTGATACAAAAAAACATGCTGTCTTAGAATCTGCATCAGCATAATCAGCGTTCCCATATCTTCCCTGATGCATGGCCATGGAAACCCTTCTTCATCGTAAATGTGCCGTGCTGCCTGTGTGACTTCACCAGATATCAATGGAGACTGCCTCCAAACAGAAGTCTCGAGTCTTTTTCACGTACGTCGGTTCTTGTTCCATCTTAAAGGTTCACTTTAAACCGGTATGTTATCACTAAGTTAGATGGCTGCCTCTTTACTACATTAGGCAGGCCCACCTTAGCCACGATTGACCCCGGGTCTGTATAAAAATGTCCGAAACTGCAAAATCATTTATAGCTGGACGAGATATATAACTCAGACCAATTGGTTTAGAAAGACTTTCTTGGCATAGGCCCCAGTGCCGCAACTATGAAGGTACCTCCGCTTAAATGAAATCATAAGGTGGTCGGTGTGTCTAAATTTTAACACACTATCCCACCTATGAGAGAAAAAATAACGACAACTAGATACTACAAAACAGAATTTACTCGATACCACAGCGTCGAACCAATGATAGATCATCAGTTCGTCTCTCGAATGATCAGCATTTTTAAATAGTAATTAGATTGGGGGATCCCGATTTTGTTGGCCATTTGATCACTCTTTTCATATACCCCACTATTAAATCCATATCATTACAGAAAAATAAACCTTAACGTCGATAAAATGTTTAACAATAGTGTGTGTGTCGGGGGTGGGCGGTGAGGGCAAAGTTTCCCGTTGGTTTCAAATGTTAATTTATGACCAATGGTCTTCTGTAAGGATTTAACTTGGCCAAAAATGATGTCGTTTTGGGGCCATTTCCTCATAGTGTTCCCTTCAATTTAAAAACTGGACTAAATTGGCCTAAATACTTGTTTAGGTTATTTTAAAAAGAACACAAACAATACCGTATATAAATCAAACAACCAGTCATACTGAGTGATGATGTCATTCTCCAAACATTTAGCTTTTTTTTTCAATTCTCTCCATCTGGCATTCTGGCAGGTTCCGGTTTAGCTTTAGTGCAGTTAGTGTTTCTGTTCATGGTTAGATGGAAGGATCTCATTCATCTTCATCAATTCCCATTACTGCCTAGCTGATATTGCAGACCTCCTCCACGGCTCCACACATGCACATCTCGGAGCAATTGAGGCGCTGGACCTACAGGAACAGTGGGACCTGCAACTGGTCTTCTTGCACCCACATTTGATGAGATAAATAACTGGCTGGAGCTGAGAGATCCCTTGTTGGGACTGACACTAGTCTATCGCCCTCTTCCTTCCACCCATAGTTTATCGCTGGTGGTAGCTAAGGGTGAGGAATGTCATCCTGATACAATACCATGGCTTGATAATGTGCTCGGGAAATGGCTTCATGTAAGGCTCCTCGTATAGGGGGTAGCTTTTGAGCTTCTATATGTTTCTTAGTGAAAAGCTTCCACCTGAGGTCACCGACATCCACCACAGTGATACCAACTCATAGAACTGGCAACTAAACGTCTTAATTGCATATTGAGAGTCAACTCTCAGCTTCCTAGATGTTCCCAGGGCCGCAATGGCTAATATTAGTTCCATGGAACAACTACTCATCGCTTGCCAACAAGTTAGCTTTCCCTTGCCAGCAAATCGGTCGGTTACGTGGGCCCCAGGGAAGGCATAAAACTCTAGTAAGGCTTCAACATTTGCAGCACCAAATGCATCCACCACTGGTTCCAGTGGATTACTCTCTTCTTGTTCCCCACTCCAGTGACGAGGTCAGTATTTCTCCAGTGCTGATGGTAGGGACGAATTGTCAGGAGAGACACATCAGTATCATGTGACTGAATGTAGAGCCTTTTCGCTCATCTTCGAGCAGCATCCAGACCATGCAAGATAAGCCTTGTGTTAGCTTCTTCTTCTTGGGAGCTGCAGACATGTTGATATTGAGCCTGTGGGCTTATCCTCAAAGTGGTGGAAGTGGTGGAGAACTCTTTCTTTGCAAGATAAACCGTCAGTTCATCTTTTTTGTGGTACTGAACAAAAACTGCTTCGCGCACACCTTACTGACTGGTGTGTTGTCTGCAACATAATAAACAGTGGATGGCTTGCAACCCTGGTGTCTCTATCTCTCTCTCGTGGTCTCCTTCAGTGAATTGAGAAGGTCATAGTGGTCAAACACCGGATGGACCTCATTATAGTTACTGCACTTTCTGTACAGTGTGGGTATGAAGTGCTGAGCCCATTGGGCACATGCCTTGGCCCAAGGAGTGCTTTGACAACTGCCATTCCATCAATAGCAGTCATCTTCCTTGGTGGCACTAGGGCGGTACCGTTTGTAACAATGTCTGGTTGCCAATCAACGCCACTTTTGTTTGGCAGTTCCTCAAGTATTTCCAACAGCCTGCTCTTGTCTGTGCTTGGTAGAAGTTGCCCACTCGCCGTAAATAAGGCTCGTGGGAAGGACGCGAACCCATGCTGGCCTATGCCCTCCTTTAAGTTGACCTCAGGCGTGATCGACCAAAAAAATCAACATGCAGGCAAATAGTGACCATTTATCCTTCAGGTCTACTACCTGATCAGTCACTTTGTTCTTCACTGGACTTCCTTGCACTTTTCCACATCTCAGGTTGAACCTTCTTCATTCTGTCCCAGATGCTGACTTTCATTTATGTTGATACGCTCCTCAACAAGTTAGCATATGCCCGCTGCCCAATGCCATCTTGATTGCACACATCTTTCTGCACTTCATTTGACATCACAACTTTTGCAATGATGTTGGTCAGATCACCACCCTCATATTTCATAGGATTTATGGAGAGGATCTGACAACACTCTTCAGTCTAGCAATGTTCTCTTCCTGCCTTGTCCAGACAGCCGGTGACAGATCATGGTGCCTCTTGCGTGTAGCCTACTAAGTTCTGGAGCTGTAAGGAAGAATCTCTCCCGAGCACTGGCATTCTGTGCAATGCCAACAAGTCCTCCAGTGACTTTCATGATGCGGTTGATGTGCATGATCCACCCGATAGCACAGAACGGAATCTATTTTTGTTGACTGCAAAGTTTCCGTCCATGAACTCTTGATATATGTCTGGATCTGTGTCCCGAAGGGTTGCCATCTCTGCAAGGTAGAGTGGGACCATCCTGGCATACTTCTGCTTGTCATTGGCAAAGAAGTACTTGCACAGAGCCATCAAGGGACAACAGATGGATCTCTCAAAGATCATCACGGTAGCACAGATGAATGTGTATATGAGTAATACCATTTTCATGTAGATCCGCACAAACTTGAAGAGTTGACTCTGGGGTTCCTTCTTCTTGCCAAACTCGGCCATCATTTTTAGTACCCTGTGGGAGTCAAAGATAGCTAGCATGCTCTGTTGCTCCTTCATATCTCTTGTGGTAGGTGTTAAACACAGCTGCGGTCAATCTGCTGTTCTGCACATGGACCCTTCAGCTCAAGACGATCTAGTGAGAGTTCTTCCACATAGAGATCATAGAGAACATTTTCTGTAGTCATGCGCGCTTCCATATCGCTTTTCATGTGCTTGGCTTCTATGATATGCCTTGTTGTAGTAGGACCATAGATGTCAGCCTCATTCTAGGCCTCGTCAAGCGCGCTGTCTTCGATGCCATTCCCAGCTGCCCGCAATGCAGCCATCACTGTATGCATCTCACCCAGTCTCAGTACCCACTTGCCCTTGCAATCATCCCAGGAAATCTTGGGCCTATCCAAGAGGCTGACTGTCTCCCTGTCAGGTCCTATGACCATGCAGTGGATGCTGTGCCAGGGTCACTAAAGTTCAACAGAAAAAATGGAGACATCATTATCCTACTTACTAGCCACGCGAAGAGCATGTTCATAATAGTTGTCAAAATTAACACACATGCATAAAACCAATGGGAACCCCAATCTGTTACATTTCCCCCCCCCACACACACACACTACAGTGGAACATTAGTGACCCGCACTGTTTCCCAAAAGTGATAAATTAATTAAATGATGAGCAAATGAAAATTAATGAGACCAAGTGGTGTCTATGGGCTTTATGCAAGTGTCCTTAGGTTATTTAAACACATACAATACAATAAGAGCCATTATATTCATTCCATCATACATACGTATGTCAATGCAGATCGTCAAAGTCCATGGTCCTCTTGTTATTAATATGAACATGAGCTGGGGCTGAGTTTCGTTGTATGGGTTTTAGCATATGGAGGGGGGTGATTTCGCACTTCTGTAGTATTCTGTTACCTATATTAACATCATTGGGATTCAATGAAACGTATTAAAATTTGCTTGATTTTTCTATCTTTGATTCTTGTTGAATCTAAAATCCTATTGGATGGTGTATGGTACATTGGAATTTGTTCTAGGATCATTAAGATCGTTCCAGCCAGCGTGTGGGTGATTGAACTGTTGTAAACAGACATGACAGTGACAACATTATTACACAATAATTATAATAACTTGAAATAAAATATCTCGTCATTCTTAATTTGTAAAGCAAATAGTATCACAGTATCGTTCGTTCTTGAAAATCGTGCTAGTGCGTTTACTCTATTGTTTAGATGACCTAACAGCATAGACTCAAAATGCTCACTGAAACGTAACTTGCTATCAAGTTGCGTCCTAAGTGACTTTACAGTGAAATTGACCCCTATTGTAATGGCATCGTTTATGACAATAATAGCCTTTTGTATCTTACGTGTAACAGATCTGTGTATACCACTGTTAGTTTAGATGTTGTATGTCGTTCATTACAGCAGTTTAACTATCTCTGTACTTGAGATTAGTTCTCCCTCCACTGAATGCGCGCGAACTTGGTGAGATAAAAAGTTAAGACATTTATAACTCTAACAGTCTAAGAAACCAGGGTCGGGGCTCTCAAAGTATGGAGGGACGATGGAGGTAACCACATATGGATTGATGGAAGCAACCGAAAAAGGAATAATCGATGTAATGTAATCATATAAAGAACGATGAAAGTAACCATGTAAGGAACGATGGGGATGGCCAAGTAAGGAACGATGGACATATCTAACTTAAGAACGATGGATTTACCCGAATACGGATCGATGAAGGTAACCAAATAAGGAACGATGGATATAGTCAAGCAAATAAACGATGACGGAACTCCAATGGCCTGGCCATCGCAGATAGAACCACCGGAAAAAAGACAGAACATTTTAGCAGGGAATCAGCTTGCAACATGTTTTCCTGTACATCAATAAATTATGCATGCAAGTGTGGGGCAGATGACCAGGCTACATTACACGTGTTAGGATGTTACTCGTTGGAGAAGTCATCGAAGGTCATATTGCCCGGCCATTATAAACAGGAGCATCACCGTATCTCTGTTGAGGGGGGGGGGGTCCTGCGGCCATCGATATGCCAACGTTCCGTAGCTCCTTCTACAATTAACCAGAAGCTGTTGCTGACTAAATTTACATGTAAATCTAAGGGGCAGTATTCAAACAATGCAGCGGATTCGCCAGGCTGCGAACTGCTTTGCAACATCAACCTTACATTGTAAGCGCCCGCCATGAAAGAGTAAATGCTTGCAACAGAGCACTGTATATCTCAAAGGTTAATTGTTTTCAATAACGTATACGCATCAAATGGAGCTCACAAAAGTTCGCCATCCACACAAATGCAACATAGTCAAATAATAAAACGAGCTGGGGGTATTGGCCTTATATGGCAGGTCTTGTCCAATAATGTGTGCTCACATGCAACAGTTTCCTTCTTAAAAAATGCGCATTTCCCTTGAGTTACATGTATGTGTGCATACATGTCTATACAACATTGTTTGGTCTAGGCAGAGGTTGCTTAAGCCCGCTCAAACTGCGAACTGGTTCTCAAGCGTCCACCACAAACCAACTGATTCCATTTCCACTCCAGTCTCCAGGTGGCGGTCCTGTGTTCCCGCTCGCCAGATCATCAGCGTCAGTCAGACCGCATCTTCCGTTACCACGATGTCGATTGTAGGCGAAGATGAGACATTTCGAATCTTGAACGCAGCGGCTCGCACAGTTCAGCAAGCTGCGGGCATCCAGAATCTTCATGACCGGCGGAACGGTCACAGAGTCTGTGGAAAACCCCTCTACGCGGCTCCTTCTAATCGGGTCTGAAAGAAAGATATACGTATGTAAACGTCGAATATATTTATTGCCTTGCCAAAAAGCAAATATCCATAGAAAAAAATTATAAATGCAATATTTATTTGGTCATGTGATCATAAGGTGATAAACTAGTGTATATAATAACATTTTACATTGGCGGAATAAGACAAATATATTTTAATAACTAAAACCTCTTTGTCTATTTCCGACACCACGCCTATCTCACTTATTTCTGTGGATATCTAGGTCTGTATATTTAAAAATCATCGCTTGTTAATATTTTTTTCTCTGCAGTCTCCTTCCAACGAAACGCCAAACCACTAACAACTAGCCAATGATACAAATATATGCTTAATTTAAGTCTAATTATATAGAAGTGGCTATGCTTATGCAGAAGCGAAGCTTACCGTCGCACACAAGATCGTCATAGTGTAGGTCCTGAAGGTTTCCCCCGAGGGATCCAGAGCCATCGCATTGAACACTTCCAGCAAGAATCGCAGTTTTTCTGTCCCCGGCCGCTTTCAACCATCGCAGGCCACAGTCACAAGGGACAGGAGTCCCGTACAGAGCAATCGGAGGCCTTCCGCTGCCTATGTGCAGCATGTTTCCCACGTGTTTTATTGGGTTAGACATAAGATGAACAGTCCAGTTCTTGGCTACTACAGGACTGATATCATTGGCATCAATAGATGTGATCACATTGTTTTGAAGGTCGATATTCAGTCGTGGGGCTTGGTGGACTGCAGCCAGAAGTTGAAGATCCGGAAACTTCCGAAAACCACCCGGATTGTTATTGAGAGTCTCAAGTTTCGTGTACACCGACAGGGTCTCCTTAGACACCATGGTGATATTGAAGTTTCCTTTAATTACCAGTGTTTGTAGAGTCTGGCCAATCACAGGCAGGTACGGGAAGCTGTGCAGAAGGTTATTATAAAGTCTAAGAATGTTAATAGCACATCCCCGTGTCCGATCCATATCTGGGAACGGCGTTGTCAGACGGTTGGTAGACAGATCAAGTTTTTCCAGATTAACAAGAATCTGAAGTCGTGATGGGTCTATGTGCGTCAAAGAACAGTCAGTTATTTCCAGGATGGTCAGAGACGAACTTATGTTTTCGAAGTTAGGAAATATCTTAATATGTGGTTGGCGCTGCAACACCAATTCTGACAGGCTGTCAAAGGGCGGAAAGAACGTGATGTCACGTAAGCTGGTGTTGATAAACCTGACCAGCGTCACATCAAGAGGTACCTCCTCAAAGGGTATTGTCTCATACAGCTTATGGAACGTTTGAAACTTGACTGCCTCAACGAGTGCCATATTTTGTTCATGACGCATTGTCGTGCACAACAGAACAGTAAGGTAGGTTACTATCCCCATGGTTCAATGATGTGTTGTTCTGTCTTAGTTTCTTGGGCTGGCAAGTAAAGGGAAGACAAGCAGGTTTGGCCTTAAATAGCATATCTATTTTGTCACAAAACTTAGAGAATCATGTCAATATAAAACTTGGCAATGAAATCTTCCATAACAAAAAGTTCTGTCGCTCTTCATTTACCACAAATAGACACTTAATGTTCTGGCTGTGAGAACGGGCGGCCGGTTCCAATCGTCCTTTAACATGCTTTGCTAATACCTTACCCATCAGGCTTTCTGAGGCGGTGACATTGTCATTCATTATAAGGGAAAACTGTATCGGCATTCTCTTCTGGGCTATTGGGATATGCAAAACACGAGAAAAAGACACTACGCAACGTCACAAACTTGGACATGCTGCAGTGCATCTTATTTCTCACAGACCACCACAGCGTTTACAAAAAAATGTGCAAAGTTATTTTTATCCCAAATTGCATGCATTGCACCTATTAGTTTTATTGCTGGCACTACAAACTAAAAGCTTAAGTATTCTTACAAAACAACGTTCACGAGAAGAGCAGACAAAGAGTCAACATAAAAATAAAAAAAAATAAACACATCATGATTGAATGTGTTTGTTCGTGTACAGACGCATGAAGCACTTGCGTATGTTGCCATCCTGTGTTATATATTGTTGGAACTTAAATGAAAGTAAATGTACAAGGAGCTAATCATAGTGCCGCAGAAGCCCCTTGATGACTTGATGGCAGCCAAATAAAGCCACCTGCCCACATTCCAGAAACACTCGACAATGTGACCCAAGGGTGTAACAATAGTAAGAGGGTGAAGTTGTTCCCTTTCGAGATGAAAATTGACTGTTAGCGCCGCCATTCTGTCACGTCGTCTCTAACATACCCTCTCTGCAACGGGTTGCGCCAGCCACCCGTTGCAGAGCCAGTTAAAGCCAGTTAAAGCCAGGTAAAGCCAGTTACCACGCGTCTCCATCCAATCATAATGGGTAGCTTTGGTTTATGACGCTGGTCGAAATGAATGAATTACACTATACACGCTAAAGGTTTTTATTTTCTTCGCTGTGCTTTCTCCAAATCCACATTTCCTCTTGTTTATTAGTTCTGGCACTATATGGGCATCTCCTCGATCAATAGCACTCATCAGTAAACACTGAGTGTGTAGAAAATAGAGAACTTGAGAGAAAATAACTTAGTATACGTTTATTTGCTAGCACATCGGTTAATGTCACACAATTTAAAATTAACTTACATAGTACCCAAATTCATGTGTAGTTAACCAGGGACATAACTCTCATCAAACTCAAAATGTCAGACAAAGTTTGCTGATTTTATATATAAATTTATGTAATTGGCGCTGCGCCAACTGCAAAAACTATCCACAAAAATGTATAAAAACTATTACCTGTCACGTAACAACAATGTACATGTTAAGTACGTATTACATGTACACCAGATGACATTAATTTGACTTAACATATAAAAGGTGTGGATGGCATAAAACGCTCCCACGTGTGTAGTATTACAATATCTTAAATGCTCAATCATATAACACCAAAGAACATTTTGGTTACATTTTTGCTAAAATCAGGGAGGGGTGGATTTGGGAATTCTTTAGCGACTCCCGTCCCTTCTGGCGTCAGGAATTTAACTGGGATGACACGGCCAGCACACGTGTTGATAAATTTAGTCCTGCTCGCCTATTGGCTAGAGGGTTGCAACCATTCGCAAATCACGTTTTGCATACATATCCTAGCGATTCGTAGAGGCTTACATTGAGACGGTGACATTATAGAAATCCTACCTGACCCCACGCATCATAAAGAGACTTTTAAAATTTTCACGTTTACATTATGTCTTGTTACACTGTCACAGTGATATATATGTTAGACTTCCACGATCTGAGTCCTTTAGCTTTATTTGTGCTTGTATACTACGTGGTATGTGTGGTTGTGTACAATACAACTAATAAACTGTGCACACTCTACAGAATTATTTGACGCTCCAACATATAACTATATCTGAATCAAATGTGTCCTTAATTAAAATCCATTACAGTTATATTAATCGCCTTTAGTTTCATGCAACATAGACAAAATTTATCGAAATTACTTTTTACTTTATTTTTAGCTCTGCTTGACTATGTTAGCAGAGCTCATGAAATCGAAATTCGTCCGTCGTACGTCGTCCGTCCGTCCGTCCGTCTGTGGCATCGATTATCTCTGAAGTTACTGCATGGTTTGCTTTCAAATTTCAGTTGTGGCTTCCCCTGGGCCACATGCTCAGACATTTTTTTTTTTTTTAATGTTTTTTTTTATTTTTTTTTAGGAATTTTGTTCGTTTTCGTTAACATGGGACCCTATCTGAGCCAAAACTTCAAAACGCTACTCCTCGCTCAAATCTCTTTTGAATCCTTTCATACTTTTTATGAAATTTCGTCTCCGTTGTCCTCACAAAAATTCTGTATTGGATTTTTGAAATTTTGCGTTTTTGAATTTTCAGGAATTGTGTTTGTTTTTT
>JAAUYG010059375.1_pt1 | contig 16874 bp, 12 predicted proteins | sample 7278091 | NCBI WGS metagenome assembly JAAUYG01 (sample SAMN14350201, study PRJNA611818) | marine sediment metagenome | isolation source: surface marine sediment (0.6m) | place: French Polynesia: Moorea | collected 2018-08 | reverse complement strand
AACATACCACTGAAAAACCTATACATGGACGTTACATTAGACTGTCACAACTCACAAGGTACATAAGAACATCACATACCGTCTTTCCCCATTTTACTTGAATGATATAGACTCCAGCCCCCACTAATTAATCAGATCAATGGAAGGTCTGTACACTAAATATTTCTTTATTTCTGGTATTTCACTTCTTAATTTACATAAGTAAATAAAATATTTCCCACACACAATTTCTAAATTCAAGACAGGTATTTCTTTTGATTTGGAGAATATACATATACCACATAGTTTCTGCAGAAGATTAGAATGTACCGGTACGAAAATTCGGTAGGCATCAAATATTTGAAGAAACTGTACAGCCGACAGCAGGCAAATTCCATGAATTTACATACAAAATAATAGAATTGCATACAACATGATAATTGGGAATTTTTCTACTACAGAAGTAAAAGGAGCTATACTTATACATGTACAGTGAAACCTGTCAGTGAGACCACTGTCATGAGATTGAAAACTGTATATTGATTTCCAAATGTTTTGTCGAGCCATATTCAGGGGAATTTGACCAGGCTAACATAACTTATCATGTGATCTTGAGGGTCTTCAGGGCAATGGCTCCCGGGTTTACCAGATTTTAGTGCTTAAAAAAAGTCATATTATAATGCCAGAAAAAGTTCAACCACTGATGATAATTTGCTAGTTCCTTAATTTGTTCTGTGAACACTCATTTTAAAACATTCCAAACACAGTGAAACCTTTACATAGAGACCACCCCAAGGACCAACAAAATGTGGTTTTTATACAGGTTGTTTTTAGAGAATGTTTGCCTGTAATCATTGTCAGCTATTACACAGTACAACAGTTAACACATACAGTGGGTTAAAGGAAGAGGACACCTCTAGAAATGACACAAATTCTTGGCAGCAAGTACCATGAATGCATGTGATTCTTCCTCACTCTCACCAAAGGACACCTCTTTAATAAGGACAAAATAGTTAGGCAGAAAGGGTGTCCATATAAGAGGAAGACTACTGTATACAATGTAATAATGCCCTAGTCGGCATGTGTGCAGCCTCTTTCAAAATTTGACAAAATGATTTGCACTCATGGTTTATATATTATATAGAGAGAGACAGGCATAGTGTCCTGCCGAAATTTGCCAGCTAGATGGCGATTTTTTTCAGGCAAAGTTTACAGTTCGGTAGCACGAAACAATTTTTCCCCCACGGCTGTCATGAATTGCTCTTCTCTGCTCCAGCGATATCAAAGCTCGTGAAGGACAGTCTTGTCCTAGGCGGCCCGCCATATGAATAGCTGGGAAGAGAGCCTAGGCGTCCAAAAATGAGACAATCTTGTCGGGGTTTCTCGCACTTTTAAGGGGTACTCCAGCGATCTAAAGGGTGACAGTGACTTGTGACAAAAGACGGGTCTCCTAGTCGGGAGAGCGGAAAATGGTGGCTAAACAAGCAGGAAAAGGTCAGGTCCAGTTCTCCGACTCGGTAGCAGAAGTGCTTGTTGAAAACACATCGGCCACCGTCTGCAATGCAATTACACATTATAAAGTAAAGGCATCTGCCTCTGAAGCAGGGCAAAGGTATCGATATATAGATGTATATGGTCGGATGGCCGTAATAAATCATGACAGGTTACGAGTGGGTGTCCGGGCCTTTGGTCCCTAATGAATCCTGAGAAATTCATCGATCACATGTCGTGACCAATGTTGGGGGTTTGTTAAGGGGGTGTGACCCAGGAGGACAACTAATCGATATCTGGTTATGAAACCAATGGCCCACAAGCTCGAGATGGCCTGCGAAATGTTTCTCTCCTTGGTGAAGCTACTCTGTCAGACAGACGTAATCCAGTTTCCATTGGTGAACTGTTGGGCAGTTAAGCGAACAAAGCTGTTTGTGTGTCCTAAAATGATGAAATACGTGTACAAGGAGAGCACATTCTCCGGGGTACATGTGAAATTCCTGGCAACCATGTCACATCACATTACTAGCATGCCATCTAGACCATTGCATTTCTAATTAATCCAGTTCATGAATAAAGTTTAAGGCCATTGAGCCGCAAAACCAGAAGAAGAAAACCATTATGAAATCTAAGTACATTGTGTATCATAGATAATACCACAGAACTGAATTTTGGCTTGCGTTATGGGAGATTACCAATTCAACATTAAATTTATCAAAAGCATGTATGGATACCTTTTGTTTCAAGGAGACATGTCATTTCTTCATACAGTTATAGTAGGCTGCAGCGAATAAATATCTTGCATACTTACTCAGTTTACTAATTTATGTCCATAGCATTGTAATTTCTTGCATTGATTTATTGTGGTTACATGTCCTCTTATAACTGCCACCTTACAATATCTGTGAATTCGACAAATCATTACCTTTACATAACGTGGGGGTGTCTGTGTAAAGGACAGAGAATTGCATTGCACATAAAATATGTCTAGAAAATGGTCGTTTCTGTCATTACCACATTATGTTATAGTCACATGACATGTGTTGCGGCATCCCTGGATGATTGCCTTGGTTCTTCCAGGGGCTCCTATCTGGGGCTCCTCTGTTTAAAACCTGGACATTCAGGGATATATAAGGCAGCCTTAGACATACTAAATGTACAATTGTGTGGCAGCATGATGGGAAAGCTAAGAGGGGAGACTAGTAGACTTTCAAAAGTAGCATTCAATACTTAGTCACGCCCGGCATGCTCAGTGACTACGAAGTGACAGTTGTGAGGTTCGTTGCATTTGTCAATTTTCAGCATTACTTGTACATGTATCAGATTCTTCTCAAAAGGCTGATGTCACACACTGTTGTTTACTTGCATTTCCCAGAAAAATGAGTGAATCCTGTGGTTTTATGCAGCTAGGATAAACAGGAATTATGCAAGGATATACATAACATGATGTAATTATGATGTAATTATGCCTGTAATTTCCTTAATATCAGTGTACAGTCACAATATTGTCTAGGAATCTTGGAGTGTCAGAATTCATCGAGTTAGATAATTAACTAAATTGTTTATGTGAAATATGTCTTGGTGTTTAAATCTGCAGATTGGGTTACTTACCATATTTATGCAATACTAAATTATTTATTTTATTTATTTTCAGGTAATAAGTAAGGTAGCAAGAAACATGCGTTTGAGTTGACGTCTGCCTTCTTTAGTGAAGCTCAAGAAAACATTAACCTGCGTACATTTACTGGGATAAATGCTGGACATGATATGTGTTTGATCAGGAAAAATTCTGGTAAGTGGATCAGCACAAAAAGTTTGATAGATATATCTGTCGAGTTCTTTTAGTAAATGTTACATGTTCATGCACAGCATGTACAATACTGGAAAAAAATTTCTTTGCCATGCCTACCCTGCAAATTCAGTTATACATGTAGGGTTATCATCAAAACTTTAATATTAAGCATAAATGATTTTATCAGATATCTCTTTATATGTTAAAATTTACAGTAAAACCTGGATATAACGGCCACCCAAGGATCCAGTGAAATGTGGTCCTTATAGACAGGTGGTCTTTGTACACAGGCTGAATGATATGAACACTGTAACCATGTGTGGACCTTAAAAATATGATTTCAAATCTTATACATGTCATACACAGGTGGGCTTTACGTACAGGCGGTCTTTACATGCAGGCGGTATTTATATACAAGTGGTATTTGATATATGGAGCTGCTCTTACTTTACGGGGGGGGGGGGGGGACTTTGACATGAGGTTGGCTTTATATACGTCTGTTCTTTATATACAGCTGATATTTATATACAAGTGGTCTTTACACACAGGTCGTTTTTACATACAGGTGGTCTTTGTAGGAGGCTTCATTGTATCCTGTATTTCTTTTGTGAAATCTGTCAATTTGACATGAACATGATGAAGCTGGATGATTGCCAAGGGAGACGTGTTGGTCGCAGTGACTGCAGAATCGAATGGTTGTAAGCTTGTATTGATGCACAGTGAGATTTTCATCCTATATTCCAGTGCCCTCCTGCGTAAATCAGCAAAAAAATATACCGTAATGGCTGAAAAAGTGGGCTACCTTCACATTACCTCACCTATAAAACAGAGAATTATTGGGATCTGCTCTGAAGTATTAGAATGCCACAATGTGACCGTTTATGGCTAATACTTTAGGCATGTTGGCATGCTCCAGTCTGGGAACACACCAATTGTCAGCTAAAATTCAAATAACTGACACATCTCAGCTCTACTACAGTAGAACCTGTCTTGAAAGACCACCCCATTGGCCACAAAAATGTGGTCTGTCAAGACAGGTGGTCTTTGGTGACAGGTTCAGTTATGTTGAAATGTAGGTCCTAATCTGCCAAAAATGTGTGGTCTTTCAAGACAGGTGGTCTCTCATGGCTGTGGTCTCGCAAGACAGGTTTCACTGTATAATATCTATGTGTACAAGCGCAGTTCAGCAAAATCTCCTGAAAAAAAAATGAATAATGCAAACAAGATACATAATATGTAACAGTTCTAGGTTATGTTGGTTGCGAATAGGAAAGTAGGTGTGGTCAGTCAGATACATCCTGTTTGATATATTTTCCGTATACTATAGAAGCTGCCTTGAAAGACAACCCTTACAGTCACGGAAACATGGATTGTCAAGACAGTTGATCAGTCTTTGGCAACAGGTGGAAAGATATGGTAAAACACTAGGCCCTTGAATATGCCAGAATATGTGGTCTTTTAAAACAGGTGGCTTCTCAAGGGCAGCGGTCTGTCAAGACAGGTTCAACTGAGCTGTGTTCCAGTTTCCTAGAGAGTCACATGTGGTCATCACAGTGACGGTGAGGTAGATAGAAAATAAATTTACACTTTGTTTACAACTTGTTTAATAAATATATAAAAATCCATACATCGAGTGTCACTCATCCGGAAACATCTGATTGGCTAACAAGCTTGTCAATTTCTTAAAAGTTGTAGTATAGTGGTCCTTGTTTTAAAGGACACTCTCTAGAAGGAACACCCGTCAGTTAAGGACACAGATTTTTGGCAGCAGGTAGTGTGAATGCATGTGGCGCTCCCTCTCACCAAAGGACACCTCTTTAATAATAACAGAATATTTTGGCAGAAGGAGTGTCCTTATTAGAGAGGGACTACTGTAAAAGAAACAATTGAAATTCTACATCAACCAATGAGTCCGCTAACGAGATAATGAAGCTATTGGTCAGCATTATATAGGATGCAATGTCTTGCCATAGAAAGTTGCCTTTCTATAGGTATTCCCCTGCTTAGCATCCTAGACCTTCTGATACCAGTTGTCCTTTGTCCTGTCTAGCCTATTTAATTTGTCAACTGGTAAAATTTTTCTACTATTGCAAGTTAAACAGTATAGATCTTTTTTTTTTCTGACAACAAATTCACTAGCACCACCCAAGAATAATTTGCAAGTGGGGCGACTCGCTGGCGGCTTTTCTCATGGATTTTCGAAGGATCTGTTAGCCAGTGAGATTGATTTTGTCAATAATTTCTGCCCCCCTTCCCAAATCCTATATATAGCATGGCTCTGGAAGTTCTTTTACGAAAGCGAAGAGACTTGCTGATGCTAACCCAATAAAGCCCATCAGCAATGAAATTTAATGATGGAGAACGCAAGCGAAATTCCCCCGAGAGCACGACTTGGGGTATAATCCCTTGCAAGGGGTCAGAATGGCACTTAGCCTGTGCATATTCCATCCATTGTGGAAAAATACAACTTTTTTTCTGCCACACGTTCCGGGTGAAACCCCCAGGTCCCGCACCGCTATAGACCCGAGTAAGCTCAGCCGAAACATGCCGGTCAAGGTTAAGCTCACTCAGTGGCAGTGAAGCCGACGACGTCCCGGACGATAGTTCATACAGCTCAGCCCAGCCAGTCAGCCGTCTGCGACATGTTGCAGACGACAGGTTTTTTTGTTTCATGCTTAACAGTTTACATTCATTACCATATAAGGGAAAAGAGAGAGCATAGTTATGTCTGGGGGATGAAAGGCTATGGGGAAAAAAATGGGGCTAGGGAAAAACAAAAGATTGTGATACTGCTGTAGCAAACACTGCCGTTTGTTTTGGGACCTGCACTGTTTATTATTAAAAGAGCAGCATGCAAATAAAGACGGCAGAAATGTCCAGCCCACTTCCGGCATAACATATTAATCATTGTTAATTAAGTAGGATGCTTCTTTTTTCAGATTATAAAGGTACTCATACATGGTTCCTGCATTTAGATCGCCAATTCACACACATATAAAACATTGTAAAAGTATGCTCATTACATGTTGCTACACTGTTGTGTTGAAAATACACAGAATTAAGTGGCATATATACAGTGGAACTGCATGTTGAGACCACCATGGAAATAGGACCACTCTCGACTTAAAGACCACCTGATGGATGACCGATAGTTTCCCACCAGTGCTGTATTGTTTTTATTCTTCCTAATTAAGACCACTTCCTAATCAAGACCACTTCCTAATTAAGACCACTTCATAATTAAGACCACATCCTAATTAAGACCACATGCTAATAAAGACCACTTCCTAATTAAGACCACTTCCTAATTAAGACCACTTCCTAATGAAGACCACTTTGGCCTCTATCATGGGTGCTTTTGATTCTGAGGTTGCACTGTAGGTAGTTTTACATGACAGAAAATATTTAAAATAGGGCAAACTTAAAACCCAAGGACCATTATACATTGAATGGGTGGCCTTCATTCACATCACCTTTGCTGTAGGAACCGTTTGAATTGTTTTTGATTTTCCCTTTAAGGCTCTGTGGTCAGTAAGTGTATAGGCAAATTCTTAGATTTAAGAAACTTAAGCATTTGCAGATCTTTATATTAAATGTCTAACTAGACTGGTTTACCTTCCAGACATTCGATTTGCTGAAATGATTCGTGGAAACACAATTGTAATGCATCAGATTCGCTAAATATATTGTACTTTGATGCTCCATTAAAGTTAGATTAAAATTAAACACAAACTGTAGTGCCTTAGTATTTATTAGGGCATGAGTCATGCCACTGCACCAGTAGGAAACGTACCACTTTGTAAAAGAAGAAATGGGTTGGGGAGGAGAAGATTGGAGGGTAAAATCATAATGGCACCTTCACTGGCACATGCCTTGTTACGTATGCCATGGCCAACCAAAAATCTGTTGCACAATCCATGCTGTCCCTGCCAATAATATTTAGATGCAAGGGTTCAGGCATCATTGTTTTATTCAGCTAAGGTTCCCTTGGACTCTTTGAATCAAAACACAACAATATTGAAATGACTTTTGTTTTCTATGCATGCGTATGAAAGCCTAGGGATAAGCTTAGGGTGTGTGTAGCCCAGCCTCCAAAGGACACCTCTCTAACAAGGACATAATTGTTTGTCAGAAGGAGAACATATCCTTATTAGGGGGACTAGTAAAAATTTCAGATCCCTTAAATATACTGTCATCTTTATTTGAGAGATACAGAGTGTTACTTCCTGAGTCTCCCTGGATATGACTCTCCCATCTTTTGAATAACCTGGATGTGACCCTATAGATGGCTGTACATGCGATAGATAGCTATGAGTGTATATTGTGTAGGTATTTCTGCCTGTTATGAAGTGGGTAAGGTAGATATGTGATAAATAGCTATGTTGTATGTAGTCAGCAAAGTTTATCCAATTAGCTTTATCATAGCTGAGGCAGGATATTATATTTAGAAATTAAGCTCTACATGAGCTTTCAACCATACTGCCACTTCTTCAGGGGTTGTGACGAAAACTCAGGAAGAGCTACTTATATCTATAGTCTCCATTGTGGTAGAACTTCCTGTTACTGATGTGATGGCCTTGACCTCACAGTGAACAAGGCCACAGAAACGTCGTCCTTTCAAAACATGACTCCGGGAGGCAAGAATATCTTCCTCTTCCTGTTACTGGCTATATGCCCGGGGCTATATCTAACATGAACAGATGAATGCATGCAAAGACCCAAAATAATATCTATACATCTAAAGTTTGTCTGTTTATCGCTTATCAACTTACACTATACTTATTAGTGTAAATTGTTCAGGTACTACAAATTCAGTAGAACCGCTAATAAAGTAGAAACACCTGACTCACATGTTGGTGGTCACACATTTGTTGAGGTACACAAATTTTAGGGGGTGGGGGGGTGGGGGGGTGGGCTGCAGTGGGTAAGTGATTGAAGATACATGTATGGGGGTGGGGCGGGGTGGAGTGGAGTGGTAGTCACCTGAAGAACAATTTAAAAGCACAGTACGTAAGTTTGTCCCCATTTAGTAGGACCACTTTTGCTAAATAAATTCTGTCCACATTGGAAGGTATCCTAAAATTTGCCAAAGGGAACATCAGATGAAAAAATTCAGGCTGTGACATGTACCATGTACATGTACTCATAAATGTTACTAAGATTTGTCCACTCTAGAGGGGGAGGGGAGGGGGCTGTCTCCAGGGAAAAGGGGACCATGCACTGTACTCTGCATCGGTTCTTGCTTTGCTTCACTGGTTGGTTGATCACTCGCAAAAGATTTCATATCAGGTTAATGATCTAGTACAGATATGATTCCAAATTATGATTATGAGTGAGTGAGTGAGTGAGTGAGTGATCGGTGTTTTAAGTCGCAGTTGACAATTTTGCAGTCTTGTCGTGACTGGAGCACGGTTTACCAAGCTGAATGGCTTAATTGGTCTATGAACAGAGTCATGTCATTGTGTGCTGGTGGTGTGCATGTGTTGGACCTGTATTGCGCTAGTCCGACCTGCCGCCAGTCTTTATAGTGCTAGCCCACTGAAACACCACACCACGGGTAGGCAGTGATGTCTCAACCCAGGCCATTTTCCTGACACCGAGCCAGCCAGTCGGTTTCTAACTCCTTTACGCTGAGCACTAAGCAGAGCAGCAGAACCTCAAATTTTAATGTTTTCTGTTTGACGCGACCGGGGATCAAACCACCAACCTCCCACATTCCAGGCGAATGCTCAACCACTACACTACCTGGCCGCGGTAATTATAATTATGAACCGTAACTCTGCTGAAAAATATTACAGTTCTGGCATACATGTATCTTTATATAAATTTCAATGCCATTGGACATCATTGTAATTACACATGTAGCCAATGGGCTGACTTGTCAGTCATTAGGTGCGCATTACCACTATGAAGTCTGAGGAAAGACATTGGTAAAAAGATGTCCTCTCTAATGATAGAGATTTTTTTTGCTCTCTGGGGATTAATGTTCTGTCCCTTATGGCATCATTATTTTATTGTGAGCACTCCTTGATAACACAATCAAAGACTTTGCTTACATCAGCTGGTGTTTTCATCCTCTCTGATGTTTTGTCGCGGATCGTCCCAATGACGAATTATCTCCGCATATGAAAGCCTTGAGCATCGCTAACTGGGCTGCTTCAGGACAGGACAATGTCTCCGAGATGAAATAAATACATTACCGCTTCGTTAGATATTGGACATTTTTTTTTTAAAGTTTGTTCAACTCCCGAAGGATTTGAGTGATGCTTCACAGGCTAAATATAAACATCATGATATACGGTTTTACGACTCCATCAGGGTTCAACAGAGTCCCTGAGCATTGAAAGATTTCGGTTTTGAAGCTATGGTTTTTAGTAAGAAATCGCGTGACATTGACTGAGCCTTTGTAAGGACATCTGGCGGCAGAGAGATGGGTCAGCAATTTGTATTTAGTCTGGAACATTCTCCTGATAATGTTTGCTGCAGCTTGGCCCACTTGTATGCCACAACCGAATTGACAGATGTACTGAGAGTGGGTACCCATTTCATACAACTTCATAATTTCTCAATTTCCAGTGTTCCACTAAATCATGCTTATTGTTTCGAAACTGCGGATCTGCTAACAGTTAATACCTTTGTTATGTTGACATATTAATGTTCAATGTGGGATTGTTTTTCTTGTGTGACCAGTACCGGGGTAATTGGAAATCCTAGTATTAGCGCCCAATCAGTATTGTATTTAATTTAGAAGTGACAGAAGATAAATTACCTTACTTCACGATTGGGATTTTTTTTGGCTCTGAATATTCTGTATGATCAGCTTAATACAAAATAAAACGAAAAATAGCTGATGCTTACATAATGGCATTGGTTTATAAACTTGGTTTAAACTATTCTGAAAAACTACATGTCCACACATATATTGAATTATTATTGTATTTATGAACATGTAAATGTTATTATTTCTTCTGTTGCATTTGTAATGAAAGAAAGTTTCTCGCGGTTCCTGAAAAAATACAAAATTTACATTACATAATGCCATTGGCTTATAAACTTGGCTAACCGTTCTGAAAAACTACATGTCCACATATATATTGAATTATTATTGTATTTATGAACATGTAAATTTTATTATTTCTTCTGTTGCATTTATAATGAGAGAAGGTTTCTGCAGCGGTTCCTGAAAAAATACAAAATTTACAAAATGAGAGTAAAAAATGAAGAAGGAAAAAAGAGCAACATTGGGCGGAAACAAATCCCAAGAGTACGCAAGTAGTGGGTTATGCTTTGTGAGGTCAGGGAATCGGCCGGTGATCATAGTGTGTGGCAAGCTGCCCAGTGGAGTGGTGCTTTTATCAATCTCTTCCAAATCCATTGTGTCTAAAGATTGACTGAGAGGCCACCGGGTTTCCTGGTACTGTATGGAACGCCGGAGAACAAACGGCGGCAGCAGCAGTGGAACACAACCGTTGGGCCAGCAACTGGCCATAGTAGTTGGTGGTGGAGAATCCTTTCTCCGGGTGCCGGCAGGCTGGCCGGTCGGTGCACCATGCCGTAATGTGAGAGACCTTCCTCTCTCTCACGTAATCATTCTGTCTGTGGTGCTTCCCGTTGTTGTTGCCTTATTGATTTTCCTGCAGAACGCAATAACGTGGCTGTCGTCACTGGAGGCGAAGCTATAGGAGGTGAGGTGTAGCATGGCCTCCCCATTGACCTGATAGTGGTAAGGTCACAGTCTGGCAGCGAGAGATTCCCCGCAGGCCCGCAGACGGCCAGTGAGTACACTCCCGGAGATTCCGGGCCCGGCGATTGTTGTGCAATGGCCAGGTCACGTGTTAATACTCCGGTACAGTTAGTAGTACTATGAGCAGCACGCACCATGCATCTTCCATCGACAGATACTTCCGTTTGTTCCTACCATGCTTCCTGTACAGACTACGTGGCCGCCTCAGTGGCATCAAAGCTCGCTTTAATTTCCGTCCTCGCCAGACCACATTAAAGGCCAGGTTGGCAAATCTTGCTTAACCCAGACTTAGATACATATGTATAACATACCTACAGGAACACTACTCGAGGTAAGTTCCATATATAATAATCAGTATTTTAATGGGTTTTTTTCTATCGTGTAAAATCAACCATACTGATAATCCTTTGACTGAAAAGAAAAGCCAAAAATGAATTTCTGAGTGTTACATGTGTGTGGCAAGCTCACATGTTCATGCTATATGCATGGTTAAGAAGCTTTATTCTGATTAGTTAGTTATAAATTTTAGTTTACATGTGACTCGAGAACCTGGATTTCTGTGAGCAGTTTATCCCACATGTATTAATTACAGAAATCGTAGAATAACTTCATCTTGCAGGGTTCACAGAGAAACAGATTTCATCTGATTCTTTGAAAAAAGTAGGGGCTTTCTTGGGGTTATGGGTTCTAGTCCTAATCTGTACACCCTATATATGGGCGTCCTCTTTAAAAGTGAAAGCTTCCATGAAAAAGGAGATTCGATCATTCGCGATGCCACTAAGCAGACAAGCTTGGCGTTGTTGGGTGACAAAGCCTTTATATCGGTGATTAGGCCTTTGTGGAAGCTGAAGCGTCCCATAATTAACCTGTCAGCTGCGATGTCAAGTTTCTGACACTGAAGTTGACCGCCTGTAGCTCTCGCAGATTACCTAACACCAGTAGTACTTGATGAGATTTTAAATATAGTTGTCACTCAAGATTCGCAAATCTTTAAAGGCTTGGGTAAGGTAAGCCGAGGCTCAAAATCTTTTAAAACCTGGCTGGTTTCTAGTCTGATAACATTTATTTGGCATTCTTTCTTTGCTCAATCATTTGACTTGTATTATGCCATAATTCACAAAATGGCACAGTTGTGGAAAGTTGTGTAACTTTCTTAAAGGCCACACAATAAGCATTGATAACAGTATATTCATGTACAGTAGAATCTACCGGTATGTCAAGACACTCTCCCTTCAACATGTTCAACCATCAAAATATATCGGCTTTTAAGACTTTTAATTTGCACGTACTGAACACACCGGCAGGGCCTGCTGAAAAATTTGGTCATTGAAGACACAAATCATCCCATGGCAGTGGTCATTGAAGACACAAATCATCCCATCGCAGTGGTCGTTGAAGACACAAATCATCCCATGGCAGTGGTCATTGAAGACACAAATCATCCCATGGCAGTGGTCGTTGAAGACACAAATCATCCCATGGCAGTGGTCGTTGAAGACACAAATCAGCCCATGGCAGTGGTCATTGAAGACACAAATCAGCCCATGGCAGTGGTCATTGAAGACACAAATCATCCCATGGCAGTGGTCATTGAAGACACAAATCAGCCCATGGCAGTGGTCGTTGAAGACACAAATCAGCCCATGGCAGTGGTCATTGAAGACAGATGGCCTCATGACAAGTGGTCATTAAAGACACAGATGGTCTCATAGCAGTGGTCATTGAAGACTTGCTTTTCAACTGTATGTATACTAGTTATTGATTTGTTGGCAGGGTTCAATGAGGTTGCAGTTAAGTGGGTCGTCAGATGTATCATAGTGGTTGTGGCCACACTAGAGAGGTGGCCCTTGGTAAGAAGTAGAACTAAATACATTGACAATCAGTAGCCACAAAATATAAGGTCACATTTAGGAAGGGTGACCAGGCCTCTGTAGAGAGTGTGACCACTAACTCAGAGGGACCACTATAGGAAATCAAGAAAATACAGGGATTGAGTTTGGCCTCATCACCTTCCTTTAATTGTTTTTGTTTGTTTTTTTTCACTAAATTATTTTTGTCAGGGTACTTGGGTTCACCGACACTCTCGGTAACCTCAAGGGTTTGTAATGTCATCACCGAACATGTGAATCTCGGATTCACAGGCTGCTAAAACACTTTCACACATCTTACAATCAGGCGGATGGTGCATTAATCCTGTTTATTTATTTATCAGTGATTTATCACGTAATCTGCTATTGCCTCCTCCAGACAGCCGCAGATTTCAGGAGGGTATTATCGGATAATTACTTTATTTTTTTGGCCTGATGTGGGATACATGTTGGGTTTCTGCCGTTGTGTCTCTGAGACCTGCTGTTAGCTAAATTGGATCAAGCTCAAGGTGTGAATGCAGGAAGGTTTTCCTTCCCAGTACTGCTGACTGTTCAGTGATGAATTTAACTGCTGTTGGATTGCAATGTTTATGGTGCTCGCTCTCTCTCTCCCTCCCTCTCTGTGTTGGTAGAACTGAATGTGTAGAAACCTTCATCAGCTGTCCTGGCAGCATCTTTTATAGACAGCCTAAGTTTCCTCGGGATATTAAATATTATTCATACACTGTAAGTGTTTATGTCACAAATACCCAGCTACATGTACATGGAAATAGTACCTAAATGAAAAATTTGGGGAAACAATTTGACAGCAATATATATATTGTTTCTAAATGTAAATAAGTTTTAAAAATAAAACCAAAGTCTTTTTGTCTATTGTAAAGTGTAATGTATTGCCTAAATGTATGTTTCGCCTAAAAGTCATGTTGCCTGATATAATTGTGTAATGTAATGTCATTGTGTAATGTGTGTAATGTCTTCTTGCTTTAAGTTGTAATGTAATATTGCCTAATGTAAAGTGTCAATGTCGTGTTTATTTGTAATTACAGTGAACTTGCATGATATGCTTTAAAGAGGTTATAATGACAGGTACAGGAGATTTAAACTTTCAAAAAGTTACATTGTTGACTGATAGGTATATTGAAACTAATATCTAACATATTTTTCTAGATGAAAGGGCTTTGCTGACAGAATGATACAGCAAATACCGAATATGTCCTAATAGAAGCGCATGCCCTAATAGATGCGCACTACCCTGCAGCAAAAGAGACATCGCATCAAATTCACACCAAATGCCTGATAAAACATCAAAAGATCGTCCAAAAACTCTTTAAAATTCCAGCGGTATTCCGGTCTGTTTGGCTGCCGCACATGCATGCACAAATCGCCACTGCCTTGTAAACAAAGGTCCACGTGGTTCCTGTTTCCAGTATATATGCATATTGTAGGTACTGGATGACAGGCTTTATTGTTGAAATTAACAGACATGCACACAAGCCCTTACACTCGCACACAACGCTTCTATTAGGACATATATGGTATTTTTCTAAATGAAAGGGGTTTGCTGACTGAATGATCTAGCAAATATGTATTGTTTTCCATTCCTGAAGTAAAGCTGCAGCCTGTGTGGTCCTTATACCTGTATATACCCTGCCCTGTCTCCCTATTGTTGTACCAGTGATTATTGTCCTGTAATGGAAACTATCCTAGCACCCGAGAGAAGAAGCATTCAAGTTGCCTGATTTTCGAATGTGTTCCATGGCTGTTTACTCCAGGAGCCAGCCTATTGTTAATTAAGAAGAATCTTGAGCTAATAGTGTTTGGGCCACAGGCGAATGTTAGCTGGCTAGACAGACAATACCTTGCAGTGTTTGTTTTGAATCACCAGACAGAGGGATTCGTGCGATTTGGCGGAGCCAGACTTAGATGACTTACAGCTGGCAAAGTTGCCGATCTTCTGGAAAATGCAAACAGTTCACCGTGGGTTTATACATGCATTGATAATGTCTTGGGCATCTTCTATTGCTCAGGCGATGGGTGGAGTTTTGTATATAGAGCTCACCGAAGTAATCAAGATGGTAAGTTGCAGCAGGGTGGTGAGTTAGGGGAGTGTACATGTAAATGTCTGCCAAAATTAGATGCACATGGGAAGTGTTTTAACAGTCACACTCTAGAGTGAAGGTGTTAATTTGGGTCAATTAGGTCAGTTGAACCATGCATGGGTGGTGTCAAGGTCAACTGCTTCTTTACAGGTAGCACTTAATAAGAACCCTATGCTAGATATAATATGTCTACATGATAAAGCATGTGTATAACAGGTTAAGGTATTTATCTTGATAGACGCAAATTAAACATGTGGTAGTGACTTATACCCGGTCGACAGATTCTTTGTTCCTGTTGTTTGGTGTTAATAGTGCTACAAATAAATGGCACTATTTACTTATGTTGCCTGCCAAATAGCTGCCCAAAAAGTGTTAAAATGTTTATGAATTGCTTGAAGCATTCATGCAGCAGCACTATAAATTGTGATATCAATGACATTTCCTAATACTTGTCTGAGAAGCCTTGGCACCAATGATCTGTAGCCTTGACCAGGGCATGCAGCAGTGAAGTTGTCATAATTCCTTTATGAAGAATACAGAAGAATGAACATTTCGATTTAACCAATCTGCTGACCAATCAGGATGCTGCAATTTGACATACCCTCAAAGTCAAAGTGGTGTGCAGGATTTATACTTTGACTGTGTTGAGAATTCTGACCCTGCTGCGGGAGCTTCCCCGATCCTGGCAGGATGAATGGCCGTGGCTCCGGGAAAGAAAAGCTCTCCACGGAATTTACTAAGATTTTTACGAGGCTCTAGTCTTTACTAGAATAACACATCCCTCAGGCCGATGGCAAACTTCTACAGACTGAGCAGACACTCCGGCATAGTTCTAAACACATCAAAACATCCTGTTGCCGACTAAATTACGAAAGTGGAGTGTCTTGAGAGTAGAAATGTGGGGGCAGTTTGGGCTGGTCCATCCGCTATCCGCATTGCCTTAGTGATACTGCACCAGAGACAGGAAGGCCAAGTTCCCTGATTGGGAACACGGAAAAAACATTTCACAGACATTAGCATAAAAGTGTAGAAACAGGCGTCCTTCTTACCCATGGTTTGGCATTTATATGTCATTTCTCATCCCCAGTGCCCCTTATGCAGCGGAATGCGGAAGGCACAGTGGTGATAGACTACTGGCTTTATTATTGGTAGCTGATGTAATAACTGCATGAGGGATACCACTGGAATATACAACACCCAGCGCAAAAAAAAATCTGCGGCAGTGGTTGCACAGGGAACATGGTTTTAAATAGTGGCTTTCCTTTCCTATTGTGGTGGTTGCTTAGGTAACATGTTGGTTTCCTTTCCGCTTGTGGTGGTTGCTTAGGCATCAATTTGTTTTAAATAATGGGGTTTCTTGCTGATTGTGTCAGTTGCTTTAGCAACATCTGGTTTCTTTCTCATAGTGGTGATTGCATAGGCAATATGGTTTTAAATAGTGGTGTTTCTTTTAGATAGTGACGGTTGCACAGCCACCATGCATTTTACCCTTTATAAGCTAATTAATTTACGTAATCTCAACATATTCCTTGACTGTGCCAGCAGAGGTCATGTTATGGGACTTTGTCCATTGTCCGTCGTCGGTTTTCAGAATCGGTGTTGCAATTATCTAAGAACCTATTCCATGCATTTCTTTCAAATTTCAATTGTAGGTTGCCCAGGGCCTGAGGCAGGGTGGATATTGGCATTTTTGAAGAAAAACACGAATTTTCAGATTTTTAGCTCTGCTTGACTCTGTCAGCAGAGCTCATGGTATGGGACTTTTGTCCGTCGTCCGTCGTCCGTCCGTCCGTCCATCCGTCCGTCGTCCGTCCGTGTCGCAATTATCTCTGAACCTAATGCACGGATTTCTTTCAAATTTCATTTGTGGCTTCTCCTGGACTATTCGCAGAACCAATTTT